>Ga0208701_100169_pt1 | contig 31542 bp, 29 predicted proteins | sample DeeseametaMP1482_FD_184188 | JGI IMG/M metagenome (GOLD analysis project Ga0208701, IMG submission 184188) | Marine microbial communities from the Deep Pacific Ocean - MP1482 (SPAdes) | ecosystem: Environmental > Aquatic > Marine > Oceanic | place: South of Fiji, South Pacific Ocean | collected... | reverse complement strand
GGCGGGCCGCCTCTTCCACCACTTTACGATAGTGGCGCACCATCCATTGACCGTGGTGGTACTGGCCGGGAGGACGAATCTTACCCGCGTAGCCGGTCTTGACCGACGTGACTCCCACTCTCTCATACTGATCCAGAGCGGGCACCAGACGCTCCTCAAACGATTCGATCTGGCCACCTGTCTCCAAATGACCGACGAGCTCGACTCCCTTCTCACGGGCGTAAGCCGTGATGCCCTCCAGGTCGAAATCCTTATAGGGAGTCGTGAAGTCGAAGTTGTCGTCCTTATACCAACTTTCCCAACCCGTGTTCCAGCCTTCCACGAGCACTCCGTCAAACCCGTTAGCCGCGGCGAAGTCTATGTAACGCTTCACGTTTTCCGTGGTAGCACCGTGCCGGCCACCTTCCATTCCCCAGGTTTCTGCCCCCAGGTGCATGGACCACCAAACCCCTAGGAGCTTCATGGGTTTGATGTAGTCCACCCGGCCGAGCTTGTTCGGCTCGTTGAGATTGAGAATCATGGAGGACTCGACCAGCCCCCCCGGGCTGGAAGCCACCTGCACCGTCCGCCAGGGCGTCTCGAAAGGCGCTTCCCCACGTACTTTCACCCCGTCAGGCCACGGTACGAGCTGGCTCTTGAGAGTGGGTGTCGACTCATCCGCCAACACCAGAGTCATTCCGGCGTAGTCGGTCAGCATCGCTTCATGAATGGCGAGAAACAAGCCGTCCTTCGTCTCCATCGTGACCGGTGTGTTGCAGCCGTGCGGAGCGTCACCGCGACTGGCCCCGTGGGTGTGCTCGGGATTGAGCGGATTATCGACCTTGCCGATCTGAGTGACGGGCGTGTTCGAATAGATGAGCTCGTAAGTATCCCAGTTATCGAGAATCCACCAGGCCGAATGGTCGTCGGGAAAGGCAAAGTGAGTGTTTTCCGCCATCAATTCGAACGACCCAAACCCCTTTTGAGGTGGAATGATAGTGCGAAAAGCGAAACCGTCGTCGTAGACCCGACAAACGACACGGTAGTCGAGATTCTCCCCGGTGTCTCGGAGAAAGAGACTTCCCTCGTTGAAAAAGTTGGTCTCTTTGTCTCGTTCGCCGTAGAGTGGATACCAAACCTCGTCGACAGTGCGCTCTTCCGTCTTCAAGATCTCCACTTTCTTGCCCAGCTTCGGATGTTTCTTGAACTCGAATCCGAGGGGCGAAGTCAGGAGGACCGGCTGTCCACTGCGGGACGCGCTGTAGGTCAGCCGTCCCTGGCTGTCGACCTCGAAATAAACGGAAAGACGACCCTCGGGGGAGTTGATGGCAAACCTTTCGGCTAGCGCCGCCGAGGAAGTCGCCAACAAGACGGCGAGGGTCAGGAAAATCTTGAAAGCTATTCTCATAGTCATCGCCTTCGCGAAGCCGGTCTCGGCTCATCCCTCCGGGGCGATTTTTTAGGGAGTGGGGCTAATTTCCGGGCCGGCACCGCCACCGACGGTCACCTCCGACTGGGCCCGGAAGACCTCTCGGCGAGTTTTATGGCCAATTCCGGCGACGCAAACGCCACCTTGGAAGTCCCCTCCCAAGGGGGCGTATTCCGCCCTGACATCTCCATCCACACCCGAAAAGACCTTGATCACGGCGGGAGTCTCCGGCCCGGTCCCGGTGACGATCTCGGCCACCCCGTCCCCGTCCAGGTCGGCGGTGGAAACAAAAATGCCGCTCGTCATCCCGGCGGGATAGGCGAAGAACGAGCCTATCGGGTTGGTGGAGCGGCCGTCGAAGACCTTGACCTCGGGCAGGGAGCTCGGCCCGACACTGGCGACGATGTCGGCGTGGCCGTCTCCAGTCACGTCACCGGCAGCCACCCTCACTCCCCCGACATACTGCTGCTCGAAAGCAAAAAACTCTTTCACCAGATTTCCACTGGCCCCGTCGAACACCCGTACCGTGGACGGCCCACCCGTACCGGCTCCGACGACCACGTCATCCCGACCGTCCTGATTGAAGTCAGCGGATGCCACATTGACCCCGCCGATGAAACTGGGCTCAAAAACCTGCAACTCCTCGATGGCGTTGCCCGACTTACCGTCGAAGATTTTCACGGTTGGGGCTCCTCCCGGTCCGGCGCCAACGATGACGTCGGCCGTACCGTCTCCGTTCACATCACCGCAAGCGACGCGTACTCCGCCTTGAAATTCAGGCCCAAAAGGACGGATATCCAGAAGCAACTTGAGGCTCGCTCCATCCACCACCCTCACTCTGGTTGTGCCCGAACGGGTGCCGACGACCAGATCGGCCACCTCATCGGAGTTGAAGTCACCCACCGCGACCGAAATCCCGGTCTGAAAAGGAGGAGCGAACGCCAGGAAGGCTTCCAGAACTCCCGGTTGCGTATTGGTGGTATCCAGGAGCCGAACCTGGGCCGATCCCGTGGCCACACCCACCACCATTTCCGCCCTCGGAACTCCAAAATCTCCGGCTACGATAGCCGTTCCGGTCTGAACCCCCCGGGCGGTTTGCGGGTGCTCCGGGGAGAAGGCCAGAGTCTCGGTGTCGGAACTCGAAAACTTGGTGAACTCCGATATGGCCAGTCTCTCGGTGCCGGAAGTGAGAAAGGATTGAAACTCGACCGTCTGCTCTATTCCGACTTGAACGCTCGGGGGATCGATGGTGATCCCCGTCCCTCCGGAATAGGCTCGAGGCTCGAGCGGCTGATTGAGAAACTTGACCTCTTCCTGATCCGGAATCTCGAAGAGATTGGAGAGAACGACGACCTTCCCGGACAGAACGTCCACTTGGAGCGAGGTCACCTCACGAGCTATTTTGAGCAGGAACTCATCGTCTTTCGTTTCCGTCACATCGAAGAGGATATTCAGGTCTGCGTCGCGGCCGATAAATCGAACGTCGGTCGCCTGAAACGGGATCTTACCCCTGGCGTGTGGCTGCTTGAGCGCTCTCGAGGCCAACTCAAAGCGGAAGGTCACACGGCGCTCATCCTTGTTGGCGCTGAGTCCCTGGGGCATCTCTTCAAAACTATTGTCACATCCGATCAGCAGTAGAATCACCGACAGGCATGCGATGAGTTTACGCATTCGTGCCCGTTCTCAGGTCGATGATACGCTCCTTCTATTCAACAACGTTAAAGAATTTCAAGAACTTTTCAAAAATGGACCCTCTTGCTCTTGAGCGAGAGCGCCGATCAGGCTAGGATCGGACACAGGGTGTGGCCGTTCAACCGACTCAATAGAGGCGTCGAGAAATTCAAAAACCGTCCCCTTCGGAGTAACGAGAGGGTCGCTATTATGCTATTGTCCGTGACCCCGCAACTCGCGGCTACAGTCTATCGCTATCTGACTCCGGAGCAGATCAAAGAGATCAATCATCAGATGAGCCGGCTCATCTATATCGAGGATCGACAGAGGGTCGATATCATCGGCAACCACATGGGGATCCCCATTACCCCCGAACTGGAGACTCGGCAAGATCTCCTCTCCGTGATGGTCGCGGCGCTGGAAGCTTACATCCGTACCGACGCGGAGAAGGCGGCTCGCAGTTTTGAACTTCTGTTGGACAACTGGCCACGAACCGGCCCACCCGCCACCATCAAAGATGCGAGCGGTCCGGCCGGCCAGGCTTTCGAATGGAACGACGCCGCCGAAGCCGCCGTTTTGTTTATGAGTCTTCCACCGGACAAGTCAGCTGCACTCTTCGCAGAACTGGGACCGATAAACGTCCAGAAGATTACCCTGGAGATCTGCCGATTGCCAAGAGTGGTGCCTTCCACCCGGGCTCGTATCATCCGTAAGTTTCTGGAAATCGAACAGGGCAACCCCTCCACAAAGGCTCTTCAGGAGACCCTGGAGTCCGTGGTCGGTGCCAGCCCCAGACGTAGTTCGGAAAGGATTAGGGAGATCTGGCCCGCCATAGACTGACTCGCAAGTATGATCTATAGTATGATCATATGGACACCTCCAAGTCACGAGTCACAATTACAGTGCCTTCCAGCCTTCTTCAAGAGATTGATCGACAAGTCAAGAATCGAAGTCGCTTTATTCTCGAGGCGGTAGAGAGAGAGCTTGAACGACGTCGCCACGAGTTCCTTAGAGCTTCGCTTTCCGAGCCTCATCCGGAGACTGCGGACATAGCTGAAGCCGGTCTCAAAGAGTGGCTTGAGAACGGCGCCGACGAAAACGGATTGCTGGATCCTGATATGGGGAAGTCCGTCCATTGGGAACAAGGTAAGGGCTGGACCTACGAATGAAGAGGGGAACTGTTGCGTTGATAGGCCTGGACCCCACGGTCGGACACGAACAGCAAGGTACCAGGCCGTGTCTCTTGATCAGTGACCCCGTCGTTGTCTCGGACCAGAAGTTCCCCATGGTTTGCGTGGTCCCGATAACCCGCACTGCCGGCAAAGGAGCCCTGTATCCGCCCCTAAGTCCGGGACCGAGCGGACTTAGAGAAAAGTCCCACGCGCTCATCGACCAACTGAGGTCTGTCGACAAGCGCCGCGTTATTCGAATTTATGGTACTATCTCATCATCCGAAATGCAGGCCATCGACCAGGGCCTTCAATTGTACCTGGGACTGTAGAATTAGATGGTCGCGTCGCCCAGGATATCCAAGACTTCCAGAGCAGCCTCAGGGATGACCGTCCCCGGCCCGAACACCGCCACGCAGCCCGCCGCTTTGAGTTCGTCGTAGTCGCTCTGCGGAATGACACCACCGGCCAAAACTCGGATATCCTCGGCTCCTTCGGCTTTCAGAGCTTCGATAAGCTGAGGCACCAGCGTCTTATGACCGCCTGCCAGCGTGGACGCCCCCACCAGGTGCACGTCGTTGTCGATCGCTTGCCGAGCCACTTCCTCCGGTGTCTGGAAAAGCGGACCCAAATCGACATCAAAGCCCAGATCGGCGAAAGCCGCGGCAATGACCTTGGCTCCCCGGTCGTGCCCGTCCTGACCCATCTTAGCCACCAGTATCCGGGGCCTTCGGCCCACCCTTTCGGCAAACTCAGCCGTCTTCTTCAAACACTCCTGAACCAACGGAGCTTCCGCGCTCTCTTGCAAATAGACTCCTGACAAGGCGGCCGGTGTGGCCCGGTGCCTTCCGAATACTTTCTCCATGGCGTCCGACATCTCACCCACCGTGGCGCCCGCTCGGGCCGCCTCCACCGAGAGTTCGAGAAGATTGCCGTCTCCTTCGGCTCCTCTTGTCAGAGCCTCCAAACACTCTTGCACCTTCGACTCGTCACGACTCTCACGCAGGCGCTTCAGCTTGGCAAGCTGAGCTTCCCGCACGGCCCGGTTGTCCACTTCGAGAAGCTCGAACGGCTCCGATTGCTCCACCGACTTAAACCGATTGACCCCGACGATAACTTCGGTCCCACTGTCGATACGGGCTTGCTTTCGAGTGGCCGACTCCTCGATCTTCTGCTGGGGCAGTCCGGCCGCGATCGCCTCCGTCATGCCACCAGCCTCCTCGACCTCTCGTAGATGGGTCCGAGCCTGCTCAATCAGTTCGTGAGTCAGCCCCTCCACATAGTGAGAGCCTCCGAACGGATCGACCGTTTTGCAGAGGTCGGTCTGTTCGGCCAGGATGATCTGGGTGTTTCGAGCGATGCGGGCCGAATATTCGCTGGGCAACGCGATCGCTTCATCCAGAGCGTTGGTGTGCAGCGACTGGGTGCCACCCAGCACCGCCGCCATGGCCTCGATGGTGGTGCGTGCGACATTGTTCACCGGGTCCTGCTCGGTGAGAGACCATCCCGAAGTCTGGCAGTGGGTCCGCAACATCTGGCTCTTGATGTTCTTGGGCTCGAATTGAGACATCAGCTCAGACCACAGATAGCGGGCTGCTCTGAGTTTGGCGATCTCGGTGAAGAATTGCATCCCGATGCCGAAGAAAAAGGAGAGTCGCGGGGCGAAATCGTCGACGTTCAGGCCTGACTCTATGCCTGTTTTCACGTACTCCACACCGTCAGCCAAAGTGAAGGCCAGCTCCAGATCGGCGGTGGCCCCGGCCTCTTGCATGTGATAGCCGGAAATGGAGATACTGTTGAACTTCGGCATCTCTTTGGATGTGTAGGCAAAGATATCGCTGATGATTCGAAGGCTCGGTTTGGGCGGATAGATGTAGGTATTCCGCACCATAAACTCTTTCAGGATGTCGTTTTGAATGGTCCCGGTCAGCTTGCTGCGCGGCACTCCTTGCTCTTCACCTGCCACCACGAAAAGAGCCAGCACGGGCAGTACCGCGCCGTTCATGGTCATCGAAACACTCATCTTGTCCAAGGGAATACCGTCGAACAAAACCCGCATGTCTTCGATGCTGTCGACCGCCACACCGGCCTTACCCACATCCCCCACGACTCGCGGATGGTCGCTGTCGTAGCCCCGGTGAGTAGCCAGGTCGAAGGCCACCGACAGACCACGCTGACCGGCCGCGAGGTTGGCTCGATAAAACTTGTTAGACTCCTCGGCGGTGGAAAAGCCGGCATACTGACGGATGGTCCAGGGGCGACCGGTATACATAGTGGGGTACGGTCCGCGAGTAAAGGGCGGGATGCCCGGAAAGGTGCCTTGATGGGGGTAGGTTTTGGACTGTGTGGTCATGGTTTATGGGGTTGGCGACCAGACAGAGAATTCCTTACTGCTAGCGACTGTTTTTCACCGCTTCGAGCGCCCTTTGCAAGAGCGCGTCCAGTCGCAAATCCTTAGCCCAGTGCTTGAGGTATCCGTGGTCGATATTGTCAGACTGAACCAACAGGACCCCCAAGATATCTCTCCACTGTTGATCGGTCGGCGAGAGTGAATACCACTCCAGCTTGGAAAGAATAGTATCCTCGGCACTGGATACCCTTATCTTACAGCCCTGGATCTCCAAGGCGATTCCACGAGACAAACGCTCCCGATCGTAGTCTCGGTCTTGAGAGACGAAGAGGTCTATCTTGAATCCGGACTTGAGGTGAATGAGGTTGAAGGAGCGCTTTAGTTGAACCGCCTCTTCTACTGCCTCGCGGCTGACATAAAAATCTGCTTCAAACTCACTAATGAGAAGGTCTATCTGGGAAGTACCCAACTCTACAAGGAAGTCGCAATCGCGAGTCGACCTCGGCTCTCCGTGAATGCTACTTGCGTAGGAGCCGCCGATCACGTAAGGGATTCCGAGGTTTTCAAGACTCGAGGCGGCCATCAACGGAGTCGTTATCGGTTTCAAAATCTCCTGACCCTTCATTTCAAGAATAGGAAACGACCGACCCAGCCATCGCTCCAGGCGCTGATTGCCCGAAGCGGCTGTCCCCAGCAATTGCCAACTCAGTTCGGTCGCTTCGGCAAGCTGTTCGAGACGAGCTACCGGCCCAAGCCGCCTCAGAATCTCCATCTGGACGGCCTCGGCCTCAAATGAGGTGTCGGCGGATAGAATGCCCAAAACTAGGGCGTGTCACTATTCAGCATTTTTTGGTTCACAAAGTACATTTTTGTCTCCTTGGAGTGAAAATTTGCGCTTAACACCCATAAGAATGGGTACCCGGGCGTATTTGAGAAAAATTTCGCTTCAAGGAGGCGGGTACCCGCTTGCGGGTGATGGACGCGTGAGGCGGAAAATGCTGAATAGTGACACGCCCTAGGATTTCGGCCCGACACCGGCAGGCCCTACCGCTCGAACTTGTAGATGACGTTCCGGCCGGAATCGCTGTCGTCGACTCCCACCCACGCGATCACTTGTCCATCGGCCGATACCGTAGGCGATCGATGAAAGCCCTCTTGAGTCAGAACCTGAATTTCGCCCTCCTGACGCAAGGCGATGTTGGAAGCCCCTTTGCCCGACTGAGTGAAGACCAGCAAGCTTCCGTCAGCAGATAGCTCCGGCTCGCGCTCGTTCAGGTCGGCCGCGCCGATGGTTTCCATTCGGCCGGTGGCCAGATCGTGGAGAAAAAGGTCTTCATTCTTTCCGTCGGGGCTCTTGCTGTAGACCAACGTGTTTCCGTCATCGGAAAAGGAAGGGCGAAACTCCTGGAGGCCGTCTCCGGTGATGGTTTTGATGGTGCCGTTTTGATCGCGGAGCCAGATGTCGCCGCCGTCAAATCGGACTTTACGCCGAAAGACAACGCGCTCTCCGTCGCCGGAAACTCTGGGGTCGGTATCCACCGGCCAGTCGGACGTGATCTCTTCGCAACGGCCCTCTCGACAACGATGAATGTCAAACCCGGTCGTCTTTTCCACATCGTCGTAGGTGTAGATGATGGTCTTGCCGTCGAGGGAGATGTCCGGGTCGCTTTCGTTGGCGTCGGAATTGGCCACCACGGCTTCCTTGCCGTCCTGCCAGCGATAGACATCCCAGCTGCCGGCACCGTCTCTGGCGTCGGGATTGAGGCGACTGAAGACGACGACTTCACCGTCGCCGGAGACTTGCGCGCCCAGGTCGTGGCGGGGGTCCTTGCTGACCGCCTCCATCTGGCCTCCGCGCACTCGCTCGATGTCCCAATTCTCGCCGTTCCAGCGCTCGTACACCACGGTAGACCCGTCGGCGGACAGACGGGGACGGCCCACGTTGCCTGTAGCCACGCGAGTAAGACGACCTTGAATAGCTGGATTGACCCTCATGCCCAGATAGTAACAGTCGGACGATGTTACAAGGTTTACCAACATGTGAAAATTTGGCTCCTCGCCAAATCCGGAGAAAAACACCTCGTCCTCGTTTAACGCCTGTATGACGCTTTCACCCGATACTACTCGTATGAATATTATGACGCCCGTAGGCATGCAACGATATAGCAAGACAAAAGCAGTGATGACGGAGAAACTCCCAGACTCAGTCCCGGCCCAAGACGGAGAGTCTACCGTCGTCGACTATGTCAGTCGCGGCATCGGTGTCCTGGGAGGCACTCTTCAGGTCATTCTCAAGACCCCACGAAACTCCATCGCTCCGTTCCTGCTGCCCGCTCGACAGGCAAGCAAAGAAGACGGTTCGGATCTCCCCGGCATGGCCAAAGACCCGGCCTTGACCAAACCCTGGGGTATAGCCTCGGCACTCGGCGGAGCTGTGTTTTTGGGAGCTGTAGCAGGTCTAGCCATCGGAGGTCCCATCGCGGTCGCTGTGGGGGCCGGAGTCGGTGCTAAGCTTTTCCAGTTCGTGGATGACAAGTTGGCCGATAGAGCGAGAGCGGATGGCAAAAACCCTGTCTTCGTGGACGGCGCTTTAGCCAAAGGCGATTCCCAGGCCGAAGGAGCTTCGAGCTTGAGTGAGTGGACAAACTCTTTCACAACAATGAGCAAGAGCAGCTATGTCGAGGTGAGGGATTGGTACAGCTCTCAAGTCAAAGAGCGTCTTGAGAAGTGAGTAGGACCCTGTCGACTAGCGCTTTCAGCTTGTCGACCTCGATAGCTTCGATAAAAGCCCGGTAAAATTCCATTCGGTCAGGCCTCAACGGGCTGCAGAGCGCCGTGGAGGCAGCCTTTTCAAGGAGAAGATCGGTAGCCTTTTCGCGCAGCTTCTGCCGGCGCTTGTCGCCCCGGATCGCCTGATAAGAGAGAGACGTTTGCCAGGGTCCGTCGAGCACCACCGTGGCCCCTGGCAAAACAAAGCGATCCGCGAGCTGGTAGGTCAGCCCGTCCACTCGAATAAAAAGGCCCGGTCGCGACCCTAGCAGCACTCCTTCTATCTGGAATTCGACGCCTTCCAGATGGTGCCGCGCCCAGAGCGGTAGGCTATTCTCGCCGTTGAGACGGCACCCGTTCCAAGTGATGGCGGCGGGAGTGTAGAGAAAACGGAGCCGCAGGTCCGCCGGCGCTTCGGAGACCAGGCCTCTCCCTTCGATCTCCAGGCAGAGATCGGAGCCTCCAGGACGCTTCACCACCTTGATCTCCTCCGAAACTTGGGAAATGGAAGCTCGGCATCCCTGGCTGGTAAGGGTCAAACGGTCGCCTCCGGCACCCAGAGCTCCGATCAAAGCAAGGCCCAGATGGGCCAGGGAATCCCCCCTCCTCGTGGCCGCCAGAAACAGGCTCCCCATCTCTTGATCCGACAACGGGTCGGCATCCGATTTCAGGACAAGTCGCTTCGAATTTCCTTGAATCTGAATGTTCTTGGCCCCCCTTGAGACCAGACCGGCGACCAGCGGCAACACGAAGTGATGGGCCTGAGGAAACTGAAAATCGCGCAGCTTTTCGAGAGCACGGCGTGGATCCAGGGTAAATTCTCCGCTCTCGACTCCTGTCCCGGCCTCCCTCATACCAGAGAGAAAACCTTGAACTTCAGGCGTCGTCTTGACCGTCCTCGTTCGTTGCTCCAGGCAGGCTCTCGCCTCGACTCCGTCTCTCTGCTCGGGTCGCTTATTGAGAAGCATCTCAAGGGCTTCCAACAACCCTTCTCGACAGTCTGGACAACGCTCTCTCAGGGCCGGTTCTTCCGTCATCACTCGCATGAAGAACCTCATGATCTCCTCGGTATCCTGGAAAAGAGGCGCCCCAAGCAGGGCGTGGCTGCCCAAGGAGCCGAGAGAGTAAAGATCGGACTTCCCGGAAATCGAATTGCCGGTCAAGCTTTCCGGAGCCAGGTACATCCAATGACGCAGCCGCGGGTAGTAAGCACCGATATGGTGGTCGACCCTGGTGCGGAGCCCCACATCGCACAACAACCAGCGTTCCTGGTGCCAGATGATGTTGTCCGCTTTCCAGTAGTCGAAGACGATATCGGAGGCGTGGAGGGCTTCCAATCCGTCCAAAAGGTCCAGCACCAGCTTCGCCACCTGCTCGGGCGGAAGAGCACCATCCGAGAGCAAGCGTTGAAGGGTCGGCCCCTCACGATGAGGCCGGGCCAACCAGGCAAAATCGGGCCCACTCCCAAAATCGGTGAATGCAGCTACGTTGGGGTGCTCGAAGGGAAGAAACGCCCGCTTGAGACCAGCGACCCTCTCCTGGTTGATATCCCGGTAGAGACGGACGACAAACGGAAAACCTCGATTGTCGTGAGCAAGAAACCGCTCCCCGTCGTCGGTCTCCAATTGTTCGTGCAGCCTGTACCCGAGGACGAACCTTTGAGTTTCCGGGAAAAGGCTATTCTTCGTGTCGAACGGCTCCGCCCTGAACCGGTTTAGTAGTCTTCGTAAAACTGTGGACCTCCAAGACCTTCTTCGGGCCCCCCGATCAAGATACCACGTTCAGTAGCTCGTCTCCCTGAGCATATCTTTCTAGATTCTCCGCGAAAAACCGGGCAAAACGCAACGGAAAATCGGTGACCTGATCGGCGCTGTGGGGAGTAATGATGACCTGGTCCATCCCCCAGAGTGGAGACTCCGACGGCAGCGGCTCCTGCTCGAAGACATCCAACCACGCTCCCGCGATGGCCTTCCTACGGAGCGCCTCGACGAGCGCCTGTTCGTCTACCACCGAACCCCGAGAACCGTTGAGAAAGAGCGCGTGAGGTTTCAATTTCCGAAGCACCTCCTTGTTCACCAGATGATGAGTCTCAACGTTGTGAGGAACATTGAGGCTGACGACGTCGGCACGCTCCCAAAGACGGTCCAACATCTCGACCGGATGCACCTCATCCACTCCAGGACAGTGCTCCGGCGATCGCTTGACTCCGATAATCTTCATACCGAAAGAGGCGGCACGCCGGGCCAGCACCCGGCCGGTCTGACCGAGTCCCACCACCAGCAAAGTTCTTCCCTGCAGGCTTGAGAACCGGTCGGGACTCCACGTCGCCTTCTTTTGCAGCCGGCGCGCCCTCAACAGTCCTGTGGAGAGTGCCAGTAAGCCGGCCATGGCTCGTTCCGCGTGGAAAGGCGCCAACACCCCCGCCGAATTGGTCACAGTGACTTGGGCGCGGTCCCACTCGCCGAGATGCTCGTAGCCCGAACCCCCTACCTGAAACCATTTGACCGTGGGGTGGTGAAGGGCCGGCAGATGGGCCGGACCGGGAAATTCCGAATGTTTGATGGAGAAGACAACCTCTGGTTCGAGCCGCTCCAGGTGCTCCGCTACTTCCCCAGGATTCTGCGCCCAGCCAAACTCGTGCTGCGGAAACCGCTCCCGCAACCATTCATCGAAATCTCCTGGCGTGTCGTGTAAAACTAAGATTCGCATCGTATCGGGGTGCGCCAACAGAAGGTGGCGCCGTCCGGGCCGTTCTCCGCCAGCAGCACTTCTCCATTCATAGCGCGAGCTAGTCTTTGGCTCAAAGCGAGACCCAAGCCCGTCCCCTCGATACCTTCGGAGTTCGGCCCTCGGGAGAACTCCTGGAACAGTCTTTCCTCAAAAGCCACCTGCACACCCGGACCGGTGTCCTTGACACAGAAGCTGACCACGCTTTCGCCCACGGAGAGACTCACCTCGATCCCACCGCGCGGCGTAAACTTGACGGCGTTGATGACGAGATTTCGGGCTATCTGAACGGCCATCTTAGCGTCCACTTCCACTAACGCCGGATGAGCCGGAAGCTCCACCTTCAACTCCAAGCTTTTCTCTTCGGCTAGCGGCCGAAGGTCTTCAATCAACTCCTCCACAATTTCCCTTAAGTCCACCCGCTCGAGATCGAGAGGCAAGGTACCAGTCCGGAGCTTGGAGTTCGTGAGTAGCATCTCCACCTGACTCAGCAGACCCCTTGCGTTGCGATGGATCACCTCCAGGCTCGCCCTCTGCTGCTCGGTCAGTTCGCCCTTCAGGCCCTCCTCCATCATCTGGCAATATCCGAGAATCACCGTCAACGGGGTGCGGAGTTCGTGACTGGTGGAGGCGAACATCCTCTCCTTGGCCAGCAAGGCCTGCTCCAGCTCTTCCTCGCGTTGAGCAAGTTGTCGCGTCATGTCGTTGAAATTCCGGGCCAACTCGGCTAGCTCTGCTTCCTCAGGCACAGCCACTTGAATATCGCGCTTTCCCGCCGCCAGCGCCCTCACCCCGACGACCAGCTCCTTGATCGGTTTGTTCACGAAATGGGATAGGATGGTCGAGAGCAGATACATGAGGCCTATCCAGGCCACCAGAGCGAGAAGACCTCGCCCTCTCGGCGGCTGCACAACCTTGAGCGCCTCCCACAGGTTGAGAGGGCGCTCACTGATAAGAAAACGCCCGTCGTCCAAGGGGACGGCGATGAGTCCGGGACCCAGGGCCTCGGTCGCCACCGCACGGACACCCGCCGTTTCCCACTCTCCGCTCCTGGCCAGTTCGTGGAGCCTCTTCTCTTCATCCAGGGTGACGAGCTTGTGAACGACGGAAGGTGTCAGGACGAAGCTCAGGACGAGAAAAATCAGGACCAGCGAGCTTAAAACGAAAACCAGCGAGACCATCCAAAAGCGATTTCTAAGGGAGACTTGTGCCATAAGGAATCTATCCCTCGAATCGATAGCCCACGCCCCACACCGACTGGATGGGGCGTAGAGTCTCTTCGGCCTGCCTTAGTTTCTGACGGATGGAACGAATATGGGCGTCCACGGTCCGCTCATCGCCGAAAAAATCTTGACCCCAGACTTTGTCCAGGAGTTGCTGGCGGGTCATGTTTTGGCCAGAATTCCGAGCCAGACAGCAGAGCAACGAAAACTCGATGGGAGTCAGCGGCAAGCTCGCCTCGTTTACCCACGCCTGGCGCTTCTCGCTACTCAAGACAAGTGGCCCGAACTCCAGTCGCTCCTCCTCTTTGGAGTCGCTCCGGTCCCACTCCATACGTCGGAAAGTAGCCTGCACGCGGGCCACTAATTCACGCGGATTGAACGGCTTGGTGAGATAGTCGTCGGCGCCCAGTTCCAACATCAGAATCTTGTCCAGATCCTCGGTGCGAGCGCTCAAGACCAGGATCGGAACGGCGGAATCGCGCCGGATTTGACGACAGACCTCAAATCCGTCGCAACCGGGCATATTCAGGTCGAGAATGACCAAATCCACCTGCGTCCGCTCCATCACCGAAAGAGCCTCCCGACCGTCGGCGGCGCAAACGGGGCTGAAGTTGCTGGCCTTGAGATAGTCCGAGACCAGACTGCGGATGTCGGCGTGGTCGTCGACCACCAAGACGGTTCGATCGCTCATTTTCATCAATTCCAAACGGATCGGAAAGTGCCCCCCGAATTCGTGGGAGGCGCTTTCCGATTGCCGCTACCTTTCGATGTTTCGGTAAGTCCCGGAGCCGCTCTTCCCGCCCCGGACCGATTTGGTTGTGGAGTGGCCTTGAGGGCCGGTTTGGGTGCGCTCAGTCTGGTAGCCTTCACCGTACTTGGCCGAACCGGAAGAACTCCCGCTCCCGACCGACTGGCCTTGTTCGTTGGTCACATCGGTGGAGCCGTCTCGGGTCACGCCCTCATCCTGGTCGTAGCCGTAGTCAGCCTGGTGGTCCACATCGTAGGTGTTGCCCTGGCCTGTAGTGACCTGTCCGTTGTAGGTGTTGTTGACGCCTTCTCCCGGTGCTCCGGTCACCTGACCTTTGCCGGTAGTCGTGGCGGAGCCGTTTCGTCCGTTGGGACCGGTCCAGGACTTGTGTCCACTGTTGGAGTAGCTACCGCCGCCGTTGTTCTGAACCTGGCCGGTGCTGGTGGCGGTGCCGCCGTTCGTGCCCGTCCTGGTGCGATTTCGTTGAGCCAGAGCCTCACCCGTGGTGAGAGAGACGAGAGCCAGAGTACATAACGTTAGGAGAAAATTCTTCCACATAAGGTTATCCTTTCAAGATATCCAGCATCTGCTGCTGAAGGTTGGGGTAACGCTCGGCCACGGTCCGGCGAATCTTGTCCTCAAGACCCGGCAGTTCGGCTTCCAGGTTCTTTCTGAAGTCGGCCCTTATGGGAGCCGCCTCCTTGCGGACAAAGCGTGCCACATCCGAAGGCAGAGCGGGGTCGGTGCGCTCGATGACCCCCACAATCTTGTCTCCCGCCCCCGGAAATTCGGCTTGCAAAGCGTCGATCAGCTCTCCGCGATTGTCGAGGAAGTGTCGCACCAGGTCTTCACCGAGGCCCGGAGATTGGGTGCGGACCATCCGAACAAGGCTGGAAGCCAGTTTCGGCGCCAATTGAGGGTTGCGGCCGACCAGGCCTCGTAAGCGGTCGAAGACGGGGGAGTCGCCCGCTTGGCCGTTGAGCCACATCTCTCGCAGCTTACCGGGGTACCATTCCGGGGCGCGCGACCGGATCTGACCTTGGGCTTGGCTCAACAACTCCGGATTGGTGTTAGCAAGAAATTTCCTGACTCGGGAAGCCGGTCCGTGCTCATCCAGTAACGCGGACAGTCGATTTTTAAAGTCCGGATAGCTCGCCTCCAGTTCTTCGCGGACGGCGGACCGGACTTTCTGAAGGCGAGGCCCGAACTTGTCCTTCACTCGACCGGCCAACTCCATTCGGTCGGATGGGTGCTGCTCCCAGGTGGCCAGCCACGCGTCGACCACTCCTCGCTCCAGGCCGGGGTAGTCGGCCTTCACTTGAGCATAGACATCCGGCACCAACCCGGGGTAGGAGGCCCGATAAAACCTGGCTGCTTCCAGGCGTTTGCCCGGGCTCGCTTCGATGGCGGCTTGCAGTACGGGTCGGACGGGCTCCGGCGCGGGCTGGGCCGCTACGGGCGCGGCGCCTGCCGTGAGTGCTGTCAGTACGGTGATGAAGAGAGGTTTGTATTTCATAGTTTCTCCTGTCGGAGGAAGGTCCCGTCGGGATTCCTCGGTCTTGATGCTTCCATACTAGAAACGAGTTGTGAGAGAACTTTCTAAGTTTGTGAAGATTTTGTGAAGGGAAACTCGAGTCGAACAGGACAGTTCAAAAAACACAAGTGAAGACGACCGTACTTTTTATCATAATCGCCGTGATGGCTCTGGCCCGGCTGATGATCCATTTCAAGCCGAGCATGTTGGCAGGGGTAAGTCCCGTGAATAAGGCCAAGATTACCGACTCTATCGACAGTCTGGTCTCGGCCGGCGTGGTGGCCTTGCTGCTGGTCCATTTCCTGGTCCGCCCGTTTTACATTCCCAGCGGTTCGATGCTGCCGACTCTTCAGATTCGAGATCTTCTGCTGGTCAACAAGGCGATCTACGACTTCACCGACCCGGTTCGGGGAGATATCGTGGTTTTTCATACCGATAGTAGTCTTAAGGGCGACTCGCCACCTCTGATCAAACGGGTCGTAGCTCTCGAGTACGACACCTGGGAAGTCAAGGAGGGGAAGCTCTTTTTGAACGACCATGAGATGGACGAGCCGTTTATCGCCGAAGCGATCGAAGGCGACTGGGGCCCCGAGACCGTCAAAAAAGGTCATATCGTGGTTATGGGTGATAACCGCAACAACTCCAAGGACTCCCGATTCATAGGCCAGATTCCCATCGAACGCCTGATCGGCCGAGCCGAGGTCATCATCTTTCCGCCCAACCACATCACTTCATTCAATTTCCCTAAATAGCGATTTTCTAGCCTGAGTTGACCGTGGCTTAACATTTTTTAACCACGATTCCATATCGTGTACACATGCCTCTGACACGATGGGATCGTGCTCATCAGATCTTCCAAACCTGCTCCCAGCGGTTCGAAGCTCACGCAACCCGCCCCGACGGGCGACGACAAAGTCGACGGTCGGAAAGACAAAGACTCTTTCTGGAAAGACCGGGCCGACGAGTTGCGTGAACTGCTGCTGTTCATCGACCAGGATACTTTGGAAGACACCGGGCGGGTCGTCAAGAGCATTGGCGATGGCCTGAAAGGCGCCTGGCAACAGATCCGAGACATCCCCTCCAAGGTGTTCGACCTGCCCGTGTTGGCCGACAAAGTCGACGAAGACAAGCAAAAGCAGTTGATCGAGTTGGGCGAAACTCTGGGACGAGTGGCCGGGTTCGTGGCCACCGGAGGCCACGCTCTCGGCGGTGCTTTGAAAGTCGCTTCCGGACATCAGCAGAAAGACACCAGCCGCAAACTAGACGGCATCATGGATATGGCGACCGCCGCCACGCTGGGCGCCACGGTGGCGGGCCTGCCTGGAGCAAGGACCGTTCTGGCTCCTTTAGCAGCCGGGTTCAACATTTTCCGAGGGAGCTATAACGCCGGGCACGGCTATCGCACCAACGACGAACGGAAGCAGTGGCAAGGCCTGCTCGACGCTGTCCGTTCGGCCGGGAGTGCGGGTCGACTGCTGAAGGCTCACGGCGCTTTCTTCCATGTGGCGGGCATCGCCCTGGCCCCGGTGGCCGGAGCGCTTCAGGCGGGTCGCGGTCTCTACGACTTGAATACCGGACTCAAGAACGACGACAACAAGAAACAGCTGAAAGGGTTGGTCGATATCGCCACCGCCGTGGGTACGGGTCTCGCTTTCGCAAGCGGTGCGGCGGTCATCCCCGGAGTCGCGCTGGCCGTGGCGGCGACAGCCGTGAAGGTGGCCTACGAGCTGAGTCCGCGAGCCCGCAAGAAAATTGATCCCATCCTGGACCGGATGGAACCGAAGCTGGAAAAGGTGGTTGAGAAAGCCGACCAACTCAGTAAGCCGGTTCGCGACGCCTGGCAAAAACTCATCAGCCGTTTTGTCAAAGAAACCGAGCCCGACCTACCCAGCCAACTCGTCCACGCTCAGTTGGCCGAACTGTCTCAACTTCTCCACATCGACGGCGACTACACGAAACAGGAGGAGAGAAGACTGAAATCAGCTCTAGAAGAGCTGGGCCAGGGAAGCCAAACTCCCTCCCGGAAAGACGACCCGCTGCCTATCAATCGGATCGCTCTGAAAGGCCATCTCAAAACCAAAGAGCAGCGCGTCGAGTTCTTGCGATATATGCTGGTGGCCGCTTACTACGACAACGAAGAAAAGCCGACCGAGGCCGGCTACCTGGACAATCTAGCGGCTGCTCTGGAGGTCTCCCCCGAGGACATGAAAACGCTCCGGAAAGAGCGGGAAGAGTTTCAGAGATCGATCCTTGCCATCAAGGGCTCAGATACTGATCCACTCGAACCAGAAGGCGGCCGAGAGCCCCGCCGTGATCATCGCGCCCGATAGCAGGGCGAGAGAAACGACCATCTTCTGAGGTCCCTGGATCCGCTTATTCAGAAAAGGGATCATAACGACGTCGGTCACCGCCACGAGAGCAAATACCAGGGCGAAGAGTTGCGAATTTTCCATTCCCCCACTATAGCCAATGTTTGGCAATTAAAAAAGCGCCCCTTTTGGAGCGCTCTCTGTCTTCGGTCAAGTCTAGACCGGTGCTAGAATCGCCGACATCGTTCTTCCCTGCATCGAGGGCTTGCTGACAAACTCACCCTGGTCCGACACTTCCTGACCGATCCGCTGGAGCAAGTCTTGCGCCAGGTCCTGGTGCACGATCTCGCGTCCGCGAAATCTCAGGGTCACCTTGACTTTGTCGCCGCCGTCGAGCAGACGACCGACCTGTCGGGTCTTCACTTCCAGATCGTGGTCTCCGATCTTGGGACGAAGCTTCACTTCGCGCAGACTTTGCGAGTTGTCGCTCTGCGCTTTCTTCTTCTTGTCTCGATCATACTTCCACTTGCCGTAGTCCATGATCTTGCAGACAGGTGGTCGGGAGTTGGGGGATATCTCTACCAGATCGAGCTTGTCTCGTTTGGCCAGGGTCACACCTTCTTTGGGGTGCATCTCGCCCAGATTGGTTCCTTGAGAGTCCACGACCCTCACTTTTCTGGCGCGAATTCTTTCGTTGACTCGATGCTCGAATCTAGGTCTCTTGTCGTGATGTCTTCTTCCTCGTCTACCGATGGTTCTCTCCTTCTTTCGATGAGGTTGGATTTTAAGAATGCAAAACTCTTTAAGCCTCATCTAATCTCCAGGCTATCAGATCCGAACCTCCTTTTACAAATCAGCTGGTATACAAGGGGGGTATACCCGGACTCTGAGGGCCACGAGGAACCTCATTAAGGCGAGCGAAACTGGTCGGGATGGGACTTTTAGATCACATGAAAAGCTTGGCGGGGATCGAGGAGTGGGACTTCTCCGACCGCCGAGGCACTCTGCGCATACCTTGCCACCTGAACGCCCGGCTGGGCGACGACGAACAAACCGAAGTGGAGGTCGTTGATATCGGTCTTCGAGGGATGCGGCTTTTGGTCAAGGGCAAAATACGAAAGGGCTCCACTTTCGAACTCCATCCGCAAAGCGGCCAGGGAAAGCCCGTCAACTGCAAGATCGAATGGAAGAAGAAGCATTCGCAAGGCTTTCTCACCGGGGTCTCCTTTCAAGATGACAAGAGCGCTCTCAGCTCCAGTTGGCTCTTTCAAGAGCTCAAAGCTATTGGTCTCGAGGCCGTTCAGACCGAGCAACGGCGGACGGGCGTGCGAGTCATCTGCCGAACACCGGCCAGGATCAGGCACGAAGAAAATAAGCGCGAGGTCGTGTTGGTGGACCTGGGTCTCGGGGGAGCCCTCATCGAGCTTGAGGGCGAGCCACTGAAAAAGGCTGACAATGTGCGATTGGAGTTCGGTCCGATGGACGAGCTGCCCAGGCTGGCGCTCAACTGTGAGGTCGTAGCGACTTACAAGCGCGATAAACCGAGAGCCGGGCTGCGCATCGACACTTTCTTCGACGGCGGAGTGACCGATATCGAGCGCTATCTCTCGCACTACTTTGCGCTTGCTCAGGAGTAGTCGGACCTGACGGGACCTTTGCTTTCTATCCTCGAACAGCCTGACTTATGACCCGATCTGCCCTCTCTCCCAATTTGGAAATCATCGAGCGTTGGCGCGACGAGCCGGCGCCGCTGCTTCCCATCCTCCACGCCTTCCACGATCGGGACGACTATCTCTCGGAAGAAGCCTTGAGAGACGTGGCCAGAGAGCTACGAATTCCTATCGCCGACCTCTACGGTACCGTCACTTTTTATCATCACTTCGCGCGCACCGCGAACGGTAAGAGCAACCCCCGGGTTTGCACCGGCCCGATCTGCTGCCTCTACGGAGCCAAAGACCTGGTCAAATCTCTGAAAAACGCCGAAGAGATGCCGTGTGCCGGTCGCTGCGACCAGGTGGTCCCAGTCTTGCAGGGGGATGACACTCTGGTGGGCCCGGAGATGATCTACCGCTCCAGCCCTATGCCGGTTCCGAACCCCGGGGAGATCGAAGAGTGCGTCTTTGCCGATATCCGCAAACCCGGTCAGGGCGGAATGACCGTGTATGGTGGATACCGAGCCCTGGAGAAAGCTTGGGGAATGAACCCCGATCAAGTGATCCGGATCATCGACGACAGCAAGCTCGCCGGACGCGGTGGAGCCGGTTTCCCGACGGGTCGAAAATGGCGAATGGTGGCCGAAGCGGAGGGACGCCCTAAGTCGGTCGTCTGCAACGCCGACGAAGGCGAGCCGGGTTGCTTCAAGGACCGGACGCTGATGGATCACGATCCCCACGCTCTGTTGGAAGGGATGCTGATCGCCGCCCACGCCACCGGGGCCAGTCGAGGCTTTATCTATCTTCGCTATGAGTATCCGGAGACCCAAAAGGTTCTGGAACGAGCGATCGGAGAGGCGGATGCCAAAGGTTACACCAAGCACTGCAAGCTCTATCTTCGTCGGGGGGCCGGAGCCTACATCTGTGGCGAGGAGGGCTCCCTTCTCAACAGTCTGGAAGGGAAGCACCCCTTTCCTCGCAACAAGCCGCCTTTTCCCGTGACCCACGGATTTGAGAACCTCCCCACCGTGGTCAACAACGTGGAAACCCTGGTCTCTGCCACCCACATTCTCGCCAAAGGGGCTGATTGGTATCGGGGGCTGGGGATGAACGGTCACGCCGGCACCAAGATCATCAGTCTCTCGGGCGATGTTCAGCGACCCGGAAACTACGAGATTCCCATGGGCTTACCGCTGCAGACTCTTTTGCAAGAATGGGCGGGCGGACCCCATCCCGGACGACGGATCAAAGCCGTCACGATGGCCGGACTCTCCGGAGGCTTCCTGGCCGGCGACGACTTGAACGTGACGCTCGACGATCCTTGTATCAAGGAACGGGGCTCCTTTCTCGGAGCGGGCGGCATCATGGTGTTCGACGACAGCCGTGATCTGGTGGAGATTGCTCGTCAGGCGATGTCGTTCTTCGCCCACGAGTCTTGCGGGAAGTGTTTTCCCTGTCGTATCGGCACGCAGCGCCTGACCGAAAGACTCTCAGGGGAGGCCGGACCCGGCGTACCCGACCTGTGGCTCAAGGAAGTCGAGGACATCGGCTCCACCATGAAGGCCACCAGTGCCTGCGGATTGGGAGTGGCCGCTCCCATGGTGACGGAGAGTTTGATACGATACTTTCCGGACGAAGTGAACGAACACGTTAGGAGAAATGCATGAGTGCGGGTCACATAACCCTGGATGGTCGCGAGGTCGAGTTCAGCCAGGGGGAAACGATCTACCAGGTGGCTCGCCGCCACGAGAAAGAGATTCCGACTCTCTGCTACGACGACCGGCTGGACGCGTTCGGCGGATGTCGGCTGTGCGTGGTGCAGGTGGAAGGTCAGCGCAATCCGGTAGCTTCCTGCACCACTCCGGCCACCGATGGGATGGTGGTCTCCACGTCCAACGAGACGCTGGAGAAGCACCGCAAGACTTTGCTGGAGTTGGTGGTCTCCGAGAATCGAGAGGTCGACGTCGATCCGATGCGGGGTCTTGCCTCCCAAGAGCTGGCCACCCTGGTGAAGCGATACGAAGCTCACGACGGCCGCTTCCAAGGACGCCAATCCGGAAAGAGTTTTGAGGAAGACCACAATCCGTTCATCCTCCGTGATTACGACCTTTGCATCTCTTGCTACCGCTGCGTGAGAGTCTGTGCCGAACAAGAGGGCGACTACGCCATCAGCATCGCCAATCGTGGCTTCGAGACTCAGATCACCACCGAGTTCGGTAATATGTTGAAAGATTCGGAATGCACTTTTTGCGGCCAGTGTGTGCAGACGTGCCCCACCGGTGCGCTGGCCGACCGAAAAGGGTTGCGCCACGCTGAAACACCCGGCGAGACGAACAAGACTCGTACCATTTGCGCTTACTGCGGGGTGGGCTGTTCGGTGGACCTGGTCACCAAAGGAGACCAGATCGTGAGCGTCCATCCAGCTTTGGACGGCCCCGCCAACAAGGGTGCGCTCTGTGTGAAGGGCCAGTTTGCCTACGACTTCGTAGGCCATCCGGAGCGTCTCACTACTCCTCTGGTGAGAAAAGAGGGCACACTGGTACCGGCCTCTTGGGAGGAAGCTCTCACTCGAGCGGCCGAGGGCTTCAAAGCCGTGGAGCAAGAGCACGGACGCCACTCCATCTACGCCATCGCCTCCGGGCGCACACCCTCGGAAGCTTGCTATCTGATGGGCAAATTTGTGCGAGCGGGCTACGGGACTAATCAGGTCGACAACTGCAGCCGTGCCTGACACGCTCCCACGGTTGCCGGTCTGGCAGCCACGATTGGACGAGGCGCTATGTCCAACCCTCTGGTGGACATGCAAAAGCCCGATGTCATCTTCTGTATCGGCACCAACATGACCGAGTGCCACCCCGTGGCGGCTACCGGGATCAAGAAGGCCTTAGCCAAGGGTGCCACCCTGATCACCGCCGACCCGCGGCGGATCAAGCTGGCCGAGTTGGCTCACCTTTACCTGCCTCTGAGAGTCGGAAGCGATGCCGCTTTGCTCCTGGGTATGGCTCATGTGATCGACCGGGACGGTCTGACCAACGGGAAGTTCGTGGCCGAACGGACCGCGCGTTTCGAAGAGTTCCGCGAGCACATCAAAGAGTTCACGCCTGAGTGGGCCGAGAGCATCTGCGGAGTGCCGGCGGCCGACATAGAAAAAGCCGCTCACCTCTACGCCAAGGCGGAGCGAGGGGCGATCTACTACACCCTCGGCATCACCGAACACATCTGCGGCGTGGACAACGTGCAATCCCTTTGCAATCTGGCTTTGATGACGGGACACGTCGGTCGCGAAGGCACGGGCATCAACCCGATGCGAGGGCAAAACAACATTCAGGGGGCGGGAGACTGCGGAGCCCTTCCCAACAACTACGTCGGCTTCCAACCGGTGACCGATCCCGCCTGCCAAGCCAAGTTTGAAAAGGCCTATGGACGCAAGACCGATCTTGCCAAAGGCATAACCAAGGTGAAGGCTCTGAACCTTTGCGGAGACTCCATTCACGCTATGCTGATCGACGGCGAGAATACCGTTGTCTCAGACCCCGATAAGGAGCATTGTGAACACGCTCTCCGAAGTCTGAAGCATCTGGTGGTGACCGATATCTTTCTGACCGAGACGGCTCAACTGGCCGACGTAGTGTTGCCCGCGGCTTGCTGGGGTGAGGTGGACGGTGTCTGTACCAACACGGAGAGACGAGTGCAGCGACTTCGAGCGGCGGTGCCGCCTCCGGGCGAGGCCAAGCCGGACTGGTGGATCATCAGTGCGCTTGCCAGGAAGCTGGGGTTTCCGGGCTTCGAGTACGAGTCCGCGAAGGAGGTGTTCAACGAAATCTGCGACCTCTCACCGATCTACAACGGGCTGGACTGGGACCGCATCGACAAAGGTGAATATCAATGGCCGGTGCCGCACAAGGATCATGCTGGGACGCCCGTCTTACACGAGGGCGAATTCATCAACGGACGCGGGCTGTTCAGCATCGTTCGCTATCGGGATCCCTGTGAGACCATCGACGACCAGTTTCCGGTTTGGCTCACCACGGGACGTCGCTTGGAGTCGTACCACACTCGAACTCAAACCGGTCGTTCGGCCGGGATCGACTACTTGCTTCCTGAGGAGACTTTGGAGGTTCATCCCGCCGATGTTCAAGCTTTAGGGCTTTGCGACGGCGGCTGGTGCACTATGTCGAGCCGGCGCGGCTCGGTGAAGATCAAAGTCGAATCGACCGAGAAAAGCCCTCGCGGGACCGTCTTTTCCAGCTTTTCTTTCAGCGACGTGCCGGTCAATATTCTGACTGGAGCGGGATACGATCCGGTGACCGATACGGCCGAACTGAAAGTTTGTCCGGTGAAGCTGGAGCCGGCTTAGTGCTGCTATTGTAGAAGAGCTGTATAGGATATCGTCGAGAGACTGAGAAGCAACTTTGATGAGCGACGCAGAGAGTCTTCGGCTACAGGCCGTCAAAGATACCGGCTTGTTGGATACGCCGGCAGAAGGGCGGTTCGATCGAATCACTCGAATTGCCAGACGGGTTACCCGAGTACCGATCGCAACGATCACTCTGGTGGATAAAGACCGGCAATGGTTTAAGTCCGCTCTGGGTTTGGTCGGCAAGTGCGAAGATCCGAGAGACGTTTCTTTCTGCTCTTACGCGATCGAGAGCGACGACGAGATCTTTGTCATCGAGGACGCGAGTCTGGACCCCCGTTTTCAGAACAACCCACTGGTTACCGGTCCGCCCTTCATCCGATTTTATGCCGGGAAGCCAATCCGCTACGACGGCCAAAGAGTGGGAACCCTTTGCGTTATCGATCACAAATCTCGAAAGTTCGACCCTAAACATTCTCAAGACCTCGAAGACCTCGCCTTGTGGGTGGAGAGCGAGATCGACTCCGACCGTCTCAGTGAAGCGCAGCTCGAATTGATGTCCGAGGTAGATCGACTGAGAGAAATGGCGCTGGTGGATCCGCTGACCCGCACCTGGAATCGCGCCGGCATCCAGGAGGTCTTCAGCCGCGAAAGCTCTCTGGCCGAGCGAGAAAAGCAACCGCTGGGCGTGATTATGTGCGACATCGACCATTTCAAGTCGGTGAACGACACCTACGGTCATGATGCAGGCGATGCCGTCCTCAAAAGGGTGGCCGACCGGATCAGACTCACCGTTCGACCCTACGACTCCATCGGAAGAATGGGAGGCGAAGAGTTTCTGGTCATTCTTCCCAAGAGCCACGGTCCTACCGTGAAGGCGGTGGCTGAGCGCATTCGCCAGTCGGTGGAACGCATACCGATCGAACTTCCGGACAGCGATCCGCTCCGCGTCACCCTGAGCCTGGGCACATCCCACGCCATCTATCGTCCGGGCTTTCAGCCGGACCTCGAGGTGCTGATGAAGGCTGCCGACCAGGCCCTCTACGAAGCCAAGCGGGGAGGACGCAATCGGGTCGCTGAGGCCGGGGAGCTGAAACCCGTTTAGGGTCTGGTATCTGCGAGATGCGGGGTAGGTCGTGACCGTGGTCAGTGGTTCATTGTTTCTCCGACAGACTCGCGATAGGCGCCGCCAAACTCGAAAGTCCACTCGGCCTTTAGCCCGAGAACCCCTTTGAAATCGACGTTCCTGCGCCGTCCTTGAAGAAAAGTCCAGGCGTCTGAGAATCTGAGCAAGACTAGGCGCAGTGGAGCGGGAGGTAAAAGTCGGCCAAATCCCCTCCACGCCGCACTCACTCCTGTGAATTCTCCACCACCGGAGTGTTCGACAGGCTACCAAAGCTAGATCACAGTTGAAGTATGATCAGTGATCACGCTTCAAGTGTGATCTAGCTCCGGGAGCGAACTGTTCGATTGCTCGCCCGTCGAACAGCACCAATCCCTAGAATGGGAAAGCGATAGTCTATGTACCGAGACATACACCTTGGAGACGGAAGTCTCCGCGTCGGCCCAAGGCCGAGAGGCGCCGACTGGCTTCCCACCGACCTTGCGGACCTGAAGTCCGCAGGCTTCTCGTTCGTCGTCTCTCTCCTCACAGTCGCCGAAAATCGAGAGCTTGAACTCGAAAATGAGCGGGCCGAATGCCGATATCACAACCTGGATTTTTATTCGTTCCCAGTCGTCGACCGCTCGCTTCCGGAAGACCGCGAGGCTTTTGAGTCGCTCGCGGGTCAATTGCTTGCGCGGGTAGTCGCGGGTGAGTCTGGGTTTCTCCATTGTCGAGCCGGGCTAGGCCGGGCGCCGTTGTTTGCCTGCACGATGCTCACTTTACACGGGATGGATTTGGAGCAAGCTTGGGCGCTCATCCAGGACTTCCGTGGGCAGACAGTGCCCGACACTCCTGCCCAGAAAGTCTGGCCGAGAACCCCGTCCTCTCCCCTGAGTTTCGACGAAGCTCTAGCCAATCTTCAGGCAGACTCAGACTCACTGATGTGACTGTTCCGAGTTTCTAGTCACGAAAGATTTCGTGCACAGAACCTCGAATTTCGGGCTGATAGCGCCGCAGTGAGTCACTGGTGTGATTCCAAAGCTTCGCTCAGACCATCGATTCGCTGATCCTCGGTGGCGCATTCGGTCTTTCATACATCCGACTCAAGAAACTCGATAGATGCGGGAGGTCGGACAACCCGACGGCCTCGTTCGCCCAATCGAGGAGATAGGCGGCTACAAAGTCCGCCACCGAAACCTTCCCGGAGACCAGAAACTCTCGGTCTTGCATATGGCTTTCCAGTACTTTCAGCATCTCTAACAGGTCTTTGGTCGCTAAAGCTACTTCAGCGGCCAGCCTGTTCTCTTCCGGATAGATAAACTCGTGTTTTGCAATCCTCCAAAGATTTGCCTCAACCTCCGAGTTTAGGAAATAGAGCCAACGGTGCATCTGCGCCCGCTCTTCGAGCGTTTCAGGTATGAATCCAGCTTCCGGGTGCTTCTCGGCCAGATAGAGAGCGATGGCGGCCGACTCCGGCAAGACCAGATCCCCGTCGACCAGGACCGGCACTTTTGAGGCTGGATTCAGTTCGCGAAACTCCGGTCGGAGATGCTCGCCCTCGAGCAATGCGACGGGGACAAGCTCGTATTCGACCTGAAGTTCGTTGAGTAGCCAGAGGGCCTTGATGACCCGGGTGGGCGGTGTTCCATAAATTTTCATTTGCTATTCCTTTCGTTAAGTAGACGAACGGGAACAGCGGAATTCGACAAACTCTTGTCTTGGTGTCCGCGGAGATCCCCGGCGTAGATCACACTTGAAGTTTGATCTTAGATCACGGTTGAAGCGTGATCCGGAGCTACGATTGGGCTGTACTCAAGCCATCTCATCTAACACCAAACAAACAACGAACAAGAAATCGCGAAACTTCATCTTGAAGGTCTTCGCGCCCGTCCCGTCTGCACCTTAACCGACAGTGATAGAGTCCTACGACCCGTCACCCAACAACTGCCTCCGAATTTCCATCTTCAACTCGTAGGCCTCTCGCACCGGGACGACGGCCCTACTGCTGGAAGAGACGCTCCCCTCTTCGGTCCACAGAAAGGGATAGAACGAGAAGCACTGGTCTCCGGACAAGGACTTCACATCGTCTTGCCATCCCTCCCATCGATCCGCCCCGTAGAAACCCTCCAGTGCCGGGGTGAAAGACCAGGCCAAGAACTGAGAAAAACTCACTCCCAAAGACTCCCAATTCAGGCCATCGTAAGGAAGGTAGCACACCCCTCCTCGCTCATCACCCAGCCCACCTCCGTTGATGGCGAAGAAGCCACCTAAGACGTCGTCGGCAACGAGAAGAAACCCCTCACAGTTCATCCGACGATTCCAACCGGGCAGATCTCGGCTCAGCCTGGGATGTCCGGAGCCTGGGAAACGCAGCCAACCGTGGTCGACGAAAAGCCCTCCGGAGTCGTAGACCAGAGCGCCCATCGGCGATCGCGTGGTGACCTGAAGTTGATGGAGACACTCTCCTCGTACCGAGGAAGGCGGCAAGAGTTCACAGACTGTTTCAGCCTCCGCCAACCAGTCCCGAATCAACTCCATTCCCGGCTCTTGGTGTTCGATCAACTCTTCCAGGCTACGCACTCTAAAACAACTCCAACTGCTCCGGCCCCGGCACTCGAAACGATTCGGCCGAAAGCCCCGGCGGCTCCGCGGGCAAGCCGGCTCTCCTCAGACCCAGTTGGTACAACTGCCGAAGCCGTTTCGCCACCTCGCCCTGCCCCTGAAAGCGAGCGTGAAACTCAGATTGATTGAGCTTCCCACCCCGCAACTCACGCACCAGACGGAGGATCTTAGCCTTGTGATTCGGCCGATGGCGGTCGAGCCAGTCGGTGAACACGTCGACCACTCTACCTGGTAGGCGCAACGGGATGAAGTGTCCCCACAGAGCCCCTGAGGCCGCCGCCTGGGCGAGAACTTCGGGCAGTTCGTGATCGTTCAATCCCGGAATACAGGGAGACATGTTGACCCCCACCGGCACACCCGCCTCCGACAGCTTTCTCACCGCCTCCAGTCGCCGCGACGGAGTGCTGGCCCGAGGCTCGAGAATATTAGCCAACTCAGCGTCCAAGGTCGTGATCGAAATCCGAACCCGCACGGCGTCGAATTCCGCCAACTCCCGCAAGAAATCCAAATCTCGAACGATCAGGTGATTCTTCGTAATGACCTCGACGGGCTGCCGAAACTCAGCCAACACCCGCAGAATACTTCGTGTGATCTCAAGCTCTTTCTCGATCGGCTGGTACGGGTCGGTGACTCCACTCATCACCAGATGGTGCTTCTTCCAGCTCTTCTTGCTCAGCTCGTCTCTCAACAGAGCCGCGGACTCGGGCTTGGCCACGATCTGGGTCTCAAAATCCAGCCCCGCGGAAAAGCCAAGAAACTCGTGGGTGGGACGAGCGTAGCAGTAGGAGCATCCGTGCTCACAACCCCGATAAGGATTCAGGCTGCGGTCGAACTCGATATCCGGACTGGAGTTTTTGCTGATGATGGTCCGAGTGCCGTCCTCGAGCACGACCGTCTCCGGCGCCATCGATTCGCCGGACTGAAACTGCCACTCGAGATACTCAGGGTCCGGCGTCAAGACATTATCGGTGAAACGGTTGGCGGGCTGAGCCGAAGCTCCCCGTCCTTTATAGTCTGGTCTTTCCATCATCTTCCGGCGCCACCAACTGCACAAACGCGTCCAACTCCCAGCGAACCTTCTGTTCGGCATCCACCAGGACCGCGTCGGTGTTCTGCCAGAGCACGAAGAGCGCTCCCAAGAAGAAGAGAGTTCCGCCCAGCACGAGGGAACTCGCCGGACCGGCCAACAGCCCCACGGCGGCACCTCCCGTGCCGCACAAGCCCGCCTTCTTCAATAGAGCGGCCGAGTCGCGTGGTTGAAAGGTGAAGTTCTTACGCTCCCTTCCCAACTGCACCGCCAAAGCTCTTGTCTGAGCCCGCACTACCCGCAGCAACGTTTCATACTCCTCCCCTTCGACGATCGGACTGAAGAGCGAGATATCGGTCTCAAACTCGTCGCCCCGCACCACCACAGCCAGGCCCGGAGCGCCAAGGTTCTCCTCCACCGGCTCGAGAGTCACTCCCTGCTTCACCAAATAGAGACGGCCGGTGCCTTCGAGAGCACTCCCTAACCTCAGAAACATCCCGACCCGGTGGCGATTTCCCTGAGACTTCGGAACGATCCTCAAGAATGTGTTCGCTTCTCGGGGATCCCAATGGGTGGTCTTGAAACGTTCTCCTCCCACATACTCCACCCGACTCTTTCGGCGACTGACCCCACAAGGAAACTTCGAATCAGGCTCCTGCAAAAACGCCTCCAACCAAACGAAGTCGCGATGAACACCGTAGGAGCCTTCGGCTCTCTGCCAACGGAAAAGATTCTCCCACCCGTCCATATCGACCACTTGAAGACCATCCATCGTGATCGGGACCGGACAAAAAGCACAACGTGAGATGACGGTCTGGCTCTCTTCCAAGCACCTCCTCGACTTCTTCCATCTTGCACCGGTTGGGAAGTCAAAAGAAAGACTGACGTTGTCACTTTCGGACTCCCGCGGCACGACTTTGAGTTGCTCGGAAGTCAATCGGATCTCGGAGCCCGGCATCTTGACCACCACCCGGACGGCCCCGGCCGACAGACCTCCTTGCATCGCCGCCGCCAAAAGATCATCGGTGGCGGTCAGCGAGGACGCTCCCATAACTCCCTCCACAATAGATTCGGGCCGGAGCTTCTTCGGATTTTTCAGTACGACGAGAGTGTTGCTGTGTTTCTGGCGGATGAAGAGGTGCTCGGCCTTCGAAGTGACACCGGCCCGAACGCAGCAGAGAAGATAAAGGGTCGGGTCCTGGAAACGGTTCGCCCGAATCTTGATGTTCTTCTTATGAACATCGACGGTGAAGCGACCCTCCGAGTCAAGCTCGCCGGCCTTGGACAGACCTCGCAAGTAGCTTCGGAGGTCCTGGCTCACTGCTCGAACCGTCGCATCTGATTTTCGGTAGGCAGCTTGACTTTTCGAATCAAGCCGAGCTTTTCCAAGCCTCGGAGCACCACCCAGGACAGATCGAACTCCCACCATCTCAATCCGTGACGGGCTGAGCGTGGGAATGCGTGATGGTTGTTGTGCCAGCCCTCTCCGAAGGTGAGTAGGGCTACCCACCAGCAGTTGGTGGAGCGGTCGCCTGTCCGATAGCTCCGATAGCCGTAGCAGTGAGCGGCGCTGTTCACCAGCCAGGTCGCGTGGAAGACGGCCGCCACTCTGAAGAAACCCGCCCATAGTAGCCAGGACCAACCGCCCACCTGAAAGAGAACCCACATCACAAAAAGACTGAGATGAAAGAAATGGCGATCCAAGAACCGATAGTATGGGTCGGACAGGATGTCGGAGGCCCTCCGCGCGGTCCAATCGTCATCCAGGCGGCGAGGAGTAAGCTTCAGCATCCAACCCAGATGGCTCCACCAAAACCCCTGGCTGGCATCGTGGGGGTCATCGTCCTTATCGCTGTGCGCATGGTGATGGCGATGAATGGCGACCCAGACCGCCGGCCCGGCTTGAGCCGAGAGGGCGGCGCAAGTCACCATCAGATACTGCAGCCAGACAGGAGCTACGAAGCTACGATGAGTGAGCAGGCGATGATACCCAAGCGTGATGCCCATCGCCGTGATCGCGTAAAGCAGGAGACCCATCAGCAGACCAGACCAGGAAAAAGAGAAGGGCGCGAAGAGCGCCCCCAGATGCACCGACACCAGCACGAAGATGGTCCGATAGTCCCAGGGGTGGGGCGGCAACTCTATTTCGTCCGGAGATTCCACAGCATCATTATCTACGGAGGATGCGCGCGGTAAACCTCCGTATTTTTCCCTATGTCCGTATCATCCCGCGACCACTACGGTGGTCACGCCGCCGACTATCGAAAGTTCAGACCCACCTATCCCGAGTCGCTTTTCATACAGCTCCTGGCGCTCGTCCCTCATCGCAAGTTGCACTGGGATTGTGGTACGGGAAGCGGCCAGGTGGCGGTGAGATTGGCCGAGGACTTCGACAGGGTTTGGGCCACCGACCTTAGCGAAAAGCAGCTTCGCGAGGCCGAGGCACACCCGAGGGTGGAGTATCACCAGGCAGAAGCCCATCACAGTGGACTTCCTGATTGCTCGGTCGCTCTAGTCACGGTGGCGACCGCGGTGCACTGGTTTGACCAAGCCTCCTTTTATGAGGAGGTCCAACGCGTCCTGAGCCCTGAGGGAGTTCTGGCCGTCTGGACCTACGGCCCCGATCTGGTGGCTCCCGAGCCGCTGGCTCGCGTCGTCAGGGCGCTCTCAGATCGGCTGGACGAGGATTGGCCTACCGGAATCGAGTGGGTGAAAGGAGCCTACAAAGACCTCCCGTTCCCGTTTCCTACTCTCGGGTTGGAGCCGCTGGAGTTTCGCCTAAACTGGACCGTCGACGACCTCTTCGGCTGGATCAGCACCTGGTCGGCGGTCCATCGACATCGCGCCCGAACCGGTGAGGAGCCGCTCGCG
>Ga0208701_100168_pt1 | contig 31810 bp, 30 predicted proteins | sample DeeseametaMP1482_FD_184188 | JGI IMG/M metagenome (GOLD analysis project Ga0208701, IMG submission 184188) | Marine microbial communities from the Deep Pacific Ocean - MP1482 (SPAdes) | ecosystem: Environmental > Aquatic > Marine > Oceanic | place: South of Fiji, South Pacific Ocean | collected... | reverse complement strand
GGCGGTTGGGAGAACGAGTGCAGGCTCGACCCGGCAAGCGGTAAGGAAGTCACCTTGACCGTGCTGGCCAAGACCGGCGACGAAGAGCTCCTCGCTTATCGGCACGACGCCTCTCAAACGGCAAGGTGGGGGTTGATCCGTCCACAAATGGAGGTTCTCTCCGAGGAGCTTGATTGGCACTTTTGGATGGACGACGCGTTTTGTCGGTCCGATGCGTGGGAGGGGGCTCCGCCTCCCGAGATTGCGACCTGAAAGACATGGTCCGATTTCTCGCTCTCATTCTCATCCTTTGTGGGTTAGCGTCGGCTCAGACCCCTCCGTATGAAGAGTTGGAACTCCCGTTTCACACCGCTCAAATCCGGGTCCTCGATACCAATCCGGATCGAAGGCTCCTCGCTACTCTCTCCTATGACGATCGAGTTTTCGTCTGGCGGACTGGGAGTTCCGATCCTCTCTTGTCTCTGCAGTCGGAGGAGCCGGCCCATCATCTCGCCCTTAGTCCGAGCGGGGCTTTGCTAGCTGTCGTTCTCGAGCAAGAGGCCGTGATCTACGAAGTGTCGAGCGGGAAGCCGTTGACTCGACTCACCGGGCATGAGGGTACGGTGCAAAAGGCAGATTTCTCTCCCGGGGGCGACCTTCTCGTGACCTCATCCAAGGACAAGACCGTGCGCGCCTGGCGAGTGTCGGACTGGCAGCAGCTTTATGCTCTTGAGCATCCCGAAGTTTGTGACGCGGTCGCCTTCTCGCCCGATGGAGAGACGCTCGCCACTTGTAGCGGCTGGGAGTTCGGTGAGGTACGACTGTGGGATGCGCGGACTGGTCAAGAAATTCGGAAGATGTCGCTCGATACTCCCGAAGAAATGGCTCATCCGAGCGCTTTTTTGATGCCCTCCAACGTGCTCGCCTTCAGTTCGGACGGGACCCGGCTGGTGTCGGGAGAGTATGCCGGTTGCCGAGTTTGGGATACCGGCAGCGGTTTGCTTCAAAGGACGGTGGGCCAGGAGAACAGAGGCGGTGGACCTGGAACGACGGCAGCCTGCCTGTCGGGGGACAGACTTCGGTTCTGGGATGGTCGTGTGCTAGTCGAGATAGATCTGCAGAGCGGGGAGAGGCTGGGGGAGCGAGTCTTGCCTCAGGATGCAGTGGCCGTTTCGTTGCTCGACGACGGCCAGGCGGCGGTAGGCTACTTGCACGGCAAGGTCGCTCTGGAGGGGGCGAACGGTGATGAGATCTGGTCCGCCTCCGGTCTGGACGAGGCGGTGGAAGACCTTGACTTTCAAGAGGATAGCCCAAGACTGTTCGGAGTCACGTTGAGCGGCACATTCTTGGAGTGGGATGGGCGAAGCGGTCGAATTTCTCGGCGCGTTGAGACCTCCACTCCAAAGGTAAGAGCCTTTGCTTTTGTTCAAAAGGGCACTGAGCTTGCCCACGGGACGGAGGACGGTCTGGCCCTGAGAAGCAGCGAGAATTTCGAGTTGCTCGCTCGAATGAGCGGCCACCGGGCGATGGTCCGCGATGTGGAAGTAAGCGAAGATGGTCGGTGGGCCGCTACGGCATCCGACGACGGTACTGTGGGCGTGTGGGATTTGCAAGAGAAGAAGTTGGTTCGGCTTTTGAAGGGACATCAAGACGCCGTGGTCGATATCGCCCTGGCTCCAGACGGGGAGAGCGTCGTGTCTGTCTCCGAAGACGCAACGGTGAGGTTGTGGAGCCTCGAATCGGGCCGGGAGCTAGCCCGCTTGGAGCGTCCGGGGAGGAAGACTCCCTACTCCGCCGCCGCCATCAGTCCGGACGGCACCTTGTTGGCTGTAGCCGAAGCCTTCTTGCAAGAGCAGCCCGTGGTTATTTGGGATTTGGAAAAGAGGGAGATCCTTCGAACCATCGCTCTGAACGAAGACAACTCGGGAGCCATGGACCTCTCCTTTTCCGAGGACGGCACGCTGTGGGCCGCAGACCTCACGGGGACCCTATCTTCTTGGGACCCGAGAAGCGGAGAAAAGCGACTCGCGTTGCCTACCGGCAGCGGCTACGGATGGGCGCTTGCGGTGGGGGAGGACGGCCAAATTCTGGCCCTTGGTACGACCGGCCAACAGCGGGCCGTACGCTTCTGGACAAAGAGGCGCTAGTGTACTCAAACTTTAGCGGTTTAGGGAAAAGCCCCCCGCTTGTGAACAGAGGGTAGCCAATTGTTAACAAATTTGAAACATGGGTTACGAAATAGTAACGGCATGCATGGTGGACAACCCCCCCATGCTGTGGGAGACTTGGGGTAAGAATAACTTTAGGAGGCCACGTTATGGCACTAGGAATTGTATCAGCAGGCTTAGGAATCGCTCAGGGTATCGGAGGTCTTTTCGGCGGCGGCGGCCCTCGCCAACCCCGTATGAACAGAGCTCAAAAAGAGCAGATGAAGCAGATGCAAAATCAGCAGATGCAAATGCAGATGATGCAGATGATGTCTCAGATGATGAACATGATGCAAGGCCAGATGATGGGCAACCGTTGCGGCAACCCTCAGGGCGGCTGCTGCCAGCGCGGTATGGGCGGAGCGAACTGCTGCGGCGGGCCCGGCGGTGGATTCGGCGGCAACCCGATGGGCAACATGATGAACCTGAACCTGGGCAACCTCCCTCCGGGAACCAATATCAACATTAACATGGGCGGACAGCCTCCCTTCGGCGGCGGATTCAACAACGGCTTCGGTGGCGGCTTCGGAGGCGGCTTTGGCGGCGGCGGCTTCGGCGGCGGCGGACTCCCCTTCTTGGGCGGTCTCCCCGGTTTCAATATGCTTCCCCAACTGGGACTGAACTTCTCGGCCGGAATCAACATGTCGTTCTAAACGACTTGAACTACGATCGTTTCGAAGTCATCGACGCCGGGGCGAAGGACATGGAGTGGATCCGTGACCTCGCGGTCCAGGCGTCGATTCACACTTTCAGCGGATTGAGAGCCACTGCTCAAGAGAAGGCTCAATATATCGCTGTGGAATTCGAAGAACTGAAGCGGTACGCCCTGCAAGGCGCGTACCGCTTTTTGATTGCCATCGACAAAGAGAAAGACGACCAGCGCGTCGGTTATCTTTTCCTCAACCTCTTCGACCAGGACGACTTGGGCAGGCGCCAGACATTCGTGGAAGATATCGCCGCGCTCCCCGAATATTGGGGCCTGGGCGTGGGTCATATCTTGTTCGACGCCGCCACCAAAGTGACGGCCGAACTCGGAATGCATTTCATGGGTGGAGAAGTGGCCGCGGAGAACTCTCGTATCGAGGCCGCTTTGCGGAACAACTTCTATCTTGAGACCTATCGCGTCGTGCGACCCTGCACGCCGGAAGCCGAGCAGCTTATGGAAGAGGTTCGCCAATCCAAGCAGAAAGCGGGCGAGGTGCAAGACAAACTCAGCAAACTGAAAGAGCGACGCGAGCGACGGAAGAGAAACCGAAATTGACGACGCTCGCCATGGAGGAGCACTATCAGGCCTATTTCGCCTGGAAGGCCCAGGGGTTTAAGAATCAGTGGTGTTGGCATGTCGACGCCCATCTGGATATCGGCAAGACCGATCTTGGTGAGGAGAGACTGGAGCGCCTTAGGGACTGTCTGGACGCCGAGACCGCTCGCCGAAAAGGCCTTCTCGGTAACAGCTACGTTCCATGGGGAGGGTTGCATTGCGGCAACTATCTCTATCCGGCGATCAGAGAAGGTATCGTCGACAGATTGACCTGGGTTATCCCGCCGGACTTGCCCGAAGGAGGCCTCTTGGCGTGGGCCCACCGTCATCTCAACGGCTGGTTTGAGTTGGAGCTTCAGGAGTACGCCAGTCTGAAGGTGGAGGGGGAGCGTCTGGTCGGGTCACTGCTCGGAATTCCGGTGGAGATCGGTACCCTGGAGAGTCTGACCCTTCCGACCGAGCCGGTCTTGATGGATATCGACCTCGACTACTTCTTGACCGAAGAGGGTACTCCGTGGTGGGATTCCGAGTCGTTTCAAGAGAGAGTGGCTTCGGTGCCGGTGCTCTATCGGACGGTGGCCTACTCGGTCCTGGGGGGCTTTACCCCGAATGAGCAAAGGCGCCTGGCGGAGGCGTTCAACCTTCCCGCCGACGGCTACGAGAGTAGCCATCTCGACCACCTGGCGGGGCTGGTGCGCTGCCATAAATATCAGCAGGCGGTGGACCTGGAGATGCCGACCTCTCTGCGAGACAACCTGGAAACCAGATTCTTGAAGGCCTCGAGCCTGCAGGCTTTGGAGCGTTCGAAGGACGCCGTGGAGGTTTGGCTTGCTATGCTCTCCGACCCCGACTTGCCCAGAGGTGGCCAGGCGTACTTGCATGGTGTCTGCGCGGAGCTGCTCAACTCCACCGGTCAGGCCGACGAAGCCCTCAGTCATTCTCAACTCGCCCAAAAGCTAGAGCCGGAAAATGCGCTCCACTACTTCAATGAGGCGGTTGCCCGCGAACACCTGGGGGAGTGGCGCCGGTCGGAGAAAGCCCTGCGCAAAGCAATCAAACTCTCCGAGCATCTGCTCTTCGGACTGCGGGCTCGTTACGCCCTCTCCCGAGTCTATTCCCACACGGGAAAGGACGGACTGGCGAATATGGAGTTGAAGAAACTGGCCCAGCTCGATGTGACGGGACAGTATCGCCCCGCCACCATGCTAGCCCGTTAGTGGAGCGTTCCTAGACGTTCCACGCCCTATCCCTCGGCTTCGGTGGAGATAAGACCTTCGTCCACCGATTCCTGAACCACATCTTGCAGCATCTTGGTGTAAGTCTCCATCGAGAGACGTCCTCTGTGGACGGCCGACAGACCCTGCCAGACCAGACGGATACCTTCCACCAGGTGCTCGTCGTTCGGGTCGGAGAGGAACTCCTCCATCGACTGCAGCCCTTCCTCGGCTTCCTTCAGGCCGCCCACGTAGGTGGCGGCGATGTCTTCCAGGTACGGCATATGGTGAGTTTGCCACGTCTCCCACTGCTCGGGAGTAAAGTTCTCTTCGTCCATGGCGATGGCGGCCACTCCGTCCAACTCTTCGGCGAACTCCTTGAGTCCCAGGGCGGCCCGCTGAATTTCGGCACCGAACTCCTGGGGAGTGATGACCCCGTCGTTGACGTCGTCGCAAGCCTGGAACAGTCGGGCCACGTTTTCGGTCATCGGCATCTGTTGGTTCTCTTCCAGCGTCGGACCAGCCAAAACGCTGAAGGTGGAAGACTGGAGAGCTCCGGTGTCTTCGGGTCTGGGGAGGACCTCGCCGCAGGCTTCGCAGTGGCGGTTTTCCGGTGGATTCGAGCGGGCGCAACCGGGGCAGGCGATGTTGTGTTCGTGCTGGGCCGCGGTGGCGTAGACTTGAGCCGACTCTTCCAGGGGTTCGGCGGTGCTTTTCAGGCGCTCCATCCACTCCTTGGCCTTCTCCTTGTCCAACTCGCCGATGGATTCGGACATGTCTTCGATCACGGCAAAGTGCTCATCGAGAGCGTCCAGCGTCCTGGGAATCTCTTCCTGAACCAGGGCTGAGTCCGTGGGCCGTGAGGCCGAATTTTCGAAGTTTTCCGCATATCTGTCCATCAGGTCGGCGTAGTCGTCCATGACGGAAGCCACGATCTCGCCCGGGATCATGTCGGCGAGGTAGCCGTTGAGATAGTCTAGCATCACGTTGGTCGAAGGGATGCCGGTGGGTCCGGCTTTGGCGGCCGACACTTCCATTTCGAAGAGGCCTGCCAAACGAGCGGACAGATCGATTTCGAGCAACGTTTCGTGGGCGGCCTCCGCGCTTTCGGGGATGTCTTTCATCCAGCCGTCCATCAGATCGATGATGGTGTGGCAACTCTTCTTATAGTTCGTCCGACCGGGCAGCTCGATCTCGCCCACCGTCTCGGCTTTCTCTTCGTAAGTCTTGGCGTAAAATTCGCAGTACTCTCCCCAGGTGAATTTAGGGGCTTGTCCGGCGTGGATGGCGGCCATGATTTGGAACATCATGTTGGCCGGTGGGGAGCCGTAAGGGCCGTAGGTGGAAAACACTCTGGCGTAGGCGTCCAGAGCCGCGTTCAGGCCGGGTAGAATATCCTGAGATGCTTCGTGGATTTCCATCAGTCGACCGGTGTCGTGCTGCTGAAGGGCTTCTTTAGCACTCTCCAGCCAGGCCAGATAAGACCCAAGCTGTTTGAGCAGTTCGGCGCGAACTTCTTTCGAACCCTCGACGAACTCCTCGCCCCGGGCCTCGGCACGCTGGGGCACTTCCTCGAGTTCGCGACGAGCCACTTGCTCCTGCTTCTCAATCTCTTCAAGCGTTTCGGTGGCGTCTTCTCCTCCGATGGCCACCATCAGGCCGAAGCGAATTTTATCGATAGGATGGTCTGAGTCTGCGCGTGGAATCATGAACGGTCTACCTCTCGGAAGGGGCTTCTCGCAGGCTTTTGGGGATACCTGCGGAGGAGGAACTGTGCTTCCGATTGGCAAGGTTCTAAAATGAAAACCTGGCTTTCTCCCTTCATCGACGCGCGCTACGGAAACACGACCGAGGAAGTCCTCTTTACCAACCTCAGCTACGGCACTCGCATTCTGTGTCAGGACGATTCGTGGCAGAAGTTGAGGGGCGTGGCGGATGGTAAAGTGCCGGCCGACGACCCCTGGCTTACCCGAGCTCGCAGGGCGTTTTTACTGCAGTCCGAGGATGGAGAAGCGCCTTGGCCCGATTTCATTCTGAGGCTCGAAGCGGAGCTGAGGAAGTATCTTCAGAAGAAGACCGGCAAACAGCACTCCCAGGCCACAGATAAGCACTCTCTGCTGAAGCTGCTGGAGTTGACCGAGGAGTGTTACCGGGAGCATTCCATGCCGGAGCCTTACTCCGGTCCCGCTCAAAACGTGGGTCCGCTGATGAATAAGCCTTCGAGGCTGGTGGATTTCATGTTTTGTCACACCCGGGCGTTCATCGAACACGACCTGGAAGACCGCACTCAGGACCTGGCTTTCGGCTTGGTGGAGAAGTTCTTCGACCGCCCCGCTTTGAAACTTCGCTATGAACAGCAGTTCTGTATCCCTCGCACCACTCAGAAGCGAGCGGAGATGATGATAGAGAAGTTGAAGCCGGGGAGCCGAGTGCTGGTGTTGGGGGATGACGACCTGGTGTCTCTTGCCCTGGTGGATTTCACCGACAAGCTCCAGGTCGATGTGCTCGAGTTGGATACCGACCTGGTGGCCTTCCTGAAAGAGAAGGGCGGCGATAGATTGACCGTCCTGGAGCACAACCTTCGCCACGGCGTGCCGGACTCCATGAAAGACTGCTACGACGCCGTCACCACCGATCCACCGTACGCCGACGATGGGATGCGATTCTTCCTAGAATGCGCCAAGGTGTCTTTAAAAGATAGGCCGGAGAGCCGGCTTTTTCTGACAACCTATCCTGGTCTCTTGGAATCTCCCGACATGTTCTGGACCGATCTGGAAGAACTCGGCTTGGAGATTCTGCACACCCACCATCACTTCAGCCGCTACATATACAACAACAGCTACCGTGTCCAACATCTGGCGGCCCTGAGGTATCTGGGCTCACCGATCCATCCGACTACGGAGCTGCTCGGTTTTCCGTTTCTCTACGCGCACTTCTTCGAGTGCAAGCGCTAAGATCGACTATCTATGCCGGGCGAGTAGCCACAGGGCGTGCACCGAACCGGGCAATCCGCCCAGGAGTGTCAACAGAATGTTGATCCAGAAGTGCTTGCTCACCCCTACCAGCATAAACGCTGCCACGGGCGGTAAGAATATCGCGATTAGAATATAGAGTATGGTCATCATTTTTTTTAATTTCCTTTCTTTGTTCGTAAAATGAGGTTCAGGCCACCGAGGCTTGAACGCTGGGAACTCTTTGTGGGAGACGAAATTTCAGACACTTGGGTTTGAGGTCGATCGTGACCCAGACGTCGTCCTCCATCTTTTCGTCGGTCTTGAGACAACTCGCATCCTGGTGAATGGGGAAGCCGTTCCACTTGATTTCAACTTTGCGGACTCGGGCTCGCTCGATGCTCTCCAGATTTTCGATTTCACCGCTTAAGAGCGCGGTGAGATAGGTGAGATAGCTCTCCCGTTGCTCGGCCTTGATTTTGAGTAAGTCGAAGCGACCGTCCGACGGATCGGCACTGGGTGCAAGGTTGAGGCGTGGTCCGACGGCTCCCATGTTCATAGCCTCCACCAAGAGATACTCACCCTCTTCTTCTACCCCGTCTATTCTCAGCTGGAGTGGTCGACTGGGCAAATCGGTCAAGAGGTCGACCAGTGTCTTGATACCTCGCAGAAAGCTCTTGCCGTCGTCTGGTTGATATTTTGCCAAGGCTTCAGCGAAGAGACCGCATCCGGCACCTTCCAAAAAGAAGGTTTCTCCCCAGGGGAGCGAGAGGCGGCCCATGTCGACCTCTCGGGTAGGGCCGCCTTGGAGACGCTGGAGGATTTTCAGAGGGTCGCCCTCGATTCCCAGCGTCCGGCCCACATTGTTGGCCGTTCCATTCGGGATCAGGAAGATGGGAAGGTCACGATCAACCAGGCGTGTGGCCACCGCGCGCAGGCTCCCGTCGCCCCCGACTACCACGACCAGTCCTTTAGCTTGCGGAAGAATCCTGTCCAGGTCGTCTTCGTGCTTGGTGGCGGTGTAGATGGGCTGAAACCCCTGCCGCCCCAGCTCCTTTTGAAAAAGCTGGGCCTCGTCCTCGGCGCTGCCGCCGGCGTTCGGGTTGTAAATAAGTAGTGCTTCCAATGAGACGTCCTCCTACTCCGTATTGTGCAGCGAAAGGCCGCTTCCACGCCCGTACTGTTTCGGCCCAACCGGCCCATACTTTTGGATACAGTCAAGGGCCCTATCCTCAAGTAGGGGGTGGGTCGATGCTCTGTGATGCCACGCTCCGGTGCCCGCGCGTGACAACCTGAGGTCATGAACAAAAGCAGCACTTTTCTACGGGGCTTGCTGGGGGGGCTTACTCTGGTAGGACTCGTCGTAGCCTGTTACAAGTATCTCGATGCCCGAGCTATGTGGGAAGCGTGGGAACGTTTCTCGTGGAGCACCTGGGGCCTTTTTCTGATTCTTCCGGTTTTCTACCTTGGATTCAAGGCATACCGCTTTAGCCTGTTGCTGGAACCTATCTCCTCCGCCTCGAAGTCGGCTGTGATGACGGGCTACGCCTCCAGTCAAGCAGCCAGTCTCTTGCCGGGGGGGGTGGCTATGAGAGCTGCCATGATGCATCGGCTGGGGGTGCCGGTAGAGAAGTCCTCGGGTCCGGTCCTTGCCAACAGTGCGGCCGATCAGCTTCTCTTGCTCGTTGTGGGGCTCGGACTTTGCTACTACTACCCGGAGATGAGGACCAGCGCCTTCGGCCTCACCGGTCTTCTGCTTTTCCTCATCGCAGTTCTAGGAGTGAAGACGAGCCGCGATTGGGTGTGCAGCCTTTTGCGGAAGGCGGCCAAGCGGATCGGGCAAGAGGAGAAGCTGGAGAAGTTTTTCCGGACCGTGCCCTATCTTTGCGATCTCGAGCTTTTCGGTAAGACCATGTTTTGGACGGTGCTGGCCAATCTGGTGAGTGTGCTGACTCTGGTAGCAGTGGTCTACTCCCTCGACCTGCCCGTCGACCTCTGGGCGTTGACAGCCGCTTTCGTGATTCCGAACCTCTTGGGACGACTCTCACCTCTTCCCGCCGGAGCCGGTGTGGTGGAGGCCGGTATGGTCGGTTTTCTTGCCGCTCAGACGAGCATGAGTCCGGACCAAGCCGCCGTGGTCACCGTCCTCTTTCGTGTGGTCGACGTCCTGATGCCGGCCCTCTACGGTGCGCTCTGTCATATGCTGCTCATGCCTACCGACGACGAAGTCAAGGAATGTAAGGTCGCCTCGTGACGATGCTCGACAAATCCGCTGTTTTTCTAGGGGCAAGCCCATTGGGAACGGCCCTCGTCCTTAGCCTGCTCATCACCCTTGTCGTTATCTTGACGGGCAGGCTGGTACTTGTCCTCTCACGTTTGCCTGCTCCCGACTGGCTGCTAGACATTTCCCGGAGGTCGAGACGTTGGGTCGTGCTGGGTCTGGGACTGGCAATATTTGGAGTAGGGGTGAGTGTCCTAGCCTCCCTTACCGAGGGTGTAACTCAGGTGCCGGCCGTATCAGACTGGGATCAGCATTTTGTGGTGACAGCCCACGCTAATCTAGGAGGTGCGGAATTAGCCTTTTTTCACGTGGTGACTCAGATGGCGGGACGCGCGGCGTCCATTATCCTCGGGTTAGGCGTGGGGCTGTTTCTACTTCTGTCCAGAGACCGACGTATGTTGCGGCTCTGGGCGGTGGGGCTGATAGGCAACTCAATAATCATTCAGCTCCTGAAGCAGTTCTACCAACGACCAAGGCCGGAACTTATCACCCCCTACCTGACCGAGCATAACTTTAGTTTTCCGAGCGGCCACGCCTCGGCTTCTATTCTCATGTACGGGCTACTAGCCTATATCATTTACATCAGGTTTTCCGGTCTCAAGAGAGCCGGTCGGCAACTCCTGGGTGCGTCGGTCATCTGGCTCGGCGTGTTGATAGGCACCAGTCGCCTGGCTCTCGGCGTGCACTACCCAACCGACGTCTTGGCCGGGTGGGCCGTCGCCGTGTCATGGCTTTCCATCCTCATCTGCATGGATAGGTTCGGTCAGTATCGGAATACTATCCTGGAGGATGGGTCGGTTGAAGACAACAGACCACTCCCCGAAGCAGACAACTAAGGCGACAATCCCTTGTGGGGGGACGACCCAGTCCCCATTCAAATTCGAAAGGATATTATTCGATGAAAACTAGACCAAATTGGTACACCAAAGAGCACGACGGCACCTGGGAACGCGTGAAAGCCGCTTTCAAGAACGACTGGGAGCAAACCAAGAACGACTTCGGAGTCAAGGGCAACCGCGACCTCGACCAGGACGTCGACGACACCGTGAAGCAAATGGCCGGAAAGCAGTCGACTGTTCGATACGGCGAGTATGAGTTTGACGAACTCGAGAGCGCCTTCAAATACGGTCACGCCGCCCACGGCCACTACGGGAAAGACTATCCGGAGTGGAATGACGAACTGAGCAGCAAGCTCGCAACCGACTACGACCGGGATTGGAAGAGGGATGAACCGCTGGTGCGATACGCCTACCGCTACAACTTCAGCCGTATGTAGACTCCCGCACTTTCTACTCGAACGCCGCACTTCGCGGCGTTTTTTGTTGTCGAACATTTTTTCGATAAATGAAGGGAGGTCAAGCTGAATTGATAATTTTTCATGGCAAGAGAGGTGAGGTGTCTTGTTATGAAGTTGGGTTTAGACCTTGGTAGCTCCACGCTCAGAATAGCTGACGAAAAGCAGGGGGTCTTTCTAAGGGAAGCTTGTGTTATAGGCGATGGGTTGGCCGGGGGGCCGACCTTTGTGGTAGGGGCGACGGCCGAGAAAATGATTGGTCGGACGCCTGAACATCTTCATGCTGTCTGCCCGATGGGCCGCGGTGTGGTGAGCGCTCCGCTGGCCACCGGGGAGTTTCTGAAAGAGTTACTGCCGAGGGCCGTGGGTTGGCGCTGGAAGTGGCGGCCCGAAGTGGTGGCCGCCGTCCCGGCACGCATCACCGAACCTCAGAAAGAGTCGCTGGTCAAGGCGCTGAGGTTTGCCGGGGCCAGCAACGTTAGCTTGATGGCGAAGCCCGTGGCGGCAGCCTTGGGGGCGGCTCCGGAGACCGGTACCAAACGCTCTACGATGGTGGTGGACGTGGGAGCGGAAACCACCGAAGTGGCGGCTCTGGCTCCAGGCATCGTCGTTTGTGAAGCCATCCCCTTCGGAGGCAGGCAGTTTGACGACGCTATCCTCTGCCACCTGAGAAACGAGCACGGCTTGGAAGTCAGTCGGGAAACGGCTGAGGAGTTGAAGAAGGAGCTAGGCTCGGCTCACCCGGTGCGAGAAGAGAAGAGAGTTAAAGTCTTCGGCCGAGAGATGGACTCGAGTCTGCCCCACACGGTCGAGGTGCGGGGGAGAGAGATTCGGGAGTGTTTGCTGCATCCACTCAATCAGATCGTAGCGCTGGTCAAGCAGACCTTGGACAAAACTCCTCCGGGTCTATCCGCCGACATCCTGGAGCACGGCCTGGTCTTGACCGGCAACGGGGCTCTGCTGAAGGGACTGGACGAGTTTCTGGCCGAGCGATGTGGCTTGAAGGTTCGAGTGGCCGCCAACCCCGGAGACTGTGCGGTACTCGGATTGCTCTGTAACAGGCACAACTTCCAGGAAAATCAGAAGGAAGAGAATTAGGAGTCGATTATGCTTTACACTGAAAGCATGGAGATGGCCAGCCCCTTGCTGGTCCGGGAAATGGCCCAACCCCAGGTGGAGAAAAAGAGCTTCACCGATACGATGAAAAACCGCATGGCCAAGCCGCGGATGGACCTTGGACTCTGTATGGGTAGCGATTCGTTTGTGGTCTGCACGGGCTCTGATTCGGTCTGTCATCCGGCCCGAGTCGCCGTTCGTGAACACAACGGAAAGATTGTATCGCTGGGAGTCAAAGCGGCCGAGATCGAAGGGCGAGAGCCGGAAGGTGTGCACGTGATGCGACCTATCCAAGCCGGCATCGTGGCCGATCCGAGGTTGGCTGCCAAGCTGATGGCACGAGCGATTGCCTCGACCAAGCACGGATTGATCTCCCAACCGCGAGTCGCGCTGGCCGTGCCCGCGGGACTCACCGCCGTGGAGAGCCAGACCCTTCTGGCCACCGCCAAGAGTGCGGGCGCTCGGGCCGTCTATCTGGTCGACCAGGCGCTGGCAGCCGCCATCGGGGCGGGTCGCGACCTCACCAAAGCGGAGGGACACCTTGTCATTCATGTGGGGGCGGGTGTGACTCAGGTGACGGTATCGTCGCTGGCGAGTCCCGTCATCTCCCGCGGCCTCCGGGTGGCGGGTGACAGCATGTCGCTGGCGCTTCAAGAGCACATCCGACGGGAACACAACCTGCTGATCGATTTCAAGGTAGCAGAATCTGTGAAGAAGGAACTGGGCAGCGCTCTGCCTCCCGTGGCCAACCGCGAGATGAAGATCGTGGGTCGCGAACTGGGGGTCGGCAAGCCGGTGGAGAAGAGCGTCAACTCGGCCGAAGTTTACGATGTCCTCCAGCCTTTTCTTCAGCAGATAGCTCAGGAAGCCCGTTGGGTGGTGGGCGAGATGCCCTCCGAACTCCTCAGCGACGTGCACCGCAACGGGGTCATCCTGTCCGGCGGCATGGCTCGACTGTATCGCTTCGAAGAGTTTCTCTCTCAGGAGATTCGGCTGAGAGTGATCGTGCCCCAGGAGCCCGGCACGGTGGTCGCCCGGGGACTTCAGACCCTGTTGAACACGACCGGACTCCGCAAGGCGGTGTTCGAAAGCAGAAAGAAGGGCCCTCAGAAGAACGGAGGTGGGCCCGGCCCGGAACGTCGTAACACGGGTTTGCTGGGTGCTCTGCTGCTGACTTCCGCTCTGGCTTTCGCCGCCAATTCAGCACCCCAGCTGCAGCACGGCGCCTCCACCACCCTGGACCACTACCTCAGCGGCATGGTTACTCCGGCCGCCCCGCTGGCCGAAGGGTGGGGTTGGCATAAACCTGACGCGGCGGCCACCGAGGATATCGAGCAGCGCAGGCGCGATCAGCTGGAGAAGGAGAACCAGAGGCTCCGGGAGTTGCTGAAAGCCCCCAAAAAGGCGACCAAGACGGCCGCCAAGTCAAGCCTGGTGGCCGATGTCGTCTCCAGAGACCCGCGCGGCTGGATGTCGACCCTGACTCTGAACGTGGGGAGCAAGCAGGGCGTCAAGAAGGGTATGACCGTCTCCGATGGGACCAACCTGGTGGGGCAAGTCACGAAGGTGCAAGGGGAGCGATGTCAGGTGCGTCTCTTCACCGATTCCAAGGCTGTCGTAGCCGGTAAGATGAAAGACCGTAAAGCCGCCGGTGTGGTGGTAGGTAAGGGCGAGCACACGGTGGAGATGCGGTACCTGGACCCGGACGCCGGGGTGAAGACGGGGGATTGGGTCCTTACCAGCGGTCACGACGGGGTCTTCCCTGCCGGCATCCGTCTGGGAAAAGTGACCCAACTGAAGCAAATCGCTGAGAAAAACTACCTGGCGGCCACCATCAAGCCCTCGGTCGATGTGAGTAATCTAGAAAACGTGGTGGTGTTGAAAGGCTGATGTCCAAGCGACTGGCCATACCTCTGCTGGTCTGCCTGATGCCGGTGGCTGTGTTTCTGCAAAGCACGCTGCTGGCTCAGGCGCTGCCCGGTGAGATCACTCTGAGCCTGACTTTCTTGTTGGTCGTGGCTTCGGGGTTTCGGGGGGGAGCCGCCGGTGGTGTTGCCACCGGCTTGTGGGGTGGAGCTTTGATGGGAGCCGCGGCAGGGGCCATGGCCGTGCCGCTGAGTCTGGCCTATGGTCTGATAGGTTTTCTGGCCGGTCTCCACGTGGAAAGAGAACCCTATCGTTGGACCCTGCCGCCGGTCTCGGTCGCCCTCTTTGCTCTCCTACTTTCGGGTGAGACCTGGATAAGCCGCCTGGTAGAAGGAAGTGAGCCGACCCTTTCCTGGAAGCTGACCAGCCTCTGCTGGACAGGTCTTTTCAGCCTTCTCTTCGTTGGAATCCCTCCTCTGAAACAAAGGTGATGTCTCCAAACGGTGTCGTGAAATCGCGGATTAGGCAGGTCGGATTGACCGGCATGCTTCTGCTTACCGTTTTGGGGGCGCGGCTCTATGATCTGCAGGTCTTGCAGGGCAAGGACTATCTCAAGCGGGCAAACCAAAACACCATCGTGGTCGAACCTCGCCCCGCCACTCGAGGTCGGATTCTCGACTGTCACGGGGAGATCATGGTCAGCAACGCTCCTCAGTTTGAGCTCGTTGTCACCCCCAGTGAGCTTCGGGAGCGGAAAGAAGTCATCAAAGAGTTGAGCAAGCTTCTCGATGAGACGGAAGCTGAACTGGACAAGAAGATTTTTCAGGCTGCTCCCCACGCGCCTCTGGTGCTGCGGCGAGACCTGACTCAAGACACCCTGGTCCGAGCCACGGAAATAGCCGAACAACGCAAGGGTGTGGGAGTGCGAGCGGGGGCGATTCGCCGCTTTAAGTACGGCAAGATGGCTTCTCATCTCTTCGGCTATGTGGGTGAGATCAATGCGGTGGAGTTGCGCACCAGACGAAACAGTGGCTACGCCCTAGGGGACGGAATTGGGAAGGTCGGTCTCGAGAAGCAGTACGACGCCTTATTACGAGGTAAGAAAGGGGCCGACCAGGTCCATATCGATGTCCTGGGAAGGACGGTCAGCCAGTTCGAACTCAGACCGTCGACGCCCGGCCCGGATCTCTACCTTCATCTGGATGCCAAGCTTCAACAGGTGGCGGAGAAGGCGCTGGGCGAGACTCTCGCCGAACTGGAGAAGGCTAACGGCGAGCGTTCCGGAGGTACCGTGGTGGTGATGGACGTCAACACCGGAGCAGTGCGGGCGCTGGCGAGTCTGCCCCAGTACGACCCTCGACCCTTCGCGCGTGGTATCAAGAGTAAGGAGTATCAAGCCCTCCTCGACGACCCCGGGTTTCCTCTGGTCAATCGGATGATCCATTCCGCCTTCTCGCCCGGCTCCACCTTCAAGCTGATCACCGCGACCGCGGCACTGCAAAAGAACCTCTGTACCACTCACAGCTATTTTGTCTGTGGAGGCAGCTTCGGGCCGGCGAACTGCTTCGTCCGTTCGGGCCACGGCGGGATCAGCTGGGAAGACGCCATGGCCCATTCGTGCGACGTCGTTTTCTATAAGCTCGGGTTTGAGATGGGTATTGATCATCTTCGCAAATGGTGCGCTCTCTACGGGCTGGGCACTCCCACCGGCATCGACCTGCCGGCCGAGACCGGCGGACTTCTTCCCAGCCCCGAATGGAAGCAGAAGGAGTGGGATGACCGCTGGTATGACGGCGACACCATCAACATGTCGATCGGCCAGGGTTTTCTACTCGTTTCTCCCCTGCAGATGGCGGTCGTGACCGCGGCGGTGGCCAACGGGGGCGAAGTTGTCCGGCCGACTCTGGCCAAGAAGGCGATCGCTAAAAACGGAGCCGTCCTCTTGGAGCCGGAACCGCATCGAGAGAAACTGCCCGCCAAGCCCGAGTTTCTGGCTTCCGTGCGTCGAGGAATGCGCGGAGCGGTCATCCACGGTACGGCGGTGGCCACCAACCTTCCCCAGGTCGCGGTGGCCGGCAAGACGGGGACGGTGGAGAACAGCCCGAGCATTCACAATAAGCACGGCCGGAACCACGTCTGGTTTGTCAGCTTCGCCCCATACGAGAAGCCCGAAGTGACCGTGGTCGTCTTTCTAGAGAAATCCCACGGCTACGGCGGAGGGTTGGCTGCTCCCATCGCACGCAAGTGTTACGAATATCTTTACCCGGAAGGCTGGGACCAGGAAAAAAAAGAGGAGGTCAAATCTCCTGCGTAGACTGCGTTACATAGACTTGAAGCTCTATATTCCGCTCTTCGGAATCCTGGCGCTGTTGTGGTTGGCTCTCTACTCGGCCACCCAGTTCGGTCAGGCCGGGGAGGCGATTCGGCAGTTTGCTTACATCGTCGTGGGGACGGTGGTGATGTTTTTCTTGACCGTTATCGACTACCGAAAGCTTCGCAAAGCCTCGATACCACTCTATTTCATCACGTTAGGAACATTGGCCGCGGTTTTGGTAGCCGGAGAGTCGGTCAACGGCTCGCAGCGCTGGTTGAGTCTGGGCTCTCTCGGAACTTTTCAGCCTTCCGAACTGGCTAAGCTGACCAGCATTATCGTGGCGGCCACGATCCTGTCGGGGAAACTGACCTGGAAGAGAGCCCTCGCTGCCGCGCTGGCACTCGGGCCTCTCTTTCTCTCCATCCTTATCCAGCCAGACCTGGGTACGTCGTTGGTCCTGGTGGTGGTCGGAGGCGTGATGGCCTATGTCTCGGGGGTCAACGGGACGTTTCTTTTCTCGCTGGTCGGTCTGGGAGGGGCGGCGCTACCGTTCGTGCTGAAGGAGTATCAGAGAGACCGCTTGATGGTTTTTGTCAATCCCGACATCGACCCGATGGGTATGGGTTATTCTCTGGTACAGTCCCAGACAGCTATCGGGTCGGGAGGCTTTCTCGGCAAGGGTCTTCTCAAAGGTCACATGACCCAACACGGATTTGTTCCGGAGAACTGGACCGACTTCATCTTTACCGTGGTCGGTGAGGAGTTGGGTTTGGTCGGTGGAGTGGGTCTGCTTCTGATGTTTGCCTTTCTGATCTCCTTTATTCTCCACGCCGGCTATAAAGCCGTTGATCGACTCGGGAGTCTGCTCTGTGTGGGAGTAGCGACGCTTCTGCTCTTTCAGGTGTTTGTGAATATCGGAATGACCATCGGACTCGCTCCCGTAGTGGGTCTGCCGCTGCCCTTCGGCAGCTACGGAGGAAGTGCGATCCTGGTCTACATGGCCGCGATCGGCATCGTCGGGAGTGTGCGAATCGAATCCAGGGTCCCGGAGGACCCGCTTTCCGATTCGCTCCACCCGAGTATGGAAGGACCCTGTTTGGGCCTGGAGTAGTCGGGGCGGAAGATCAGCGCTTTATCAGCTTGCCCTGAATTCGATACCCCACTCCGTAGACCGCCGAGACGGTGGCGCGTAAGCCGGCCTTCCTCAGCTTTCGACGAAGGCGGCTGACGTTGAGGTCCACCGTACGCAGAGTGACGCCGGCCGCCTCTCCCCAGATCGAGGAAAGAATTTCCTCTCTTGAAAAAGTGTTTTGAGCCGAAGAGGAGAGCAACAGCAGTATCTGAGCTTCCTTACCGGTCAGTGCGACACTTCCGTCCGGTCCGTGGACCTGGCGGCTCGTTATGGAATACTCGATGTCCTCGGAGGAGTCGAGGGCTCGGAAGGCTTGTCGGCGTCTCATTAAGGCCCGCATCCGAGCCAGAAGTTCGTCGGGTTCACAGCCCTTCTCGAGGATTTCATCGGCCCCGCTGTTGAGCAGGCTGGTTCGCTTCAGACGGTCCACATTGGACCCCAACACAACAAGCACACCGTGGGCGCCGTTTCGAAACGAGCGCACCACCTCCACGTCGCCCGTGGAAGGCAGTTCAAGAACCACGAGATCGGCTGCCCTGGCGTATTGTCCGGCGGATTGGTCGTCGCGATCGAGCTCCAGTACCTGAAACCGGTATCTGGAAAGCAGGGTCTTGATTCTTCTGGACTCCCCCTCGTCCTTGGTCAGTAGGAGAGTCTCCACATCTCTTTCGTTCATTCGAACCTCCACCCGGCCAGTTCGTTTTCTCATTCGGACTTCTTGGTGGATTCCTAAATGTCTCGAAGATGTGTCGCTTGCCGGAAACATCTCTGAGACATTTGCCATCGGGAAATGAGCCGTCCACGGCTAGGCGAAGAATGGGAGCTAGGAGTAAGGTCGTTTCCCTCCACACTGTGTAGCTCGGGGAGCAGAGAAACTCAAAGTTTCTCCACAGTGCAAAGCTACTCTTCTGACAGACGACCTGAAAAGAAAGAGAGGAAGTGTCTATGTTTCATCAGAGCACGAGGGGTGTGTCGCTGATCGAGTTGTTGATAGCGACTTTCGTGGTGAGCGTAGGAGTCCTGGGAACGGTCTCGGCGTTGTGGTACGGAATTCGCTCGGAGCGCTACTCCGACCGGCGGGCCCAGGCAGTTTATCAGGCCAGAGAGATGACCAATCTCATCAGGACCCGCAACCTTCCGTTTTTGGACGACAACCTGGACCCGGGTTCGGACCTCAACGACGGCGACTATGACAACGACGGTGACGACAACGCGGTCTGGAAGGACTTCAACGCAGCGCCGTTCGCCGACGACTTCACCAACGAATTCAACTTCCAGCGCCACATCGAGATGAAAACGATGTCGACGGATCCGAACAGCCATTTGAGCGACCTGGTCGCCATTAAAGTGATTCTCAAGTGGGTGGAAGGCAGCACCGAGAAGGAGGTCAAGCTGTGGGCATATCATCGCCGACCCTGAGAAAAGGGTTCAGCATTATGGAGATTCTGGCTGTTCTGGGGATCAGTTCGCTCCTGTTGGTTTTACTGGCTACCATGTTTCGGGTGGGATTCTGGGAGGCCACTCGGTCGTCAGGCCGGATCGAACTGGTGCGTCGAGGAAGACAAGCCATCGACAACACCCAGCGCTACCTGGCTTCCGCCTGCCAGCCCGGGACCCGACTCAATCCCAGCCTGGAGCAGGCTGGAGCCGTCTTCGGGCCGGACGCGCTGGACGACCTGAACAATCCGAATCCCACCAGCTACGTGCGCTTCTGGTCGGCCGAGGATTTCCTGGGTAACACTCCGGCTCGAACTGCCCGTGAACTTCAGAATAGTCCTAGCTTCTACGCCTACGACATCGGTACCATACCGGGTGGCGGCGAATTGGGTGGGCAAGACCTTGTTCTCAGACGCTATCTGGTGCCGGACGAGCCTCTTCTTCCCACCGAGTGGGACACCACCGCTCAACCGCGATACCTGGCGCGGGGGTTGGGTGTTTCCGACGGCAGCGGCGGAGTGGAAGACGGATTTGTGGTGCGCCATCTCAGGCAAGGAGCCGTTCAGGTGCAAGTCAACCTTTCCAGTTCGTACATCGAGGACGACTTGCAGCGCAACAAGATCGAGGACGCCACTCCGATGCAGATCAAGATGAGCAGCATCTACCAACTACCGTACTACAACATTCAGTGAGGGAGAAGACGATGTTTCATTTCAAAGATAGGAGAGGGTCGATTTTAGTGATGTCGATCTTCTTCATGCTGATACTCTTCATAGTCGCCAGCGCTTTTCTCGTGTTGCTTCCGACCGAGCATCGTGCTGCTCAACGCTCGGAAGTCCAGACAAAAGGCGCTCTGGTGGCGGATGCCGGGGTCTCGGAAGCGATTTCCTGGCTGCGGTTTCAGATCGCGCCGCCCGACGGAAGCGATTCGAACGAGCCGATGGCCTCGGGGGTCTACCCGGACGAGTCCCGGAGGACCCGGGAAATGGGAGACAGCTGGGTCTACCGGTGGGAACTCATACCGGACGAGCAGACCTTTCCCAACGGTAGCAATCCGATTCGGGCTTACACCATCGTGTCCAAGGCCTTTCGCAACGGCACCCTGGTGCGGGAAGCCCGAGCGGAGGTGATTCAAAAGTCGTTGAGCTACTACGACGCCCTCTACGACAACTGGCCCTCCAATTTGGTGATGGGGATTAGCTCCAACTCGGCCCCCACCGGAGGGCCTGTCCACGCCAACGACATCTTGCAACTTTGGATCAAGGACGGCGGGAGCTACTGGGATTCGGCCGGAGAGCCGAAGTTCACTCACGGTCTCACGGCCAGCGGGGTCTACGATACCGGAAGCGACGGGTTTGCCTACTACAAGGGCAATCTCGCCGGAAGCGACGCCAACTTCATTCCTTACGACGACGACGGGCCGATCAACTCGCGCTACAACCGCCTGGCCGCCGGAGGTCGAGATTCCATGGTCTCCGGTGCCTCGGAGGTCAACCTGCCGAGCAACACCTTCAGTCTTCGAGACGCGGCCTGGGGCTTCGACGCTCCCCAGGCTTTGCCGAGCGGTAGCGGAGTCCACCTAAACGAGGTGGACGGTGCTCTCCAGGGGATCTACGTCAACGGCTACGTGGAGGAGATGGAGCTGGGCTACGGCGGTAGCCAACCGGCGGGACCCGGCACAGCGAACTACGGAAACAACAGTTGGGTGAAGATCGAGCAAACCGGCGATGGACTCAACAGCATCGATACTCACGAGGCCGTCACCGTCATCACCTTGGATGAAGACCCGATAACCCTGCCCGCCGGGACCATCGTCAACGGCGATACGCTGGGAGCCAACACGACCTACCAACCCGGAACAACCCTGGTGCGAAACGCCGACGGCGAGTTTGAGTACTTCGGCTCGGAGCTGAACGGAGTCATCTACGTCAACGGCGACGTCAACGACCTGTGGGGAGTGAACAAGGGCCGCCGTACCATCACGGTCGAGGGTGACGCGGACGCCGGGGTGAGACACTCTGTTCGGATAGGGGGCAAGGAAGACGATTCGACCGGGGAGTTCAGTATCTCCGCGGGGGAGAAGGGTCTCATTCAGTACGGAGTGACTGATGAAGACGGGGATGGAGTCCTGGACCCTCCAGAGACTGGAGACAACGTACTCGGTATCGTGGCGCACACCGTGTCGATTGCCGCAGAGCTTAAACACAACGATCAGTGGGACACCTCCCACCCCAGCGACAACCCTCTCTACCTCTATGCCGTGGTGTTGGGCGGTATCACCGGAGATGGGGGAGGCTACGGAGTAGAGGAATACGATTCCGGCAACAGCGGCTACGCCTATCGCTTCGGTAGTCGAATCGTGGTCGACGCGAGGGCCTGGGGTACCACCAGCGGGCACGGTCTAAACAGCGGAAATACATTCTATGACGAGGAGGCGGCCATTCAGCCTCCACCCTATTTCCCTTCGCTTCCCGCCTTCGAGGTGAAGAGCTATCTAGACCTGGCAGCGGAAGGAGAGGAGCTGTGATGACAAGACTGATTTTTGTGGTGGTGACGTGCCTTTTCCTGGTGGGCTGCTCGGGGACGGAGACTCAGGACCGGGACAAGACTATTACGACCGTGTCGGCCGAGTACAGGATGGAGACCGATACCGGTGAGGCAGAGGAGAGCAGCCTGTCTGTCCGGGGGAGGGATGGGTCGAGATCCAAACCTGCGATTGCGCTTTCCAAATCGGAAGCGTTAGACGATTCGACAGAGGAAGTCGCGGACAAACCAAATGTGGGTAAGCAGACCAAGATGCATCTCACCATCGGCACCGAGAGAATCTGGCAGAACGGTCCGACCCCCGAGGAAGTGGCCAGGGCCACGACCGTGAAGGAGGCGCCTCCGATATCCTACGACGAGATCGGAAACGGCGCCCCTATGATGGACCCCCACGCCGAACTGAGTGAGATCAGACGATAGGGCGTCTCGGCGCTTCAGGGATTTTTCAGGCTGGTTTTCTATTCTCGAGGAGAACTCACGCTTACTCTCTCCGAATCACGACACCGGAGAAGAGAATTGAAAACCAGCCCCCTTCATCGCCTGAGCCCACCCCGAGCGTGCCGCCCGAACGCTGCACCCCCCAATCCTGAAGTTTCCGACAGTACGAGCGCTCAAGTCGCCGAACCCAAAGACCGCATCGGCCTGGGAAAGATCGCCGTAGGGCTAGGGTTTGCGGCCGTAGCCCTGACCGGCTGTACCAATCCGACCCCGCCCGCCGCCGACCCGGGAGCCTACGAACTGGAGTCTCCGGAGGTGGTGGTGATGTCCGACTCGGTGCAACGGATCGATATCTCCAGAGAGACTCGTGAAGAATGCAGCGGTTTCGGCGAAGAGCGCTCCTGTCACACCGAGAACGTGAGTTATCATCCCATCGGTATTCACGTAGGGGAGGGAGTTGTGCAGGACTTCAACGGCAACCTCTTTGCCGCCCCGCAGTTGGTGGCACCGGGCGCTCCCGGCATCGCGGTAGCCAATCCCGAGCGAGTGGAGGCCGACGGCCCTCTGGGACACGACGGCAGCTACCGGCGCCACGATGAAAACACATTTCACACCGAGGATTCCGCGTTCGGGAAGAAGGGGATCGACTTCCATGAGAACGAGATTGTGGTGACAAACCGTGGCCTCTTCGGTGGGGAGTCCATGCGAGTCACTCTGGAGGATGGGGTGGCGACTGTGAAGGAAGGCCGAAGCGTCGTTTCCCTCGTGCAGAGCCAGGGCGACCACCTACTGGTGCAATCACGCTACGGCAATGAGCAGGCTCAGATCCGTCACGAAGACGGACGCTACGAAGTGAAGGAGCCGGCAGTCTTCGGTGGCGGCTCCACCACCACGATGAACTACAACAATCAGGAGATAACTCGAAAGAACGGGCGATGGAACGGCGACGCCGTGGTCCGCTCGGGTGAAAACGAGTTTAAGGTCAAGTCCGGCCGCCACACGGAGACAACCACCACCGTGAAGAAGGACGGGTGGGTCGATAAGTACGAGGGGCTGTTCGGTAGCAAGATGACCTATGAGATTACGGGTGGGACAGTATTGCCGGGCTAGTTTATGGATGTCTGGGACACGACAGCTGATATTCAGAGTCGTTTCGCTGGTAGAAATACTCCGTGCCGTCGGTTGACGGACAGACGGGCACCGTACGCAGATAGTTTGGCGTGAGAGGCTCCAGCGATTTAGGGTACGTGCGGAAATCGACCGAGTACATCTCCAGCGCGGTACCGATGTTGGTGAGATTTTCTCGGCACGCTTCCGCCGGAGGTGCAAGCTTGACGGGTGCGTCGCCCCACTCCACGGCGAGTTCTTTCTCCGCCAGGGCGGTGCCGGACGAGTCCAGGGTATAATGCCAAATTCCGTCTTCTGAAATCTGGAGAGTTTCTTCGAACGGCCCGGTGTAGGGTCGGCGATTGCGGAAGGCGTCCGCCAGCAGCGAGTGAACCAGGCTGAGACCCTCCCCGTCGCTCGTTCGACGGGCGAAAGCGGAGGCGTCGGGTCGAGCCGTCCAGAAGGGCGAGGAGGGGAGACGGTCTATCGGCTCGGTGACGCTGAGCCAGAGCCGAATATGAAGGGGGAGAGACATGTTGAGACCGGCCATAGCGCGGAAAGCCCCTTCCCTGACCTCACGCCACTCGTTGAGACGGGTCCAGACGGCCTTGTCCATCCAGCCACTTTCAGAATTCCAGACGGACTCACCAGCTTCGACCGCTTCCGCATCGAGCCAGACGTCAAGCTGCTCACCGGTAACGGCCACCAGGATTGGGGGCAGTTCGTCCAAGCGCTCAAGGCGCGCAGCAATCTCACCGTTGTTCTCGCTCCTGAAAAGCTCCATCATCTCCTCGGAAAAGAAGAGTGGAAAGCTGCCGGGATCCACAAAAAGAGCCAGGTCGTGGTCGGACGGTAGCGTCTCAGACAGCCTCTGTTCTCGCCACAGATCAGGTTCGACCGGTTCTCCGAAATAGAGGAAGAGAGTATCACCTCTCACCTCAGCCCGCGTGACCTCGCGTGGAAGTTCTTTGTTGGCAAGAGCTTTTTCAACCCGGTCAGGCTGCCCCAGACTGATTTGGGCGATTCCACGTTTTGGCCCGGCTACCAGGGAGAGCTTGGGTTCAAAGATCGAGGGTAGTTCCTCGGGTTTAGCCTCCAGCAACTCTGCCGCCCAGGAGCCCTCCAGAAGACGGGGCCACCACGTTTCAGCCCGCTCACCTTTCAAGTTCATTGAAACATAGAAAGCGATCTGGTCCTGGGCTGCGGCAAACCCGCATTGGAGTCCCAAGACAAGCGAGAACAGGATGAAATACAGTTGTCGAGTAGGCATCTTCGGAGCTTCTACTCTCACTAGTCGACCCCTGGAATATCCCGCTCTCTCAATCCCAGATAGGGATCGCCAAGGTCGATTCCCAGGACCTCCAGGTACACGCGCTTGGTCAGAAGCGATGGGGTTCGCAGGTTCTCCACCGTTTGCCCGGTGAGGAAACGCTTGGCCGCCGGCCTCAAGACCTGAACACTGGCTCGTGAGTCGTCCTGAAAGGTCAGGTCCCTTGTTGTGGTGGTGCGGAGAGCTTCCCGACTGTGCGGCTCACTGCTGATATCGCGAACTCCCATCTCGGAGATCTTCTTTTTGGAGTCGACCAGTGCGAAGGAGGAGAGGATCGGACTTTCGACCACGGCCTTGCTTATCATCGCCAGGTTGTCTTCCGGAGTGGCTTGAGCCACGGGCCCGGACGATTCTAACTCTCGACGAAAGTCCTTGGGGGTGTAGACCCCGGGAAGGATGTCGCGGACTCGGCCGTCCGGTTCGCAAACGTAGAAGACGCAGTTTCCTTTCAGCGTGCGTGTGATCACCTCTCCGTTGCCGAAATCGATGGTCGCCCTGGGGACTTCTCGCACCGACTCCCAGGAGAGCACGTATTGTTCCTTAAGTTCGGAAGCTAGTTCTTCGTCGGAGAGCAGCACGGCCCTCACAATTCGTGCGTTGGTTCAACACCATTTTTCGTCGAGGTGGCCGAGCATCTGCAAATGCAAGATCGGCTTGCCTTCTCGCCGGGCACGAGAGACGGCTTGTTCCCAGGACGATTCCCAGGCTGCGCCGGCGATTTCGAAAGTCTCGGCTTGAGCCCCAAGAGTACAAAAAAACAGGGTGGCGATAAGAAAGAGGTTTTTCATATCGCTCCCTGTCGGGTTTGGCTGGGGTTTATTTCCTTGTTTAGTAATTTTGATAAGGGATGAGCTGGGTGTAAGTGCCGTCCGGGTTTTGGACGACGGGGTACTGCGACTGGGTATTCGGATACATATAGCTCTGCCCGTTGTTGGGATTCACGTATTCGTAGCGGTCGTGGATGGTGTTGACGTACTGGTGGTGGTCCTTGTCGCGTTGGTTTTGAGCCGCCTGCAGCCCGTCCATATAGTTGGAGAAGTTGGCGTTGGCCTGGTTCATCTGATTTTGGTGAGCGTAAAAGGCGTTCCAGTTTTGCTGCTGGCGATTAGCGTAGGCTTGTTGGCCTTCAGGGGTTGAAACCTCCCATTCGCGTTGGGCCAGCCATTGTTGAAGAGCGGGTTGAATCTCCTGGTAGGAGCGGTAGTCCCGGTGTTGGACTCGATACAAGTAGACCGCGAAGTTTTGGCGCACTTCGGCGGCGTACTGAGGGTTTTGGAGAGCGCCGGGATTGGTCGAGAGATTTTCGAGATAGGAGTACATCTGCTCGTGCAGCCCTTTTTCGTAGGCCGCCAACTGATAGGCTTGAGAGTCGTTGGCCATCTGAGCGATATCCATCATAGAGACCGAGGTTTGGTAGCCGGACCGCACGGTCTGCATTCCCAGCAGGAGGTTGTTGTAGATCTCCTGGTTGGTCTTGGCCCATGCGAAACTCGTTGTGAGGAGAATGAAGAGGATGGTGAATATTTTTTTCATATCGGCGCTCCCTGTTGTGTAAGCCGATACTAACCCTCAGGAGAGAACGTAACAGTGACGGGGATCACGATTGAGTGAGCTGAAAGAAAATAAATCCGCCGGCGAGCAAGAAAAGCGTGCAACCGGCAAACACGCAAGGCCACACCTTGTGACACTGAGACGGTAGAATCTTGCGCCAGAAGAAAACAGCGATCACGCCCGCGAAGACGTGAGTTGCGAGGACCGACACGTAGTCGGCGGTCGCCCAGGGCTGGGAGCTCGGCAGAAACCAGATCGGGATCAGAGAGACCGCCAACTGGGTGAAAGCGATGGCGCCAACGGCGTAGATCAGAAGGATAAACTGGGCCATTTAGATGGGCCACGCTTCGAAGGTCAGGCCGGCGTGCTCGACCAGCGGTTCGATAAGGCTAAGACCGAGCGAAGAAGCTGGAGTTTGGAAACCTCCTACGCCTTCGCTCTCGAGTAGACCCAGCGCCACCTCGGAAATCTGCTTGGCAGTGGAGCCGTAGCCAGGGTCTGCGTCGCCGGTCACCCGGCAGAGCGCTTTTCGACCGTCATGAGTGAGGGCGTTGAAATGGAGTTCAAAGCGACCGTTGACTCGTTGCTCCAAGCTTGGACCTTCGCCGGGGGCGGGTAGAAAGCGGCTCAGCCATTGACGAGTCCAGGGAAAGTAGAGAGCCAGCATCAGCAGCCCGAGGGAGAAGCTGGTCAGATAGGCTGCCAGGGCGTTGGGAGCCAACTGCCACTCGGAGTACTCAAAGTCTTCGCCATAGGGGTAACCCATTCTGGCGTTGCTGGCGTGAACAATCTTGGTGTTGACCGGGGCCATGATAAAAGCGTGGAGCCAATTGCCCGTAAACTGGGATTTCCTGGCCCCGGAGAGGCCCGGCTGCCTGACCCCCGCACGTTTCCCGTCCGGACAGACAGCGTAAGGGTTTTGCAGGATCCTGTTGAGCCCGGGGTTGGCCCTGAGCTGATCGATCGTCTCCAAGGCACTGGCGATAGTCCCTCCGCTGATGCCGCCCTTCGCGGCTCTCACCTGCATCTCCACGGTTTTCACCGATGAGTCGAACTCGTTGCGGCAGAAGTCGTTGAGATAGAGCACGCCCAGGTCCGAGGGCAAGGAGTCGAAGCCGGCGCAGTTGACGAGGCGGGCCCCCGAATCTTCGGCTTGCTGTTGATATTTGTCCATCATCTGACGAATGAACGGAGTCTCTCCGGTCAGATCGCAATAGTCAGTGCCGTTCTTGGCACACGCCGCCACCAAAGGCTCACCGTACTTTTGGTACGGGCCGACCGTGCTCAACACTACCTTCGTACGGGCCGTCATCTCGTCCAGGAAGTTGTGATCGAATGAGTCGCCCAGAACGGTGGGGAGTTCAACCCCTAGCGACTTCATCACGGCGTCGAGTTTCTCGGGATTGCGGGCGCCTAGAGCTAAGCGAAACTCGCCCGGTCTCCGCACCAGATACTCGGCTACCAACTCTCCCACGAAACTGGTGGCGCCCCATACGACGATGTCGAACTCTCGATCTTTCATAGCAAGCCTCTCATTTATGATGCCTTCGAAAGAATTCTTCGATCACATCCACGGCATCGATGTCTCTGCAGACCGTACCGATCACACTTTCCGGGAGATACTGCATTCCACCTGGAGCGGTATGCCCTCCGCCGATGACTTTGTACAGGAGCACCTCGGACCCGTCCTTCCCGCCGTCCCAGGTGGTGAGTTCGACTCGGCACTCATCTTCGATCGTGTCCGGGAGCTGCTCCGTCCGAGCTGAGCCGCATCGGTTGTGCTCGGCCCACATTATCGCCGCCTGCTCGGTGGGAAGCAGTCGTCCCCATTTCCTACGTCCGATCGTGACCGGACCTCCCTCGTAAGGGACCAGCGGGTCGTCCGTCCCCTGTATGATCAGCACCGACACCTCGTTGGGTGGGGGAAAGCTCTTCTCCATTTCCGAGGTGATGCCGCCGATCATCGGAGCGATAGCTACGAACCTGTCCGACAGTTCGATCCCCACCAGGTGGCTCATCATTCCCCCGTTGGAGGCTCCCGTCGCGTACACTCGGTTGCTGTCGACCGGATACTCCGATTCCAATCGGTCCAGGAGCAATGAGATAAAGCGAGCGTCGTCGATGGAGGCGTCGTACTTGGGGTGGTCCGTCATTCCGACTTGCCAGTGACCGTTGGTGCCGTTCGGGTAGACCAGTATATATCCCGAGTCGGCTAGTCGGGAGAATCCCGAGGACCTTCTGGCCTGTCCAGCGTTGCCGCCACCGCCGTGAAAAACCACTATCAACGGGCACGGCTTGGTGAGGTCGGATGGGAGGTCCAGCAGATACTCTCGAGCGGCGCCGTCTACCTCGATTGTCTGCCAGTCCGGTCGACTCCAAGCCACCAGCGCGCAGGCTACGACCAAGAGCAACAGGATGATTTTCTTGACTTTCATACGCTCTGGACACAGTTCGGCTGGGAAAGTTGCAAGAAGATCGTGTCGGAATTGGTGGAACTCTCACTGCATGGGAGATATCAAAAGCCACAAAGTTCTATATCTGAAGGGCGTCCTTTTTCTTGTCCTGGGTTCGCTCGCCTCGATCAATATTCTGCTCCTTCTTCCCACGTGGGAGGTTCTGCTCTCGCTCGGCCTATCTATCTGGGCTTTCTCGCGGGCATGCTGGTCTGTCAATGAAGTTTGTTGGGCCGATGTCGCCTGAGAGCGGTTGTGGGCTCGCCGATCTTTCCTCACGTGCGCCCGGCACGCCACGGAAAAATCGGCGAGCCCACAATCACTCTCAGACACCCTCCACTCCAACAAACTTCATTGACAGACCAGCCTACTTCGCTTTCTACGTAATCGAGCACTATATCGATGACAGCTACAGGTTTGCGGGCTTAAGCTCGTTTGCTCGTTATCTTTGGGAAAAACGGAGTAAGGAATGAACTGGTGTCCGGACGACGACCCTCGGTTTCGGTCCGGGCTGTGGCGAGGGTACTACACTCAGCCGGACACCGGCTCCTTGCGCCACTCCACCGAGGCTACTTTGACATTCTTCGCTGGACAGATCGAAGGGCGGGGACAAGATGTCGTGGGCGAATTCGAACTGATCGGTGAATATCGAACAGAAGACGGGGCTTGTTTTTGGGTGAAGCAGTATAAAGGCAGGCATAACATCCTTTACAAAGGTTACGCCGAAGATGACCATATCTCGGGTCGCTGGGAGATTCATCCTCATTGGTACGGGCAGTTTCAGTTGAGGTATGTAGGTCCGCCCTGATTTTACTTCAGTACGGTGGTGAGCAGCGATTGAACACCGGCCAGAAGCTTGTCCTTCTCTGAGAAAGGTCCGGTCATTCTAAACTTGAGTGTCATCGACCCGACTTTGAAAAGGCATCCCTCGCTAGTTTCGCCTCCAGCCTCGCCCGGAATCTGAAAGACGACAATCATGCCTTCGTATGCTCCGACTTTGCGACTCTTTCTAGTAAGGACCTTGGCTGTAGAATGAAACATCATGACGCTCGCTTCCAGGTCCTCCATTTGCTGGGCCAGCGACCCTTCTTTCTTGCCGAGATTGTCACAGCCGTTTGCTGCTTCTTATCTAGCCTGTCATAGGAAATGTGAGTGTTGCCCAGGAGCGCATTCTTGCCGGCGGAGGTGCGGGTAAAGCCTCCCACTGTCGCCGGGAACTTCAGCCCTGTTGCTTCGTGGACGTAGACTTCCTGGGCTAGTATCGAGTTTGTGAAAAGCAGCAAGAGAAGAAGCAGGGACTGTAGGGATGTCACTTTGCTAATCATTCAGTTAAGTTTGTCCCGGCACTCGGTATCTCTTGCACCCGTCTGGGTGCCGGTACGTTTTGGGGACTGTCAACGTCGCCCAGTTTGCCTCGTCGTTGAGGATTTTCAGGGAGCCGTCCCTCCGTGGGAATACGGAGTACCTTCGGTAGCTCTGCGTTTATAAGTGGTGGAGGTGGAGCCAGACTTTGTGGAGGCACCCTGGAACAGCGCAGCACACACCTCCGGTGAGGGCGGCGGCAGGTTCCAGCCCGATTGACGTATGTTAGCAGCAGTTGTGAGTTTACTCCTGGCTCCCGCAGCAACTACCGCGAGCGGGTCTCTCAGGGCGCCGCACCCCTGAGCGCAGTCTGCAGAAAAAACTCGGTCCTCGAGTGGGCCTTAGGTCAGCTTTTCTCGTTGCCATCTCCAGATTTAGCCGCTTTCGCGGCCGCTTCAGAGGAAGCTGGGGTCGTAACAACTGCTGTGGTTGTGGACGCATCAAAGGCGAGACCGTTGGCCATCCCTCCGTATTCGTAGGTATAGGCCCGGGCATCATTCCACGAAGATAAGTCGCACACCGTAACTTGTTTACTTGGGTCAGGACTGCCATACGGACCGGGAAGAGTCGCTTCATTGAGCGACCAACTGGGTGTCGTAGCTGTTTCGAAAACGGACGGTCCTGAACCCATACGATTCCAGTTGGCTTGCTTTACACCACCCGTTGAGTTGACGTCTAGCATTGATTGTTTGTTGTTGATGGAGCGTAGGGGAGTGGGTCGCGGAGGTCGCGGCTGTCGCGGGTAGGGTTTGCCACAAGACTTTGCCGAGAGAGTTCTGGAGTGGCCACGTTCCTGCATACATTCCTAATGAGTTAAGCTGCTTCCATGGAAACAGCATTCTGTAGAGCCTTCGATTCGAACTCAGCCGGACTCTGATAGTCCAGGGTCGAGTGAAGGCGCCGGCGGTTGTAGTAGGTTTCGATGTAGGTAAAGATTTCAAGCTTGAACATTTCCGGTGACCAGCTCCGGCCATCCGACAAAAGCTCCTTGTCAATGGTGGAAAAGAAGCTCTCAGAAACTGCGTTGTCCCAACAGTCGGGTACCCATATTTATGGGTGTTCCGACTCATGGACTGGACTATCCCGGCCTCTTCGCACGTTGCACGGAACTTGGCCGACGTGTACTGGCTTCCGCGGTCGGAGTGGAAGATGGAGCCTGGTTCTAACTCGCGGCGCGCCAGTGCCATTCTCAGAGCGTCATCGACAAGCTCTGCCTTCATGTGGCTCTGCACCGACCAGCCCACGACACGACGGCTATAGAGATCGATCACGACGGCCAGATAGAGAAAGCCGCTCGACGTTTTGAGGTACGAAATATCGCCGCACCAGGCTTGATTCGCTTGCTCTGGACTGAAGTTCCTATCGAGGAGATTAGGGGCAGAATTGGCAGAGGAATCCGTTTCGGTGGTCACCCGGAAAGCCTTGATATACTTCACCTTTAGCCCCAAAAACTTCATCCTCTCACGGATGAGCCGACGGCTCACGTAGAACCCTATTTTCCTCAACTCGCGCTCTTGGCGTCGGGTCCCATAGTACCGCCGGTGCTCCTTATGAATCTCCTTGATGGCTTGGTCGAGATCAGTAAAGTCTTGCTCCTGGCGCTCGCCTCGCCGAAGCCAAGAGTAGTAGCCTTGACGGTCAACTTGTAGAGTCTTGCATTCTTCCCGGACCGTGAGCCATCAGTTCAACTCGACTCCTCAAAAACGGACCAATCCCCGCGACCCCATCTCATCTTATAGGAGTCCTCCCGCTCGCCGTGCCAGCCCTCGTAGAAATCGAGCCAACCGGCCAACATCAAGTCGGCTTGCTCGGCGAGGCAGTTTCCGTCTGCGTCGGTGAAGACGAGTTTGCCCTCGTTGTTGAGGAAGATTTTTAGGGAGCCGTCGTGGACGTTACAATGGCAGCCGGCACAGATTCCTAAACTATTCCAGGGCAGAGTGGGGCCTCCGTGGGAGTACGGAATCAAGTGATGG
>Ga0208701_100166_pt1 | contig 31955 bp, 33 predicted proteins | sample DeeseametaMP1482_FD_184188 | JGI IMG/M metagenome (GOLD analysis project Ga0208701, IMG submission 184188) | Marine microbial communities from the Deep Pacific Ocean - MP1482 (SPAdes) | ecosystem: Environmental > Aquatic > Marine > Oceanic | place: South of Fiji, South Pacific Ocean | collected... | reverse complement strand
ATGTACTTCTCTTTCACGATCCACCTCCATCCTGTCACATGCGACAGACCAGAGAAAAAATCATGCAACCCGAACTCCTAATTTTGACCGAGCACTAGCTGCCCCCGAGAATCACACCAGTGAGTGCGAGTCCCCCAATGCTGCGCGTTCGATACTTCGAGAACCGAACTGTTCGCTACCTGGACCGTCGAACAGCGGAGCGGCCATCTCGGAGAATCACACCAGTGAGTGCGAGTCCCCCGCAGTAGCGCGTACGATGCTTCGAGAATCGAACTGTTCGTTACCTGAACTCTCGAACGGCAGAAAGGTCATTTCCAGAAATGCCACAGCGAGTAAGTCGGCGCAGGATCGTACACAGCTGTTTTGACACTAAGCCCGTTTCTGTCAACGGATAGCAAGTACTTCGATCCTATCCGCGGCCCGAAAGTAACCTCGACTCCCACAGGCTCTTGAGTGGGGTTGACGTTCAGGAGCAGGCAGACAGTGAGAGATACTGCAAGACAATGAAGAAAGAAGCCGCTCACTCTTGAAGCCGTCATACCTCAGAGTTTATCCCAGACTACCACCCGAAGCCAAACCCAAAAGGCCCCAAGACCCCAACCCTGAATAGAGTCAACATGAAACGCCTTTACCTTCCCATAGCCCTCCTTCTCCTCATCACGGTCGCCCTGGCCTCTAATTTCCAGGAAGGCCCTCCCCTCAAAGGTGAAGTTGTCAAAGCCGAGTTGGTCGACAAGGACTGGAAGCTCAGCGTGAAGCTCCTCGAAGCCCCGAACGTAGTTCCATCCGGCTACTACAACGCTCTGGATTACAAAAAGGGTTCTATCGTGGAGACACACGTAAAAAGGTCCGCCACCAGCTTCAAAAAAGGCGACAAGATCACACTGCGTTGGCGCAGCTACTCTGCCATGGGTTCGAACGGCCCGATCGGCGGTCTGAGCTGGCCCTTCATCAGTAAGCCGTGAAGAGTGGAGCAACCACGGTAGGGGACTACCTGAAAGAAGTCCCCGACGAACGACGGCCGGCGATATCAGCCGTCCGTCAGATGATCCTGGAGAACCTCCCGGACGGCTACGAGGAGGTCATGAACTGGGGAATGATCACCTATCAGGTCCCTCTCACCACCTACTCTGACACCTACAAAAAAGCCACTGATGTATTTGGCCCTGGCCATCCAAAAGAATCGCTTTGTCCGAGGCTTGCCGGAAGTAGGAGGCCTCCTAGCCCACCCGATAAACCTGAATCTCATTACAAAAAAACGCCCGGTCCCGAACCCTGGCCTCCATACTCTCCTTCTCCAAGTACTCCGCCTCAGGCCAAACCAACGACCGCGGCACCATAAACCGAAGGACCGCGATAGCCCTTGGTCGAGCCATGGAACGAAGCGCCGCGAGCGTGGTAGCACACTCGTCGTCCGAGGCGACCTCCAGAATGTTAGAGAGCGCAAAGAAATCGTACTTGGTACGCCTTTTGAAGGGAGAACCGATGGTTCCAATCTGAAAATCGACGTGCCCGTTGGATAGCAGATAGGGCGGTCTAGGGGCGTCGGCTTCGTGGGGCAAGAAAGTCTGCCACAAATAGGGGTTTCCCTTGGCGGGGGTACGGGTGAGAAAACTCTCCATCCGCTTTCTCATGATGTCCGACAATCCGGAGGGAAGACACCCCACAAACTCTTTCGGATAGATGAGCTTCAGAATCCACGGATGGAGTATCAATCGAAAGGCCCAACGCCACAATCGACCGTCCCACTCCTCTTGGAAAAGAGTCTTTTGAACGGCAGGGTGTCTGGTCTCCAAAAGATTTTTCACCTTGCTCTCGGAGACGAGAAGCAGCTGAAAGAGTCGCGCCCACAGGCTCATCACGACGTCTACCCGCCCACACATACCGATGCCGGATTTGAGCAGGTCCCGATGCTCCCTCCAGAACTCCTGAGTGTCGGCCTCCAACAGCGGCTCCACATGAGCGAGTTGGCGGCGAGCATCGGAATGAATCGCGGTCGGCAGCGTACCGACGTTCAGCAGCGCTTGCTTCAGGCGACAAAGGTGAATCTGAGCAGGATTGATGTCCAGCGCCGTGACTTTGACACCTTTCCCTGCCGCCAACGCCAAAGCCGTATCACCTGCCGAGGCCACACAGAGGACACGGCGCGAATTGTCTTGCCACATGAGCTCCCGCTCCACCTCGGGGTCTTCCCACATCTTGCCGAACATCAGACCGCTCTGATTCCAAAGTCGCTCAAGGTTCATGGCGACTCCAAGTGCCCGGTCCGCAACGTAAAGCCACCCCCATACACGCCAACAGCGGAAGATTGACTGCGACAAGGGCGAGCGGTTTATCAACTCCCCCCGAAGCGATGCCGATCACGTTCATGGAAACCACCAGGGCGATCTGAATAGAACAGGCGATTCGATATTTCCAACCGGAGAGGATGAACAGACCCAACGCCGTTTCTCCCAGGCCGATCAAGAAGAGAAACTGCTCGGGCGAGAGAGGGCCGAGACCGCCAACTTCTTGCACCACCTTCAGGTGTTCGGGGTCAACCAAAATAAGCTTCAGATAAAGCCCGTTGTAAAACCAAACGAAGGCCAGAATCAATCGAATGAAGAGCAGGTCGCGCCCGGTCATGGGGTGGTCACGGACACCCAGAGAAAGACGGCGGTGAAGTAGCTCCAGAGACCGATGAAGATGACGTGGACGCTCGTTTCCAGAACCTTGCCCTGCCATAGTTGCCTGTCGTAAACGAAGAGTTGGATAAAGAGCCTCATACTCCAGAACATACTAAAACCGCCTGCCACCAGACGCCGAAGGTCTCCTCCGCCGAGGAACTGCTCGGTAAAGAAGAGGCAAAGACCGCCCATTAGACAGAGGACAAGGCAGATAAAGAAACAGTGCACGTAGAAGATTTGACGATTCAAGTCTTGGAGTTGAGCCAGGTCTTCTTTCCACCGAAAACGCTTGGGGAAGACCAGGTGAAGAGCCGAAAGGCTGAGCATCAAAGAACCGGCGATTTTGAGGTGAAGAGCAACGTCCATTTGACCGTCCCCTTCGCCAAGAAAGCAAACAACCCCCACCGAAGCGAGGGCTGCCAAACAGCCTTCAGCCGAGGCGAGATTTCAGCTCTCCCAACTCCCCTCGCTCCAGCCAAAGCCCACCGCAGGCTCGGCATCCTTCGGCCTGGACGCCCTCGATATCCACCACCTGCAGCGGTTGCTCGCATTGACCGCACAGTCTCTTTCCACGAGTCAGGAGAACGGCGGCCGGGTCCCGAGCCGGTGGATTGAGCAACGAATAGGGAAGCTCTTTCGCTCGCAAGATCTCTTCCGTCTCACCTCGTTCAAGCCAGAGGCCGCCGCAATCGAAACAGTTCTCGATCTTCATCCCTTGGAACTCGGTGTACGGCATGGCCCTCACGCAAGCCGGACATGGCATGCCTCGTTTCTTCTCTTCGGCAAAGCGCGCCGCCACATCGATCTCTTCTCGCACAGGCGGAGCCACGATTCGTTCTTTCTTGAGGATGTTGCGCTGGGCATCTCGACTGCGCTCAGGCTCGACTTTGTCGGCCAAAATGAGGAGCCCCGAGACGATGCCGCCGCAAATAAACCCCCCGATGTGGGCTGCGAAAGCCACTCCCTCATTGGAGTCTTCGAAGTGGTTGATCAGTTGACCGGCAAACCAGAAGGTGAGGACCGCCCAGGAATAGATTTCGATCTTCTTGATGATGGGAATGAAGATGAACAGAAATCGAATCTTGGCCACCGGAAATAAGGCCACGTATGCACCCATGACACCGGCCACCGCACCCGACGCGCCCACGCAAGGCTTCGACCCCGTCGCCACATGGAAGAGACCCGCCACAACTCCGGCCGTGAAATAGAAAACCAGGTATCCCAAGTGACCGAATTTGTCCTCGATGTTGTCGCCATAGATATGGAGAAACAACATGTTGCCCAGGAGATGAAAGAAGCCGCCGTGGAGAAACATGTAGGTGATGAGAGTGAGCGCGCTCGCCTTGTCGGGATGGAGGGCGTAGGGCTCCATGATCGTCCAGGCGTCGGGCTGGAAATTGACGCTAAAAAAGACCAGAACGTTGATCGCGATCAACAGGTAGTTGACTATGGGCGTGCGGACAGTCTGGTTATCGTCGGAATAGGGGATGAACATTCATGGAGATTTTACCGCGTTCCCCATCCGTGGAGAAGCCCACCCTTGGAAAAGGGATTGCTGCCGAGCCACCAAACCGCGTTTTCGTTGAACGGTGAGACGACTCCGTTGTCGTAGCTGTCGGCCACCTTTTCCACGTGGTCACCGGTCGCTTCCAACCCGTCGGAGACGACTCCGCTGACTCGCCCCGCAGTGTCTTTCAAACCGCCTTCTAAAATTTCGATGGAGCCGGCTACCTGGTTGGCAGCCCCGCTCAAACCGCCTTGACGCTGGCCTTGAATAATGCGATTGGCTCCGTTACGGTAGTCGCCGGCCGCCGACTGGCGCAAGCTGTCGGAGGCTTGCTCGGTAAGGTCGCTTCCAACCCGAGGTGCCAAGGCCAGGCCGTTGCCCACGATCTGCGAAGCGTCACCGTTGTTGATTGCTTTGCCCAGTCCGTCCAACGACTGTCCGGTCTCGGTAGTGGGGGTCGTGTAGACGGGACGAGGGGAACTCTGATTTAGATTGGCCGCCTTTTGTCCCGAAGAGTTTTGGGTGAAGTAGTCGACGATGGTTCCTTTTTTGCTGGTATCGGGCATGTAGTGGGTCGTCTTTCCCTGATTGTCCTTGACGGGGATGGCGCCTTCCGTGCCTTCGGGAACGGACTTCAATCCCATCCGGGTTTGGAAGTCGGTCCACTGACCACCGTCGGGTAAAAGAGCGTGGGTGCCGTTGGCGTCGGTCAGGCTCATCGTACCGGAGCTTGCCCCGATAACCCGCTGCATATCCTTGTCCTCGAAGATGCCTGGCTTTTGCAGAATCTCCATCTGCTCTTGCATCCCGATCATCAGATTGCCGCGCTCCATCAGCTCTTGGCGCTGATCGAGAAGCTTCTGCTTCTTGGCCGGATCCGTCTCGGATTGGGCCTGCATTCCCAGGTCCCGAGCTTTCTGGTAGTCGCCGAAGGCGCCGCTCACAAAGCCCTGTTTGTCCTTCTCCGAACCCTTGTAGTAGCCGGCCTCTTTCAACGATTCCAGACCGCCCTTGCCACTACTTTCTCCGGCTAGAAAGGCGTCGTAAGCGGGCGCGATGTTCTGGTGGATCTCGGTGTTGCCTTTGACCAGACCCTGGTTGATTTTGAAGAGAGAGTCCGCACCCATCTGACCCACATCGGCCGAGGTGTCATGGACGGCTTTGCCTGTGCGCAAAGGCCCCATGGGGTTGCCGGTGACGGTCTCCTTGGCGCCTTTGGCAAACTCGGGAGCCTGGTTGCCCAGAGCGCGTCCCACGATATCGGTACCCACCAAGGCTCCTTGGGTGACGTTGGTGGTGGTAATGCCGTTTCTCATCAAGTCGGTGGCCGCTTGAGCGTCTCCGTGCATCGCCTGAATCACGTCTTCGGTGTTTCGAATCTGTTCGCCGGCTTCGCGGGAGGCGTACTTGCCGAAAGTGGTCCAGTCGGCGGTGTCGGGCAGCTTGGGGCCGTTGGGGTCTCCGGCTAGATATCGCTGCATATCCTGATTGATCTGATGGTAGTCCCCGTTGATCTGATTGTTGGCGTCGGTGGCCGTCATATGAGCTTTGCCCGCGGGACTTCCCGGGTAGTAGGCCTGAGCGTCGGTGAGGTCTTTATAGTTCTTTGGCTGGTAGTCGAAGTGCTTATCCGGGGTGGTGCTGTTGGGATTGAGCCCATCTAGATTGGGAAGTTGGCGAACTTCGCCCGAACCGTTCTCATTGGAGGGGGTGAAGGTGTCTTTGGGGTTGAGGACTCGGCTATTGGCTGCGCTGTTGCCGTTGCCTACGGGCTTCGGAGTGGTGGACTGAACCGGCTTGGGAGCGGCGGGTTTAGGCTTAGGGGCGCTGACTCTGGCAGGCGCTTTGGCAACCGGTTTACTCATACGAGACTCCTTGATTGCGGGCTTGCTAAGCGCCGCGAGATGGCATAGTGGTGAGTCAACATTAACCGAATACGCGCGAGAAGGCTTTAAAATTTGAAAGACCGATGTGAATAGAGTTTGAACCAGTTGTAAAAAGATTGCACGAAGGTATTCTTAGTGGAGCCTTCAAAGCCCGTTCTTATGCGATCCATAGCCATATCGATACTGTTTATTCTCTTCTGCGCCCAGGTCTGGGCCGATGAGGTCAAGCCCCCTTCCGACGAACTGAATGTGACCAGGGATGAAGTGAATCGCTGGCAGGAACAGGCAGAAGCCGGAGATGCTTCCGCCCAATACTGGCTGGGGAAGGCCTATCTGTACGGTTGGCACCTGGACTCTGCTCCCCAGAAAGCGCTCGCCCTCTTTCGAGACTCGGCCGAGGCCGAGGACCCTCGCGGTATGAACGCCTTGGGATACTGCCTCCAGCGAGGCATCGGCACGGAGCAAGACTACAAAGCGGCGCTTAAATGGCTGGAGAAGGCCAATGTTGCCGGCAGCGCGGAAGGGGCCAACAATCTTGGCAATAGCTACTGCCTAGGTTGGGGCGTGGAGGTCGACGAGCCCAAGGCTTTGGAACTCTATCGAAAAGCGGCGGAAGCGGGCTCGGCTAAAGGGATGTACAACGTTGCCAAATGCTATCACTTCGGTCTCGGAGTGGAGAAGAACCGAGAAATGGCACTCGAGTGGTTAGAAAAGGCCGCTGCCAAAGACGATATCGATGCCCTCCTTTTTCTGGGCTGGGAGTTCGCTTTCGGCGAGCGAGAGGGGGAGCAGGTCGATAAAGGCGTGGAGTACTATACTCGAGCGGCCGACCTCGGCTCATCGGAGGCCATGGTCTCACTCGGAAAGATCGCGGCTCGCCAGGACAAAGAGAAAATCTCGACGGAGTGGTTTCGGAAGGCAGCGGAGAAGGGCGATCCGGAAGGCCAGTTTTTGTACGGTGGGGCGCTTCTCTATGGCGAAGGGGTGGAGAAAGACCGGGCCACTGCCTTGGAATGGCTGAACAAAGCCGCCAGTCGAGGTCACTTGAACGCCAAGGAACTCTTGGAGTCGGAAGAGCGTAAATCGCAACCTGAGGCAGATTAACATTTTTTTAACATCTCCTAGAACTTTTCAAAGTTTTCTTGATCAACGGCTCTGTATAGTAGACCTATGATTAGCAGTGAAATCGCCAAAGTCTCGGGCCGTACGCAAAGCTCCAGGCTGCAGAGGAAGGTCGGAGTTCCGAAGACCAATCCCAGCCTTCTGGTGCCACAAGACGGCGTCGTGTTGGGTGGAGGCCTAGAGCAGGACAAAAACCTGGGCGCGGGCGGCCTCATCTCGGCCAGTATCTCTAACGTCCGCGTGATGTTGCCTCTCGGTTCCAGCCGCGAGCAAACTGTGATGAACTCCACCTGCGGTAGCGCCGAGATGAAGGCCAAGAGCAGCATGACCAAATACGCCAACCCGCGTCCCATCGAAGTGAACGGACAGATGTGGAACGTCGTCTAGAGCGCCCCTACACAGACAACTTCAAAAAAAGAAGGACCGCCGATGAAGGCTGGTCCTTTTATCTATATTGAGAGAGTGCCGGCCGTGGGAGGGCCGGGGGTTACGATGAGAATCTGTAGGCCAGTTTGAAAGCCAGCCTTTGAAAGAAATTTTGGGGGTTCGGATCCACGTTGTTAGAATCTCGGCGAACCTTGTCGATCTTTCCAACCAGGCGAGTGAAAGGGACCGACTGCTCCTGCTTGGCGCCGTCGGCCACCACGAGTTTGGTGGCTCCCTTGGAGAGATCGAGCTTGAGAAAGCGACGAACTTCCATCTTGTCGCTGGTGGAGACGACGATAAAATCGCCCGGCTCAAGTTTGGAAAAGCTTACGGACTTGAGCTTGGCTTTCGCACCGGTCGGGACTTGCTGGAAAGTGCTGTCCTGGACCAGCATCACCTTGCCTTTGTTGCTCTGGGCAACGCTGATGCCGGTGAGGTCGCTGGATACTTTAGAGTTGAGTTCTTGATAGCTTACTTTCATAGTCTTGCTCCGTTTCGATGTGCCCTTATCTTATCGCCCGCTGCCGGGGGGTGATATGAAAGTGGTCACAATGTGAGCAGGCTCACAAAGGGTAAGAAATTGCCAGGCCCGAGCGACCGGTAGTAGTCCATACAAACTGAAATCGGGACAAAAAGAAAAGCCCTCGAGTATTTCGAGAGCCGACCAAGAAGTGTGCTTAGTTGTATTGTCACACCCGCCAGGGGATCGTCTACCCCGATCGGAGAAAAAATTGGAAATTTTTTTCAGGGGAAGTCGGAGGAGGGCGAGAATCCAGCCCTTATGGACGTTCGATTGCCCATTCGATACGCGTGGCTGACGGTCTTGGCAGCGCTTGTCACTCTGGGGCTGAAGTCGGGAGCCGCCTGGGTCACCAACTCCGTGGGGCTCTTTTCAGATGCTCTGGAGTCGATCGTGAATCTCGTGACGGGAGTGACCCTGGTGGCGCTCCTTAAGATCGCCAAAGCCCCGCCCGACTCCGATCATCCCTACGGCCACGATAAAGCTGAGTATTTTGCTAACGGCGTTCAGGGGGCACTCATTTTGGTTGCTGCCGTCGGTATCGTGGCTACCGCCATGGAGAGGCTGATGGCACCCGTGGGGTTGGAGGAAGGGGGCCTGGGTCTTTCACTGGCCCTGGTGGCAGGCTTGGTCAACGCCGTTGTGGCCGCGATCTTGTATCAGCAGGGCAAGAATTTGAATTCGGGGGGGCTGAAGGGAGAAGCGGCTCATCTTGCCTCCGATGTGGCGACATCTATCGCCGTGCTCCTGGGAGTGGGCCTGGTCTACACCACCGATATCGCCTGGCTGGATCCGCTGGCAGCGCTTCTGGTGAGCCTTGTGATAGCCGCCACGGGATTGAGATTGGTGAGATCTTCGGTCGAAGGCTTGATGGACACGGCGCTACCGGAACGGTCGTTGGAGCAGCTGGTGGGCGTGCTGGACGGCTTCTGCGAGAGAGACTCCATCACTTACCACGCCTTGCGCACCCGAGTTTCAGGGGCTCGTACCTTCGTTTCCGTACACATTCTCGTCCCCGGTATGTGGAGTGTGAAGCAAGGGCACGATCTCTTGGAAGAGATTGAGGGGTCGGTCAAAGAACTGCTGCCGGGAGTCAGCGTACTGACTCACCTGGAGCCGGTTGAAGAGCCTTGCTCTTTCGAAGACATCGAGTTAGACGCGGTCTAGGGCCTTAGGCTGCGCTGACCGCCTTTTCATCCCGCTTTTCGCCGGAATCCCGGCTCTGCTCGCTCTCTTTGGGAAGTAGCTGACCGTCTTTCTTTTGATAGTGCACAACTTTCGGACCCACGAAGTTGCCGACTTCCCAGGAGCGCACATCCGGTGTGAAGCTGTGGTCCCAGCCGTCTTGATAAGTCTCGCAGTGCTGAGTCGTTTTACCGTCCTTGTCGGTTTCGGTCGTACAACGAGTTTCGTAGTGAGCAGACACATGCTCCGTGTATCCCGCCAACCGCTTCTCGTGGATTCCGAACTCTCTCCACTCAAGCTTAACGGCGTCACCGGCCGCGTAGTTGCCGGCTGCAAAACCCGCCGCCAGTCCACCGATGCCTGCTGCCACGCCGGTGGTGATACCGGTGGGAAGTCCGGTGAGGTGGGACACCAGTAGGCCTATGCCTGCACCCACGGCACCACCGGCGGCGGCACCTCCGGCTGCGAAGAGCGGAACGGAATAGGGGGAGGCTTGAATTCTCTCGGTGACGGCGTCGACTCGCGGTTCGCCGTCCGGTTCGTAAACAGGAGTGTTGCGGTAGATGCCGCGACCGCCTGTATTGCACTGGCCGGAGCCGCACGAGACGTAGCCGTCGCTCCAGCTGGAGTAGGAATGATAATCGTGGGGAATGGAGCCGAGATAACGGCTCTGTAGGCGTTCTTTCTCCCACGAAACGGTGACGTCCAGGTCTTTACCGGGCTCTTTGGGAATGTCTTTTTGCGGAGTTTCCTTGATAGGTGTCTGAGCAGCTTCGGGGGCCTCCTCCCCTTTGTAGCGGAGTACCCGGGGAGTCTTGTAAGTGCCGATGGTCTTGGTATCGATATCGGCCAGATAACGGTGGAAGTGGCCTTCCGTCTCACCTTGGCGGCCGGGGCCAACCAGCTCGCGGTATCCCACCATTTTGTGGTCTTGAATATCGTGCTCGTCCCATACCAGCTTGGTTTTCTCCCCGTAGACCGTCCAAGCGCCGATGCCTCCGGCTATTCCACCCACGGCCAGACCGCCGACAGCAGCCCCCACGCCGGGATGGATGCCTGTGGCTCCGGACAAGAGTGCTCCCGCTCCGGCTCCCACCAGAGCACCAACTCCACCCGCGATTCCACCGTACTTCCAGGCGCTGCGGGGGGCCAGATCGACGGTCTCTTGCACGTTTTGCATCACCGGAGTTCCGTCGGAATTCTTGTCGGGAATGTTGGCCCAGACAGTTTGCTTTCCAGCGTTTGCGAAGGGGTCTTGAGTCGCCACGTAGGCTTCTTTGGGCTCCGAGTTTTGATCGAAGTGATGGACCGGCTTCTTCCCGATCTCCGTGCGACGGATGATGGGCTTAGGGAAAGTCAGCGTTTTCTTCTGCTGGGTGCTCGCTATCTTCACGAATAACTCCTAGGCGTTCTGTTGATGAGCGAGCACTTCATACTCTATACCATAGCGATTAGTGCGCATTTTTTTGCAAGCACCATGTTACAAAGACGATAGGCTACGCCGGTTTGAGGTAGTCCGGGTCTTTCTTCTCCCTTTCGACTCCGGCGATCTTCCCGGCAATCCGGCCACCAAGAGCGGCCCCACCGGTGAACCCCACGAGACCTCCGGCCACCAGACCGATGGTGCCTCCGAGGCAACCTGCCAAATGGTACCCCCCGATGACTCCGAGATAGGGACCCACGAGAGAGCCTGCCGCGCCACCGATAGCCCCGCCGGCCGCCACGGCCATAACTTTGCCGGGACGATGGCCCTCCTCAATCTTCGCCGTTTCCCGGCCGAACAGAGCTTCCAGGGGCCTGACCGGCAAGGTCACCGTGGATTCGACTTCTTCAGCGCTCAAGCGTCCTTTGCGCACGGCACCGTGGAGAGCTTGGTTGGCCCCTTGCAAGCCCATTCCAAGGAGCGGATTCAGTCCTGAAGCAAAGGCGATCCCGGTGGCGGTATTGAGCACCCCCGAAGCGTGTCCGAGAGAATCGCCGGTAGAGGCCGACCGCACCCACTGAGAGACACCGTGCACACCTTGCAAAACGGAACTCGCCATCAAGGCACCGGAGGTGATGTGTCGAGAAAGCTCGGACTTGCCGAACGCCTCCGACATGTACTTGCCGGTCTCTCGGAACTCTTTGCGGTCGATCAGTTTTTCCATCAGACTCGGTTTGTCCAGTTCTTCGATGGCTTTGTACTTATCAGGTGCCTTGTCTTTGAGGTTTTCCGGGTTCATGTGAAATTCTTCGTAAGATTCGGCGAAGTCTTCTCGGTGATTCGTTTTGGCGTACTCGCTGATGTGAGGGCCCTCTCCGAAAGGCTCTCTGGTCGATCGCTCCCCCCACAGACGAAACTTCTGAGTCTCGTAGTCCACGGTGTGACCGACTTCGTGGATAAGGACTTCTTGAAACTTTTCGGGATTGGATAGGGAGTTGCGAGACAGCCGAATGCGATTGGTCACGTCCAGATCGTTGGCGCGACCGTGAACGATCCAGCCCGGGCGATGACTTTCCAATTGAGGAACCATCCTGATAGACCTGACATCGGCTACCTGATGGAGCGGAAGCTGGTCTAAGGTCTGGAGAATCTGCGTCTTCTCCGTACCCTGAGCTCCATAGATGGTGGGGTAAACAAAGTTCGGGAAGGCGTCCACTGTTCGAACGGTGGCGCCGAGCGCTGCCAGGCCCTTCGAGAGCAGGGGCCGCTCATCGACGGCAGCCGAGGCCGTGTCGACCTTCTGGGCGGCTGCGACTCCGACAGTCTTGAGCTTCTGGACGCTAGGGTTGGCGGCTAGTCGTGCTATTCGAGTGGACGCTATGTTCATGTTACCACGGTACGCCTAGCGGCTGGGGTCATGGTTGAGAGGCGCCCCGAAGATGTTAACTGGGGAGGGTTGTTTGTTGCCGTTTGGTCAAGTTCGCGGGTCTCTGGCGAGGGCGAGGTAGAGCCGAGCGTGAGTTCTAAAGTCGAGGAGTTCCATGTTCCGGACAGAAATGCCCTGCATGGACCTCCGGCTTCTGGTACTTATACCGTTCATTTTTGTCCAGGTTTCATGCGTTGGTGACACCGTGAGACCGGAGGCAAGTCCCGATGTGACGATAAGTGAGCCGAAGACGGAGAGTTCCTCAGAAGTCCAGATTCCCAGCGACCAAGAGCTTCGCGCCATCGGTGAACGCTTGAGCCAGGCACTGGAGAATTCTAATGTGGATGAGTTGGAAGAAATCTGGGATGAGACGTCTTTCCGGAAAAAAGTGATCGCGAGGACACCTAGCGGTTCTTTCTATTTGCCTCAGATGGTCAGTGGGCTTCTGTCAGGAGGTGAGTCGTCGGGTCCCTTCTACAGCTACCTTCAGATGCAAACACGGTTCCTTGGGACTCGACATAAGTCGGGCGAGAGTCGAGTTCTGGTTCGAGGGGATAGTGAATCGGGCGCCACTGTCTACCTGGAGTGCGTTATTGAGAGGGTCGGAGGCGAAACAAAGGTCGTTGACGTCTACTTCGATTTCGGTGAAGAATCCATGAGCGAAACAACTGTTGAAATGGCAGAGATTCTGAAATCTGACAAATCAGGAGCATCGAGCGAACTTTTCAACCTCATGGTCAAATTTGCAGAAGCAGAAGACCGGGAGAAAGCTCTTGCCGTCTATAGCGATCTCCCTGACAAGCTTAAGAGCATGGATTTCCTCAAACGGCACCAACTTGGGATACTCACTCAGCTGGGTCGCGCCGAGTATGTGGAGGGCCTTCGAGATTATTTGAAGTCCCAACCGCCGGATCGGACTCCTACTCAAACGCACCTCAATGCCTACTACTATACGGAAGACTATGACCGTCTTCTCATCGCTGTCCGAGAACTCAAAGATCGATTCAAAATGGAAAACGCAGCCCTGGACGGATTGGAGGCGATCGCACTGTCGCGGACAGGGCAGCCCAGCGAAGGGATTAAGGCTTGCCGCGACGCACTCAGGAAGGAGCCCGAATATGAGGCGATCTATTGGGTCGCTGTTGATGTTGCGGTTCGGGCCAAGGATTTCCGTTTAGTCGCTCAGTCTCTGGACTACCTGTCACAGAAATATCCGGAGGTCTCAAAGGAAGTAGAGCGGCGCGAAGAGTTGAATGATTTCCGAAACTCGGCGATTGGGAAGGAGTGGCTTGCGAAAGCACGCCCGTAAGAACTACCAACGACTGGTCGGCCAAACCTTATAAGACAGGGGATCCGGCTCATCCACGTACACCGCTCTCCAGCCTTGCCCACGAAGGGTCCCTTCCATGGTCCGGTTGGAGCCGTCGTTCCAGACGATGAACGCCTTGTAGCGGGAGCCTGGTGTGAGGTTCTTGAGGTACACGTCGTACTCTCGGAGGGCGCCCAGATTTTCGAAGGTGCGGTATCGGATGCCGCCCTCTTCAGGGTAGATCGTGACCTCGACTCGGTCGACGATACGGTATTGGTCGTAGTCGTACCACTGGGAGACAACCAGGTTGAGATGGGCCTTGGGTGCGAAGAGCGCGGAGTTCGGCTGTTTTGTTCGCAGTTCACGAGGAGTAGGGAAAGCGGCGAGGTTGCTCTCGGCCGGCTTTTCGATCGGTTTAGGCTCGACGTATAGAGAGACGGATGATTCGGTGTCGAGCCAATCCAGCGTGTAGTCGTCGGCTTCTTTGACCGTGGTGTGAATGTCGTTCCAGTCGAGTTCGTAGTCCTGAGCTACGGCGCCGGAAGGGAATAGGAGGACCAGGATGGCGATGAGTACGAGTACGTTGTTGGACATAAAGACAGTCCTCCTCGTATCCCATTATGGCACATGAAACTTAAGCTAGCCTTAAGATAAGATTAAAATCCTGAGACCGAATGTTAACGGCGTCGGTTTTAGGCTCTCCATTCGGTCAGGAGTTCGACCGCGTCGGTCAACTTGCCGGCCCGTGTCGGATTGTCGCTATCCCAGGTGCGAAACGGCACTTCTAGCTTGAGGTTGCCGGCGCCGGGAGGGGAGGCCTCGAAAGGTCCGTCCTTCAAGAGAATGTCGGCGTCGAGATCGGCGAATTCGAAATTGTTGGCTGCAGCCAGGGCGGAGGCGGCCGAGACACTGATCTCACTTTCCCCCACCATCCCACCGACCATCAACTGACATCGATAGGAGCGGGCCAGGTGCACCACTCTCAAAGCGGGCAGAAGACCCCCGGTCTTCATCAGCTTGAGGTTGAGGATGTCCACGCAGCGCCCTTCCAAAAGACGGAGAGCGTCCTCGGCGTTCTGTACCGATTCGTCGGCGGCGATGGGATAGGGCGAGCGTTCTCGAATGACCCGCAATCCTTGAAAGTCTTCTCGGGCGACGGGTTGCTCCACGAACTCGATGCGGCATTCGGCCTTCTCGCAGCCTCGCAAGACTTGCAAGGCTTGGTGACGGGTCCAGCCGCAGTTGGCGTCGAGCCGCAGCAGGACATCGGGCCGGAGGGTTTCGTTGAGCTTCAGAATGCGTTCCAGGTCGTAGTCGGGGTCGATGCCGACCTTGAGCTTGATGCGAGTATAGCCGGCTTTCTGAAACTCCAAAGCCAATTCTTGAGTCTCCTCCAGGTCACAGATCCCGATGCTATAGTTGGTTTCGAACCTGGCTTTGGATGTGCCCAGGAGACGAGAGAGGGGAATGCCGAGGTGCTGGGCTTGAAGATTGAAAAGAGCAATATCGATGGCGCAGCGTGCGCTCTTGGCGCGAGTCAGGGCCAACATCTCTCGATGAATATCCTTGAGGCAAAAGGGGTCCCGTCCGCGCAACAGGGGCAGAAGTTGCTCCTGCAGTGTCCATTCACAGCCGACCAGGCTCTCGTCAGTCAGCAGCGGGATCGGAACGGCCTCACCGTACCCTCGGCAGCCGCCTTCTTCTTCTAATTCCACCAGGAGCGTCTCGCAGGCAGTTCGGAGGCCGGTGGCGATCTTGAAGGGACGAATGCAGTTGAGGGTCATCCGGTAAAGGCGGTATGCGGTAATTTTCATACCGTCAGATTTTTCTCATACGTGCCGTTTCCTGGCGAGAGCGCCTCTATCCCATGGTGCTTTTTAAAAGGTAGGTGGGGTAGGCCGAGCCTCCGGGCATCTTCTCCATCTTGCGCAGACGTCGCGCTACCCGCCGCATGGTGGCTACAGCGGCGAAGACCACAATCAAGAGGAAGACGGCCAATTGCGTTTCGGGAGCGTGGACGACGCCCACGAAGCCCACCAGCAAAAGGCAAGCCATCGACATTATTATTACAAGTCGGTTTGTCATACTTTTATGATAAGGAGAAACGAGCGCGAGCCTCACATACCGAGGCTTCCGGAGGAACTATACGAAGGTGTGCTCGGAGCCGTCAGCAGGGGCAATTGCCCCCTTATGCCGGTGGGCCTGGTATGCTAGAGTTCTCAAAGTGTTCATTTCTCTGAGAACCAGCTTTTTGAGTCTGTGCGTCTTACTGCTCGTTTTCACTTCTCCGACCCTCGGGCAAGAGGAAACACCCGACGGCGGCTTCGCGGTGGGCGACCGCTGGGTGACTTTCAGTTTGCCGGCTATCTTCCCTCGCTACGGCAGTCCTAGCCGGGGTTATCGGGCGGACCGAGATGTCCTGAAGCTGCAGGTTTACCCTCTCCAGATGCCGGCCGACCTTGAGGTGACCCGAACCGGAGCCAAGCTAGACGATGAGACGGAGCACTTTCTGGCCGGATTGCTGAGACGGAGTCAGCTCGAGGGCACGGAGTATAAGCTGGGCGAGTTGACCAGCCATCACGAAGCCTGGGATGAACGCTCCGTTGTCAGGGTTGAGAACGTGCTGCCGGCTCGAGTTGAACAGATCGTCTTTACCACACTGGACGGAGAGGCCTACGCCTTCGTTTTCCGGCCCGAGAGGGAGATGGACCTGAAGAAGATCATGAAGACGGTGGTGACCTCTTCGCGGCATAGCGAGACTAAGCCGAGTTTCAGTCGAGCGAATCGGGCCGGAGGGCGAGAGGTCTCGTGGACTATCGAACTGGCGCTGATTTGGTCTTTCGGATGGCTTATCGTCCTTCTCGTACCCCTCAGCACGGCCACAAAAGCTTCGGAAAAAGCCTACGACGTTTGTCGGGCGAGACGGAGACTTAGCGTGAGGGAAAGCTTTCGCATCTTTTGGTCTACCTTTTGGGTGCTTGTCGTGGTGTCGCTAGCCTACCTGGCGATGGTTCATGGTCAATGGTCCTTGACCGATGGCTTCCTCAAGTCGGAGGACCTATCAGTGAGCTTGCTCGGACCGGGCTTACTTCTGGTGGTGATGTGCTCGGCCTTTACTCTTATCGGAGCGCGGCTCGGATTTCATCGGTCAAAGCAGGTGAGTCAACTGGGAGCGATAGTCGGTATGGGCGTGGGTCTCTTCACGGCCTACCAAGCTCTGTCGTATGTGTTGTTGAGGTAGGTGACGTGAAGACGAAGTTCAGTGAATACTTAGAAGGCCTGAGTTCAGGGGGCAAGATCGTTGAGACGGGACAGAACTTTGTCGTCCACCTGGCCAAGTCGCGCGAGAAGATGGCCACTTTCCAGGTCCAGGAGCCCGCCTACTGCTTTTTGAAATGGTATCAAGCTGCCGTGGCCGGCGGGGCCCGCGACGTCTACTTCGAGATGGACCTCGATTCTTATGTGATGATCATCCCTTTCCCGGAAGAGATAGAGCTGGGCGGTATCTGTTCGGCTTACGAAGGTGAGCAAGCGGAGCTTTGCCGGCGGGATAGGCTCTTTCTTGAGGGGCTGCTGGCCTCAACCTCGGCGGAGATGGAGACGTCCATCAGCACCGATCGAGAGTCTCATGTTCTGTCTGCGGCCGGGCTCAAGAAACCGGGGTGGTGGTCCCGACTCTCGGCCTTTCGCCAGGTCTACAAGGAGAAGAGTGTCCGGCTCACTTTGAGGGTGAAATACTCCGCGACGGTGCGGACCAGGATCATAAGAACCATTCAGGACCGGACCCGCTTCGGTCCGATCGTGCCCTATTTCGTGATGAATCCGGCTCGTCGAACCTTTATCGAGGAAAGGGAGGTGCCGCTCTTCAGTCCGTTGCTCTCGCGCTCGGGTTGGTATGCCCAATACTCTCGGAACCATGAGCTTCTGGAAGCCTGGCAAGGAAACGACGATGGAGCTCTTTGTCGCGAGAGGAGTTTAAAACGTTCGCGAATTGATGCCAAGCGATATCCGAAAGGACTGCTCTCCGAGACCCGGGAGCGAGGAGATTTGGCCGCCCTTTTTTCCCTCCGACTGGAAGGTCTGGCTCACCTCATTCCGGTTCAGGAGGGTGTCACTCTTGAGCCCATCAGGGCAGACCTCGGGTGTCCGGGCCTTACCTTAGCTTTCACGGCTGATGGAATGAAGACGGACCTTTCCGGTTTCAAGTTGGCCGAGAATGAGGAGCTCACCGCTCGACTTGCGGAGCTGAGAGAAAGCACCGCTGAAATAGTGGAGAGGCACCGAGGTGATGTGGAGACTCTGGAAGCGAGAGAACTGTATGGACCGAACCCTGCCGGTGTCTTGGCCGGTTCCATAGTCGGCTTCCTGTACGGAATGAGCTTCGCTTCCGGGGCGATCCTACTGTGCATCATTCTGGCCGCCGGCCTGGGTTGGACAGTGGAACAGATTTATCGGCTGAAAGAGCGACGAGAAGCGCGAATGGAGCGTTCTCGTGTCTTTCAAGAAGAAGTGTTGAAGCGGCTCACTTCTCCGTAGGGCCGTGGTTGACATAGTCCTTCAGCTTGCCCGCTCGAGACAGTTCGTCGACCTGGTCGGCGGGCGGCAGGTGGAGCCCTCGCATCCTCTCGGCCAGACTCTGCCCTCTTTTGAGGGTCTCTTCTTCGGCGGGAGATCGCTCGGTAGGAGGTTTCTCGTAAATGGTTCTCAGGGCCGTGTCGAACTCGGTGAAGAGCAAGCGCGACACGCCGCTGGGCGAGTTTCCGTCCTCCCTATCCAACGATTTGTAGTAGCTATTGAATCCGAACTCGTCGAGACCGCCTGACTCGAGACTGAAAGGCATCTGGGAGAGTGTGTCGGCATCGGTGTGGTCGAACGCTCCCACGTCGAGAAGCTGTTTGGGTTTGAGCTCCGTGATTCGCTCTTGGGGAAGCTTGGAGGCGATTTCTTTGGCGATCATACGGCCGTTGATGGCGAGACCGGGAATGGTCGTGTGCATCTGGTGGGTGGTTGATCCGGTGGTGTTGACAAAGAAGCTATCCTTGGCCTCGGTCGGCAAGTTCAGCTGTCTCGCCATGTCCAATTTGTCGATGGGAGGCGGTTGAAACCCTATGGCCTGAACGACCGCGTCGTACTCGAACGGAGCGCCGTCGGGTGCACGGAGACCGGACTTCGTAAAGCCCTCCCGACTCTGTTTCAGATTTGCGAGGGCTTCGTCGGACGTGATTTCGACTGAAATCTTGGAGTCTTCGGTGGTGCCGAGCCGAACCGACTCCGCGTTGAATCGCTCCCCTAATTCCAAGAGTCGCGCTCGGCCTTGCTGCTGAAGCTCGAAGAAGAGCTGCAAGGAGCGTGGGGTGAGCGGAGTGCCGAACCGCTTCGACTCGGAACGTGCTCTGGCGTCGCTGTCGGGTGTGGCCAGAATGGCGTCGCTAAACTGGAAGTACTCAGGAGGGATCTGGACCTGGGCTGATTCGATCGGACCTTTGACGAAAAGGTCTACGGAAAGATTGGGGTTCAGGTGAAGCATTTCCAGAGCGCCCTTGAGAGCCGACTCGCCGCTGCCCACCACGGCCGCTCGCGACCCTTCAGGCAGTCCGGCCAGAGACTGGCGAACAGCCTGGTTGCCGAGGCTCCGTTCCTGAAGGAGCATCGGCTGCTCGGAGTTCGCGGGAAGCTTGGAGAGATCACTGAGATTTTCGAAAACCTCCGGGTTGTTAGAAGCGTACTCATTCAGCAACGGAAGCTGTCGGGCATGCTCTCCGCTCTTGCCTGTCAACCCGGTGGCCATGATGAGATTCTTCGCTTTGACCTTGTGGCCTCGGGCCGTCTCCACGGTGTAGAGGCCGTCCTGATAGCTGACTTTGCTCACCGGTGAGCGTTCACAGAGAAAAGAGTTCTCGTGATCTTCGGCCACCGATTGAGCGACCCGCGACATGTGAGCAAAGAAGATCGACCGGAGAGCAGGCTCGGATGTGCCGCCGTAGCCATACGGATATTTAGGTATGTCGTGAACGTTGATGCCCGTGAGTTCCTGAAGGCCTTTTCGCCCGGCCTCGGCCAGATGACCATACTCGTCGAGTCGAGGGAAGAGGCTAGCCGGGTGCTCCAATTCGTCATAGTCGATTCCGGAGTTGCCCAGATTGTAGTCGAAGCCGTCCCGGACCAGGTTGCTCAGATAGCCGGACGTCCGCAAATGGTGAACCGGCTTCGCGCCCGCATCGGAGAAGGAGTGACCGGCTGTTTCCGACTCGAAAGTCACGACCCGGGCGCCTCGTCGGGCGAGTTGGAAAGCCGAGGAGAGGCCACCCGGGCCCGCGCCGACCACGACGGCATCGGCGACCGGAACGTCGTTGCCCGATTGATCCTTCTCCAGATCCCATCCCAGGCTTTCCGCCTTCTTCACCAGGTGGCGCGGTGAGACGTAGAAATCCGTCGTCCGGTAGAGGCCGTCGGCGACTCCTTGAGGGTGGGTCAAAAGAGAGAAGGCGCTCTGCTCGACTGACGAGAGTTCTTTGGCTGCTTCCGACTTGGTCACGCCAAAAACCGGACGGCCAAACTTCTCGCTCCTCAGTGCGGACTCTTGTGAAGATATCTCTCCGTTCTTCTCGAGCCGGTTGAGCAGTTCCGTGTGCCGGCTCCTAAGTTGTCTGACCTGGTCGGCGAAACTCTCTGCTTGCCCGGCCGGTCGGTAGTAGTTTCGCTGGATCAGTTCGGGGTCGCCCACGGTTGTCTCGGAGCAGAAAAAATCGGAAACGGGGCGGCACAGGACATCGGGGGTCGGTTTTTCCGTGGTGACTCGGGGCGCCTCGGATCGGGTGATTCGCCCCCTGCCGTCGCGTTCAAGAATCTCTCTATCGTAGTGAACCTTGTATCCGGCTTCTTCGCGAAGGGAGGTTTCTATGATGCTGCCTTCGGACCCGTCCTGCGGAAACCTCAGCTTCTGAGAAAGGCCGCTCTCAGGGAGAAGCAGTAGCTCCAGTTCAGCCGTCAAAGACCAACCTTCACCCATAGCTCCAAGAGCGTCCCAAAGCTTTTCCTGGGAATCTTCCGCTACTGCTTCTCGAAACTTCGTGCCGGCTAATGCGACTCTCTCGTCTTTGTGGGAAAGCAGGGCTTTCTCGCCAAACGCAGCGGTCAGCTTCGAAGCATACTTGCTGGTTCTGGCTTCCGGGGCTTTGGAGGCGGCTGTCACGCCGGAGTTTGCGCGAATTAACACTTTGGGGTCCCTATCCAGTGAGCGCGAACGAGTGAGGACTTTCCGAAGTTTGCCACGGACGAGACTGGTCCGATTAACAAGAATGTTAACCGCCGGCGACAACCTGCTCGATTTACACCGCTGTAAACCGTGGTTACGCGATGTTCATAAAAGAAACAGTTCTGTTACAAAATCTGCACCAAATGCCATTTGTTTTCTGAGATACTATCTCCAATAGATCTAAGACCGTGGGCGAATAGACTCTTTTTTCAGGGGAGTCGGCTCCTCCGGCTCTTAAGAAAGCGAGATATACCGATGCATGGTATGAACATCAATATCAACTTCGGCAACCAGTTTCCCCAAGCTGGCGGGATAGGCGGCCCCATGGGTGGTTTCCCCGGTGCCGGAATGATGGGTTCCAACCCTATGCTGCAGATGATGCAAATGCTCTTACAGATCATGATGAGCATCGTGGGCGGCGGACAGATGGGCAACGGGGCGCACCCGATGCCTTTCGGAAACCCTGGCTTTGGTCAGGGTGGCGGCATGCCGATGGGCGGCGGCTGCGGTTGCGGCGGAGGGAGCCCCATGGGCAACTTCCTCGGAGGCGCACCCGGATTTGGCGGAGGAGCACCCGGCTTCGGCGGTGCTCCCGGCTTCGGTGGACCGGGCGGCGTGGGTGGTGGATTCATTCCTCCCAACAGCCAGGGTGGACAGAGAGCCGTGGACACGGCACGACAGTTTCTGGGACAGCGCTCCTACGATATCAAGGGCCGGATGCCGCACTTTCGCGCGGCCGGCGGCTTGACCAACAACTGCGCCGACTTCGTGAGTTCGGCTTTGCGATCAGCCGGGATGCTGGGTGGCCACGAAGTCAACTGTCGTCGAATGGAGCAAAGGCTCCTGAGAGAAGGCTGGAGACGTATCCCTGCTCAGCAAGCCGGACCTGGCGACGTGGCTTTCAACCAGTCCCGCGGGCACGTCGTGCTCTGTCAGGGCAACGGTATGATGATCGGTTCCAACAACGTCAGACAGGGTCTCCAATACGTCACCGAAAAACGACTTCCTCAGAACTGGGTCGTTTACCGCAAAGGGTAAGACTAGTTCGCACAACTGCCAAAAAGGCCGTGAAACACGGCCTTTTTGCTTTCCCTAGGCTTTTTGAATCCCGTCTTTTCCAGGCTGAAAATCGATCAGCTCTCGTTTGAGGTGTCCCTCTCGAAGAGATAGGACCTCGGCTTTGCCGTTGGGGAAGCTCTCAATCCAGTCCGCCTCCACCGACTCTTCTCCCAGGGTTGCCCACTCGAACTTTCCGTCTCCCACCGCAAGAAGAGCCCTCTTCTTGAGAAACAGCAAGTCTTCGCCCGTCCATCGAAAGATTCGAAACAGAGGCGGGGAAAGGTCGCCTTTAGGGAGTGGGGCCAGCAGCTCGGGCTTGCCGTCGGCATCGATGTCGCCCCAAAACACAGGCAGCCCCGGGCCGTCCATCCAAACGCCGAAAGCGAACGCATCGAAGTTGTCGGTCACGGAGTTGGCGTGCCATTCTTCGGCGGAGCGGCTTCCGGTGAGCTGCAGTTCAGCCCAGTATTCGCCCTCCTCGACCTTGCTGACGGTGGCCGTTACCGTGATCTCTTCGTGTTGGGCGGTGTAGACGACATCGCCCACCTTGACCGCATCTAAATCAGGCATGCCGCGGTGTTCGTGGGGGGGTCTCTGTTGCCCTACAGTTCTTGAAAGAAGGCCTCTATCAGAGGGGCGCCTCTCTCGGCGGAGAGGTCACGGGCCGACTTCCCATCGTCAGATGAGATCTGAAAGTCCGCACCGGCTTGATGGAGCTTTGTCAGTAGCTCCACGGTGTCTTGCTCCGATTCGGAAGGGAAGTGTCCGGCACGATACTGAAGCAAGTTGAAAGCCGGAGTCCGGCCTAGATTGTCCTGGCGATTCGGGTCGGCGCCGTGATCGAGAAGCCAGACTACACTGTCGCGGGGGAAGTAGATGCAGGCGCTGGTGAGGAGAGGGGTCTCAAATTCGCCCGAGACCCGATTGACGTCGGCCCCGCCGTTCAGAAGTGCCTCGGCCATTTCCAGCCGACCGTTGCGAAGAGCCTGATACAGGTGAGAGCCGAGGTCGTCTTGGGAATACTCGGATTCTGCCAAGAGGGCGCTGACCTTCCCGACGTCGTCGCTCTCCACCGCGACTCCCAAGGCTCCACCGGCCAGGTTGTAGAGCCCGGCGGCAGCGCTGCCGACAACCAGGATAAGGACGGCCGCGAAGGGTAGGGGGTGGGCTTTGATCTTCGACAAAACCAGGCGAAAGTTGGCCGCCAGTTCGATGAGACCCGCCAAGATGAGGAGGGCTGCGGCCACCGCCATGGTACCCACGAAATCTTGAGGGAGGTCGATGTCGAACCCGCCGATGCCGAGTCCGAGGTTCCAGTCGAAGAGTTTGTTGAGCACGCCGATCACAAAGGTGAGCCCGGAAGTGAGCGCCGTGAGGAGTGCCACGAGTTGTAAAAACGGTTTCATGATTTTGGCTTTGTAGCGGAAAGCTGAGATTTATTTCCGCAAATGTCAGAATGTTTCCGTTTCCTTAATCAGTTCTGTTTTGGAGAGGGGCTAAGCTAGGGGCACCTATGAGAATCTCTACGCCTCCAAAGTTACAGCAAGCCCCTCGGAAGCCTGTTATGGTGGCCGTCGGCGACAGTTTGACGGCGGGGATGCAAGATGCCACTCTCGATTTGGAGTTGCAGAACAAAGCGTTTTCCTCCCTGATTGCGCGCCAAGCCGGACTCGACTTCCAGATGCCGGAGATTCACGGTGGGGCGATCCCGCCTAAGCTCTTTGAACCCGGTGAAGTGCCGATCTGGCGAACCCTCTGGAACTACTCTCAAGTGGGTCTGGCTAGTGCCGCTCCGGTGGCGCTGACCGCACTTGGACTCCAGCCCCCCTCGCTCTCTCTCTTCCCACTTTATCACGTTGCCGGTATGGGAAAGCAGAAGGGCAGTGACGATACGGACAACTTCGCCGTTCCCGGCTTTGAACTGAGGCATCTTAACGAAGTCGCGAACGTTTCAGATTACACGGCGGCTGCGGCCCGGGCCGAAGAGAGTCCGCTTTTTGTGCCGGTGGAAGCGCCGCTGGTGAAGGCGATTCTCCAGAAAGGCGGCTCGGAGAAACGCGGCAAATCAGAGATTGACCTGGCAGTGGAGAAGAAGCCTGACCTGGTGACGCTCTGGGCTGGAAACAACGATATCCTCTTTACCGCTCTGATGGGCAATGTGGACGATCAATCGCTGACCCCGATCGAAGACCGGAAATGGCTTTTGAATCCGGGTGATAGTAATCCGAAATATACCGAACGCGTCGTCCCCGGGCTGGAAAGCTCCATGGTTGGTGCGAACGGGGCTCTGACCAGGCTGCTCAAGGAAACGGACGCCGAAGTGATGCTGCTGAACGTGCCCGATGTGACGACGATACCCCACCTCCTGACCGTGGGAGAGAAGGTCGGTCGTCTGCCCTTTGAAGTCGTCTTGCCTGACGGGACCGATGTCACCAAGAAGCTGGAAGAGTTTCGGATACCGACCGGGGTTCGCGGTGCCGGTCAGGGCCAGAGAGAAGAGTTTCCCGAGGGCACGAGGGTCGGGCTGGGATACTTACTGACTACTCTTTATCGCCTGATCGGTAAGGACGGTGGCGAGGAGACGTTCTCCATGCAGTCCGGCACGGCTCTGCTTTCTGAGAATGAAGTTTTGGACCCCGACGAGGTCGCGCAGATTCAAGAGCACACCGAGAGATTCAATGGAATCCTTAAGAAGGCCGCGGAGAACCCTCGGGTCCACCTGGTCGACGTCAATGCTGCTCTCGGTCAGGCCAAGTCGGGGGGATACGCTCTTCGTGGGGAGGGACCCGAGGCGAAGGTGGGAGCCCAGTTTACGGGGGTTGCGGGTCCGGGTGAAATGGAGGGTCTGTTCAGTCATGACGGAGTCCACCCGAGCGATGTGGGACAGGCCGTTGTGGCCAACTTGATTCTCGATGTCGCCAAGGCAGAGTTGGCCGACGATGCCAGGTTTGAGGCCGTGGTGAACGCACCCCTGGTCGATGAGAAAGCAGCGCTGAAGGACGACCCGAAAAGCGGCGCAAGGCGGCCGCGACTGGTGTTGGCAGACTGGGTCCCCGGATTGCTGGGGGGCTTCGGAGCAAGCTAAGTCTTCAGCTGTTCCTGAAGACTTGCAGACGAGAGACTCGACAGTTTTCCTTGAGAGCGCAACCGGCTTGGGGAATGTCTAACACTGAGTTGAAGCTATCCCCGTGGAACAGGTTGGTTTTGGAATGGGTGCTCCCCGTGGCGGTCAGTCGTGGATGAGGACTGAGGACGGCCATATAGTTGTCGGGTAGGTTGAGCGATTCGTTGTAGTGGATGAGGTACATCCCGTGCCGCAGCTCCCACCAGCCGTATTTGTCGTCGTCGGCGCGCCTGTGAGCTTTGAGCGGAACGGTTTCCGCGGGGCAGTACTCGCTTCCGCCGAAGTCCAGGGAACCCCGTTTGGTCAGACGATGAATCTCTTTTACGGTGAGATCCACCCACAGTGACCCGACCTGGGTCTTGGCATGAATGATCCCGTTCAGGAAAGTTTCGACATCTTCGCCGGTCAGTAGATTCACGCTTTCAAGTTTGTCGCTGGTGGTTGAAAACCTGTGAGTCTCACTTGTCTGTAAAGAGGAGAAGACTTTCCGCTCTAGAGACAGAACCTGCCACCATGTCGAAGTCCAAGAAGAAGAAAAAGAGCAACGACGCCGAGTCCGCTCCCACCGAAGAAGCAGCCGCGCCGGCGAAAAAACGCAAAGGAAGGAAGCCTTCGGGAGAAGCAAAGCAGAATGTGCTCCTTCGAAAGCATGTGCGAAAACTCCGTCGAGAGTTGGAAGCCAAGAACGCCGTCCTGGAGCTCTATGCCGATCATCGAAACTGGGTGAAGCCCGAGGACCTGCGCGATCGCCTGCATATTCCTGAAGCCGACCGCAGCGGCAAGAAGATCGAGAGTCCTACCCAGTGCTTCGTGGGCGCGCGGTATCCGTGGGAGCCGGCCCTAAAAATCCTTATCGGGATGCCGGGCGAGTCGAAGAACGAAGAAATGCCGGACCTTGAGGCAGACGACGAGGACTCATAGTCTGAAAGGTGTCTTTTTCTTCTGCCTATTCTTGGTCCTAGCCGCTTCCGGCTCTGCCCAATCTGGTCTGCTTCAAGGGGAGTGGAGTTCTCCTGATGGCGGGAGACTTATCGTCGGTGAGACGGGGTCGGACGGCACTTTCCCCATCGGAGTGTATTCGCCGGACGGCAAGCACTATCACAAAAGAGTCGCCCGGTGGGATGAGGAGAGCGAGAACCGCTTTCATTACCGGATCGAGAACGAGGAAGTCTTCGGTACCTACTTTCCGGAGGACGGTAGACTAGAGTTGAGCGATGCTGCCGGGACCTGGACGACTCTTTGGCTTCGAAGTTCGGAATAGAAAAGGCCCCGCGCATTTGCATGCGCAGGGCCAACCGCCAGCCATGGCTTATCCCACTTTAGCCAGATCTCCGTTGTTGAAAGAGCGGATACGGTCCACCTCTCCACTGAGAGTCCGACCACCCACCACGTCGAAATCGAGCGTGGTAATCGGGAACGGGATGGTAATTCCGGCTTCGTCGAAGGCGTTCTTTAGGGCCACGATGGCCAGACTTCTCGCCTTCATGAAGTCGCTTTGCTTGGCGAAATCAATCCAAAATCTTAGTTTAAAATCGATAGAGCTCCCACCAAATCCGGTGTAGTAGAACTCGGGGGCTTTCTCTTGTTTCACGAAGTCGAGTCCGTCGAGGGCCTCCAGTGCGACCTTCTCTGCCTTCTCTAAGGAATCTCCGTAGGCTACGCCACATTCGAGGTCGACTCGGCGAACGGGTTTATTGTTGTAATTTTCAATGGGGTTCTGGACAACGCTTGAGTTGGGGATGATGATGCGCTGACCCTGGGGCGTCTCTAGTAGTGTGGAGCGGAGGTTGATCTCTCGAACAGTGCCGAAAAAGTCGTTGCTCTCGATCAAGTCCCCCACCTGGAACGGTCGACGGACCGCCAGCAAGACACCGGACATAAAGTTTCCAGCGATGTCTTGGAAAGCGAAGGCCAAGGCCAAACCGACGACACCCGCACCGGCAAGGAGCGACGTGACGGTTTTGTCGAGGCCCAGTATACCGAGTGCGAGGAATGCACCAACGGCCACAATCACTATTCGAGTGACGGTGGCGGCCAGGCTGTTCAATGCATGGTAGCTCGAAGCCCGAGCCATCGCTTTTCTCACCACCCCTCCTACGATGCGGGCGACTAATATAAAGGCCAGAAGAGTGACGATAGCCATCACGAGGTTCGGCAGCATCAGCACCAGACCGTTCAGCCACTCCTGGAGTTTGTCGGAGAGAGCGGTAAGAGCCTCTCCTAGATCGATGGCAGATAAGTTCATTCGGTGTCCTTTCCCCTTTAAAGTCTTGTCTCCATGCTATGGAGTCAACACAGTAGGAACATACCGCCAATCGAATCCTGTAGCCTATACGGAAGTATAAAGAGAGTGACGGGGCGTTCTCTTCTCTTCCTGTTGACATATCCCCGAGGAGAACCGGGGGAACTGCGTGGTTGCTGGTCTACGGGATGATTCGTCTAACGGGCGAGGTAGTACGAATTAGTACGGGTTTCCGCGTTGTGCTCATGCCACGCCGCATCTTAAACTTAACCTTGAAAGGTTGACTATGACGCAACTCAAGGATTCAAAACGCACACACTGGGCTTACTGGGCAAGCGGCACCCTACTTTCTCTCTCCACCATCGGTATCGCTCCCTTGAGTGTGGAGCATTCCGCAGCACTGGGTGCCGTTGTGTTTCTGTTTCTACTGGGGACGGTCGAGGCGGAACGCGCGTGAGGTGGTTGGCCCGGTCGGCCTTTCGGTGACGGGAGAGGACTTGTTTCGGTAATGGGGTAGGCTCTTTCTGCCGATGGTTCCCCTTACAAATGTGTCCGTTTGCTTCGAGTCCGTGCACAAGAGCTTTGGACAACGAATAGCTCTCGACGATTTCAACCTGACTGTTGAGCGTGGCCAAGTGTTCGGCCTGCTTGGTCCGAACGGTGCCGGCAAGACCACCACATTGAGGCTTCTCCTGGGTCTCTTGAAGGCTGACAGCGGGCAGCTTCACGCCCTGGGTCGGCCCTGCTGGGAGCAGAGTGTCGAACTCAAGAAAAGAATAGGGTACCTGAGTGCCGACACCCAGATCTATCCCTGGCTAACACCACTCGAAGCACTCAAGCTTTTCTCCGAGATTCGGGGCGACGACCTCACGGCTCCGGGTCTCATACTCTGCGAGCGACTGTCTCTTGAGCCCGGACTTCGGGTGAGGCACATGTCTCGCGGCAACCGCCAGAAACTGGGTCTCGTTCTGGCCCTGGTTCACCGTCCAGAGCTTCTGGTTTTGGACGAACCGACGTCGGGATTCGACCCTCTGGTGCAAAGCGTCTTTGCCGAGTTGGTCCAAGAACGAACGATCGAGGGTGCGACGGTGCTCCTTTCCAGCCACACCTTCGAAGAGGTCAACAGACTTTGCCAAACGGTGGCCATCGTCAAAGCCGGGAAGGTGATCGTTCAAGATGCTTTGGAGGAGTTGAGAGGCCGCGCGGCTCGGAGAGTCACTATCGTCTTTCAGGGCGACGTGCCTGAGGACTATCCGGCCGGACTGGAAACGACGACGCTGAGCGAGCACAAGCTTGGAGGGCAATGGCGTGGCGACACGGGTCCACTGGTGGAATGGTGCGGAGAGAAAAGCGTCAGGGACCTTGAGATCTCGCCTCCGCTGCTTGATGACGCCTTCTTGGAGTTTTATAGATGAGAGGTCTGGCACGACTGGCTTGGCTGCAAAACCGGGTGCTGACAGGCTATCTCGGCGTAGGGCTGGCCCTTCTCTCCTTCCTGCTCGCGGCTCCGATCGGACCTATCAAGGATGGTGTCCTGCAGTTCGTTCAGGATTCCCCATTCTTGCAGAAGATGATTGCCGCTCTGATGGGGATGGATCTGGGGGGCGCCTTGACTGTGAAGCTCCTGGTAGGTGGGACCTGGGGCCATCCCTTTCTTCTTGCCTGTATGCTCGGATTTGCCATCGTAAGTGCCGCTCGATTTCCGGCCCAGGAAGTAGAGCAGGGGCATATCGATCTGCTTCTGAGTGCCCCTGTCGGTCGGTCCCGAGTGCTCTTGGCGCATGTGATAGTAGCGTGGGCTTGTCTCGGGTTGCTCCATCTCATCACTTTGGGGGCTTTCTGGCTGGGATGTGTTCCACTTGGCGCAGACGCCCCTCGGGTAACGGAAATGTTTCCCCTGGCGGGTTCCCTTTTCATCACGGCGATATGGATGCACTCCGCCGCCACTTTGCTCTCTTGTCGTGGCTCGACCCGGGCCGCCGTCGCGGGGCCGCTCATCGCCTTTGGCCTCTGGAGCATGGTGGTCGGATACCTGAGGCCCTTCGTGCACGCGGCCGAGGTGGTGGCGCCGCTGGGACTCCTGCACTACTATCGTCCAGGCACGATTATGCAGTCCGGGTTGGAGTGGTGGGGCCCGACGGTGCTTTTGGGTTGCTCTGCGATGTTTTATGGATTGGCGTTCCGGGTGGTTCGGGAGCGGGACCTTGTTTGAGAAGGGCGGTTCGGGGTTTCCCACGTGGGAGAGCGTTTGTCGACTCCAGGGATGCGGCAGCGGTGTTGACGGATTGAGTGTCGTGGTGGCAACCTGGGGCGTCGAGTTGGAGAGTAGGTGTTGCGGTGTGGACGGATTGGGTGCCGCGGCGGCACCTGAGCCGTCGAGATGGACGGCAGGTGTCGCTGTGAAACTCTTGTGACGGGGTAAGTTTTCCGGCATCGTTACGGGGGAACGTTTGACGGTCCCCGAAATAGCTCTCGTGAACGACAGAATTCGCAACAGGCTTATCCTCTTAACGGTCGTGCTTCTGTTGGGCCTGTGTACGCCTTGGCGTTTGGAGATTCATAAACCTGTGATAGATAGGGTCGCGCTGGGAGCGAGCTCGGAGGCGGTCGTTAAAGCTTGGGGGGAGCCTCATGTTAAAGAAGACGACGAGAAATTCTGGTCTTATAGCGTTACTAAGTCAGTGAAGATGAACGGTGTCGGGGAGGTTGTTGCGGTAAGTGGAAGCACCCTCACTTTAGACGACACAAGGATCCCTTGTAAAACAGCGTGGATAACCAAGCTGATATTAGGGCCGCCGACTCGCGTTTCCTATGGTGATTCGCTAGGGGATGCCTGGATCTATGAAACGTCGGACCTGGCGCTAGTTTTCACCGTGATGGATCGCTACACGCACAACGAGATCATTTCGGTAAGCTTGCGGCACTTGGATTAAGTAGCACTGCGAGCACTGCAGCAGTCTGAAGAGAGGATTTGACCGAAGGTTTCCCACGTGGGAGAGTCCCTTTCGATTTCAGCGGCGGATAGGCGTGAAGTTGCCGGGGTATTCGTCGTCACGCTGACATCTAACTGACATCCGAAGCGCGTACAATCCGAGTGTGCGAGTGACGGCGACCATATTTATTCTGTCCTGGCTGGTCTGGACGCTACTACTTGTCCTGATGAATGTCAGATTTCTACCTCTCCCTCTGGACTTTCCTTGGTCCTATTTGAGAAACACCGAAATAGGGATAACCATATCCGGTGTGAGCTTGAGTACTCCCGAGATTTGAACAATAGACCGAGGTGGGTTTGGGTTCCGTTTGACGGATGGGAGAAGACGTGGTCGGGCACCTGTGGGATCCCTGAGGCCGGGTATTCCGCGGGTGAGTGGGTTGGGATTCCCACGTGGGAAGAAACCGCGCGGGCCGCCGAAGAAGTCGCGGCAACTGCGGCGGCGTTCAGCTTCCTGGCTCTTTGAGATCGGACGCCCTCAAGCAATTCCGGTGTCCATTCCATACGGACGACTACGTGACGGGAGTTTAGGGAGCCGGCTTTGGCTAAGGGCTCGTGAATCGAAGAGCGGCTCGACGGGCAGGGCCGGGTTGCTCTCCCCACAGCAATTCTGCCCTCCAGAGCAGTAGTTGAAAGTCTCGCCCTTCAACCTCGTTGTAGGCCTGAAGAGCTTCGACCAGTGACCTCGTCAGGAGGTCCAGTTGGGGGCGAATCTCTCCTTTCAGGTCCGGAGAAACTTCAAAGGCCGCTCTGCGGTCGGCGCGCCAAGCTGCGAAGAGTTCCGTTTGGACGATCTTGCTTGCCACGATTTGAGCCTCGATGAAACTCCGAGCAAGTTCGCCGGAAATTCCTTTGTCTTGAGCAAGCTCGTCAAAGTTGGCGATTACGACCGATTCGCGACCTGAGGCTTCAATGGGTAGGTCGTTGTTCCACTTTGCTCGGGCCACGAGAGCCGAAATCTTCAATCGCTGGTCGATCAAGTGTAAGATTCTGTCGGCACGGGATATTTCGTCTATCGTGTAGGCTTGAGCTGCGATTCCGAGCCAGACCAGGAGTATCGCTATGGTTACTGAGCAGTGTTTCATTCTTGGAAGGGAGTAGGTTCAGCGGTCTGCGCAACCGGACCTTGCACCCCCGACGGAGCCTGTGCTGCCATCAAGGTGAGGGCAATGTGCGACACGGAGCCGACACAGAAACTCCCTAAACTTGAAGTATGAATGTGAAAGAAATCGCTCTCCTCGTCTGTTTGGTGGTCTCCGGAGTGTTAGTCAAGGCGATACCGCTGCCGTTCCCTGCTGGAGCGACCTTGCCCGCCATTCTTGATAGCCGGGTGGAGTTTGACAACCTGGACCCGCGTATCGAACTCGAAATGTCTCCCGGTCGTGGTTATCAAGTGTGGGTTTGGCGACCGTTCATGGGATGGAAGAACGAGACGAGATGCGGCTGCTGAGGCGTTTGGCGGCTCTCTTCCTTTACCGTCGGGCCCGATGGCCCACAATGAGGTTCGAGTTGGGGGAGTTGGCTGAGATTCCCACGTGGGATTCACGTCTCATTCCCCAGGGCCCAGCAAGGCCGTCGGGGTCTTACCGCGGCCTCCTCTCGTCGGTCTCCGCGGACCAGGCTCGGACCGTGACAGCTAGCCTCCTCCACGGGCGTCCAAAGTTTATGGAATTCGGTACACGGACTCACACGTGCTGATATGCTGGCCTCAGGCGAACGGGAAAACCGCAGTAGAAGTCTCCTGATCCCACTGGTTTAAAAAGAAACCGTACACGTGTTTGAGAACTTCGGCACTTCGATTTTCCTGGGTCGC
>Ga0208701_100161_pt1 | contig 32413 bp, 26 predicted proteins | sample DeeseametaMP1482_FD_184188 | JGI IMG/M metagenome (GOLD analysis project Ga0208701, IMG submission 184188) | Marine microbial communities from the Deep Pacific Ocean - MP1482 (SPAdes) | ecosystem: Environmental > Aquatic > Marine > Oceanic | place: South of Fiji, South Pacific Ocean | collected... | reverse complement strand
TGGCACTGGCACAAGACCACTTCGACGATACCTTTTGTGTGGTCAGCGCCGACTGCGTTACCGATCTCGACCTTCAAAAAATGTTGGAGTTTCATCGGGCCAAAAGGGCGCTTTGTACGATCGCGGGGGTTCCGCGCCAGGAAGAAAGACATTTTGGGCTGATGGAAGTTTCGGACGCGGGACGAGTGCTGAGATTCTGCGAGAAACCGTCCAAGGCCGACTCCGGGCTGAACTGGGTGAACACGGGGATCTACATTATCGAACCCGATATCTTCGGCCGCATTCCCGACGTCAGGCCGTTCGATTTTGGAGAACATCTCTTTCCCACCATGGTGGGCAAAAGGGGAGGAGTGTTCTGTTATAAAGCGCCGGAAGGCACGTTTTGGAACGACATCGACGAGCCGTTGGCCTATCGCGAGACCCACCGGGAAGTGCTTCACAGCCAGGGACCGCTCCTGGTGGTAGGAGAAGAGACCCGGCCTCAAGTGTTCGCCGGTGAGGACTGTCAGATCAGTCCGGAGGCGATCATCGTCCCCCCCGTGCAGTTTGGAGATCAGGTTGTCATTCGAAAAGGTGCCCGTATCGAAGGGCCGGTCGTTCTTGGTCGCGGCGTGGTCGTGGGAGAGGACGCGCAGATCTCCGATAGCGTTATCTGGCAGAACACGATGATAGAAGACGGGGCCAAGGTGCACTCGAGTCTGATCGGGTCTTCGTGTCATCTTTACCGAAACATGACGTACGAAGGAGTGCTACTTGCCAGCGGCGCCCGTTTTGAGAGAAAGGGAATCTCATCGGACTAGGGGGACTCTTTGGGTCGGTTTTGTTTCCGGCAGTTTGTTTGGGGTGCCAGTCGGAAGGCGGGTATCTCTGCGAGTCGTGCCGAGCGGGGGCGTTTTCGGTGAGTCAGTCAAGCCTTGGGGAGCGAACCCTTTGGACCCTTGGAAGTTACGAAGGTCTCCTACAGAGCTGCATTGCCACTATCAAGAATCGAGGTCATCGAGCTTTGGCTGAAGAGCTCTCGCAGGTCGCCGCCCTGCGCTTTCTGGAGTTGTTTCCTCATCGAGCCGAAGTCAGCGCGGTGATGGCGGTACCCGCCTCCAGGCAAGGCCAACGATTCCGAGGGTTTTCCTTACCTCAAATGATGGAGGATGCCTTGCGAGCGCAGTCGGGATGGCCGACTTTGCCGTCCGACATTCGCCGGTGCTATCGCTCCGCTGCCAAGAGCAGCAAGGGCATGGGAGGTGCCGAACGATTGGCCCGAATGCATGGCGACCGGCTGGAGGCTCATCCCGAAGCGAAAGGGAAAGGGCTGCTGCTCGTGGACGACGTGGTCACAACGGGCGCGACTCTCAACCGTTGCCTCACCCAAGCAAGGCAACAAGGCTTTGAGCCGATCTACTGTTTTGCTCTGGCCGAACACCGGCCTATCTCTTCAGCAGAAAATTGACGACGTCCGTACAGACGGTCTCGCCTTCCACATCGCAGAGCATTTCGTGGTAGGATTTCTTGTAGACGTGCTTCCGGCTGGGGCCGGAACCGAGTTTTTTGTCCAGTAGCTTGAGAACCTTGGGGTGCACGACAGGGTCTCTCTTGGCGTAAAAGGCTCCCACCGGACAGTTGATCGACTTGAGAAGATCTTCGGCTACTCGGGTCAGGGCGATGGTCTGTTCCATCGACTCGATGGGGAAGCTCGGATAGTTGTTGATGGAGCCGAGCAAAGCGGGGTCCGCGAATTCCGGATTGCCGCCCCAGCTACTGTAGACTTTCTTAATCAGAGGGATAGCGTGGATCAACCTGGAGCGGAAACGGAATGCGGGAGCTATCAGGGCGAGCCTTCGAACGTTGCGAGGGAATTCGGCCGCCAGAATGCAGGATACCAGAGCACCCATCGACAGCCCCGCTACCACGACGGGTTCGTCGCTGCCGGGAGCCAACCGCACGAGAGCTTCTCGGGCATCGGCCACCCAGTCGCGCCAGTGGACTCGGAAGAGATGCTCGGGAGAGGTGCCGTGGCCCCGCAAAATCGGCATGGACACGGTGCAACCCGCTTCTTTCAGCATCGCGCCCAAAGGGGCGACGGTTTGCAACGAGCCGGTAAATCCGTGAAGGACCAATGCTTTCATATCCGCCCCTTCGCAATGAGTGTCAGATCTCTTACCAGGTTCCGAAGGTCGGCTTTCTCTTTCTGATTTTCGCGTTGAAGCCGCTCTTTTTGAAGAGTGCCGAAGGATAATTTGTTAACAAAATGTAAAAATGCTCGGAGAGGCTTTACCAGAGCTACTTTTGCGTGACAACTATAATGAGATTTACGTTCAGAGGAGACTTACAGTATGGCGATCATTCACGGAAATGCATTCTTTCACGCCAATATTTCCCAGGGAGGATGGGGCTCCGGCTTCGGCGGCTGCTGTAATCGCATCCTTGGTCCGCGAAATCGAGGCCTGATCGGAGGACTCGCGGGAGGCCTGATCGGCACGATCCTCGGCGGTGGCAATCCGCTTATGGGCCTTGTCGGAGCGGGAGTCGGGGCTTTGCTCGGCAACGCCATGGGTCACAACCACTCCCACTACGGAAACCATCACCATCCCCATCACAGCCACGCTCCCTGCTACCCTCCTTCCCACGGCCATCACTTCGGCGGTCCCCACATGGGTGGCTACAACTGTCCTCCCCGTCCGGGCTCCCATCACGGCATGCCTCACTGGTGTCCCCCGGGCCAAAACAACATGAACATGAACTTCAACTTCGGCCATCACTGTCCGCCGAGCCGTTGCTGCCATCCCCCCGGATGCCACGGTCGCGGTCAGGGTCAGCTGAGCCAGGAAGGCAAAGGCAAACCGATTTCCTACACCACCAGCGGTGGTTACCAGGTGACGGTGGACAAGCATACGATCAGTGTGAAGGACCCTTCCGGAAAGAACGTTCTAAAGCACTGGGGCGATCCCCACGAAAACCTGAACGGCAAACACCTGAAGGACTGGCAGAGCAAACAACGCACGGTCGTCCTCGGCGACGGTACCAAGCTCACGATGAGTGCCGATGGTCCGAAAGGTGTGACTCTGAACACCTCTATCTACGACGGCAACCAAAACGTTCAGATCAACAACAAGGACAACCAGGTTTATCACCACAGCTTCAACCCGTACGACACGATGTATCGCGAGATGAATCAGTACGACGGCGAAACCGCTCTGTTCCAAACCAATCGGTTCGGCGCGGGAGTCTACAACAACATTTACAACGAAGACAAGAACTTCAACGTGTCCAGCCTGTATCAGCAGATCGGTCGCACGGGAGGCTTCTTCAACCCGGGCAAGGTCTACGACTTCTACGAAGACCCCACCCACGCTAATACCTAGTGTTAATTACCTTAGCAGGTAGGGAAATCGGGTCGCGGCATACGCCGCGGCCCTTTTTACGTGTTGGGTTTTCCCACGTGGGAAGAGTGGGGAGCGCTCGGGGTGGTTGGGAGCAACGATTTTGAACCACCATGGAGGTGATGCGTTGAAGTCGATCGCTGCTGAAGAGTTCAGTACCACCGAGGACGCCGAGGTCACCGAGGGGGTCGGAGGTACCCGCGGAGATTGACCGGGTTGGGGTGGATCGGCGGGTTTGATCGATCGGGTCGGGGTGGATCGATCGATCAGGTTGAATGGATCGGCGGGGTTCGATCGGGTCGGGGTGGTTCGATCGATCGGATTGAAATGGATCGGCGGAAGGTCCAACTCGGCCGGCTCCGCGGAATCAATCCAGGAGAGCCACGAACCGGGTGACCCAGCCTACCAAGACACAAAAGGCCCGCGACCGATTCAGTCGCGGGCCCTTTGCAGTCTGGTTTTTACGGCTAGTTGCTAACAGCCTGATAAATCAGATACCCGGCTCCGGCAGCGATACCCGCAGTGACAACACCGGCGATGACGGGGTTCTCTTTGGCGAAGTCGGTCACACTGTCGAGTCCGTTGCCGGCCACATCGAGAGCTACTCCGGCGAACTGGGCTACGTGCTCAGGCACTCCGGCTTGGCTCAATAGAACTCCGGTGGCGACTCCGGCACCTGCCACCAGTGAAGTGGCTACGATCGGATGGTCGTAAGACCAGGCCATCACGTCGTTCTTCACTTCCACGGCGCTACGACCGGTCGCTTTCGCGTAGTCTTTGATCTTCTGAGTTAGCGTGCGGCTGACTTCGGCGGCTTTCTCTTGAGGGCTGCCTTCATGCTCTTGGAGCTGCTTCTCGAGGTCTTCGAAAGTCTTCTCCATCGCTTCGGCATGCTCGCCGGTGGGCTTTTCCGGAACTTCGGCCATCGGCTTGATCAGCTTATTGTAGACGAGGTATCCCGCTCCAGCCACGGCCACTCCGATGGCCACGGACTTGATGGGGTTGTCTTTCACCCACTGGACGACATCTCCGGCCGTCTCCACGGCCGCGTCGGTCACACCCAATTGGTCGAGGCCGATACCCACCGCCGAACCGGCGGCGAAAGCCAGGCTAGCGGCCAGTACCGGACGCTTCCGGATAGTGCCGGCCAGGTTGTCCATCAACTCTTCGCCTTTTTCGCCGGTCGATCGGCTGTAATCGGCGATGGCGTTGAGCATCTGCCCGGCTACCGTTTCGTGGCTCTGGTCGGAATTATCTTTCATCGATTTCTCGATGCTGTCAAAGGTCGTGTTGAGGTGCTTCATCGCCTCGGTGTCGGTGGAGGTGGAGCTTCCGGTTCCGCCGTTGTTGGTACAACCGGTGAGGGCGCCAAGCGCGAGGACGCCGGTCATGCCCACAAGCACGGCGCGGCTCAATCCGCCGATGCCATCGGACTCGGGGTTGTCGGTCAGTTCGGCGGGTTTAGGGGCCGAAGACGCTTTGGCAAAGTTTGGTTTGGTAGGGAGGTCGGACTGAGGCTGTCCGGGAGAGAAGCTGTCGGAATTTTCGTTGGTCTGTTCTTCAGCGGGCGCATTCTTAGGCTGTTGGGCTTTGATAGGCGCTCTCAAGGCGAAGTCTTTATTGATCTGCATAACGGTCTCCGAGGTTATTGAACCCTTAGTGGGTCTTGTATGCAGAGATATTAAACGGTCTGGCTCAAAAAAAGCTTAACAACTCATGAACATCAGGCAGTGAGGGTCGATAAGGTGAGAAAATCCTTGAAAAGTCCGCCGGCCACGCTCTTGTTGATGTGAGATATCGACTCTCCGAACAGGTCGAAAGCCTGCAGTTTGAACTCGACTTCCGGATCTCTCTGAGCCAGGCTTTGCCATCCGACGCCGACTCGCAAGCTTTCCATCATTTCCAGATGTTCGCTCCAGTTGTCGTCGATCACATCCAACAGCATCGGGCGCACCGATTCTTCCGCTCGTCCGGTCATCTTTTCGAAAGAGCGCATGATCTTAGCGGTTTGCCGATTGATCAGATCGCCCACTTCCAAATGAAAGTCTTCCGTTCGCATCTCTTCTTTGTCGGAGTGCTCGGGACCGAGAAAGGCCAGCGGAAGAGGAATCTTGAGCTCCTCTTCAGCTCGGGAAACAGCCTCTCGGAGTTGGCCATAGTTTAAGCGCTTGTTGTCGGGTAAGGCCATGGAGTCTAGGACCGCCTCGGTCACCATATGTTCCAAACGCTGACGTAAGGGAAGTCCGCCCTGCAGAATCTCGTCCCTCATCGAGAAGAAGGCGTCGCGCTGTACGTTGAGGACTTCGTCGCTCTTATTGGTCGATTCCCGAGCCGAGAAGTGGTCGCCCTCCACGGAAGCCTGCGCTTGAGCTATCAGGGTGTCTAAGACGGCACCGCTCTGGCCTTCGCCGGGTTCGGTGAAATGAGAGAGCACCGGATCAAGCTTGGAGCCGGCGAAGATACGAAGAAGATCGTCCTCGAGAGAGAGATAGAAACGGCTTCGACCGGGGGCACCTTGGCGTCCCGAGCGTCCGATCAACTGGTCGTCGATACGCCTGGAAGTGGAGCGCTCCGTCCCGTAAACAGTCAGCCCGCCGGTGGGGAAATCTTCCCCCTTGAGTTGGACCGTGTCTTCGGCCCAACGCGGCTCGGAGGCAGCCTTCTCGACATCCTTGGTAAATCGTACCTGGACTTTACCGGCGACCGGCCCCTGGGGATGGTTCGCCGGTACGACTTCACATTCCACACCGGCCAACCACGACTTCATCCACTCGGCCTCGGAGTCTTTGCGCACCGTTACGACGACAGGCTTACCCTGCTCGAGTTGGCCGAGAGTCTTACCGACCAGTTGTCGAAAGTTAATAAGATCGGGCTTGATGTTGGCGCCCCGGCCGGCCAGGTTGGTAGCCACCGTGATGACCCCGGAGCGTCCGGCCTGTCCGATCATCAGATTTTCGCCTTCTTTATCGCCTCGAACTGTTTCGGCGTTGAGCACTTGCATGCTTTCGCGAGGAATTCCGCGCTCTAAAAGAAGTTTGGCGATATACTCGTTGTGCTCCACCGAGAGAGTCCCGATCAGCACCGGCTTGCCTTCGAAAAAGTCTTTCGATGCGTCGTTGGCCAGAGCGTCGTACTTCTCTTCCAAAGTTCGAAAAACCAGATCGCGTTTGTCTTTGCGAATGACAGGCTCATTGGTGGGGATCGGCACCACATCCAACTCGTACAGTTTCAAGAACTCGTGTTCGGAAGACTTGGCCGTCCCGCTCATTCCGGACAAGCGCGGGTATCTCTTAAACAGGTTCGGGTAAGTTATGGACGCGATAGCCCGTTGTTCGCCCCCGATCTCAACGCCCTCCTTGGCTTCGATGGCCTGATGCACACCGTCGTTGTAGCGTCGACCCTCCGAGGTTCGACCTTTGTTTTCGTCCACGATCTCGACCTTGCCGTTGGTGACCGTGTAGTCTTTGTCGCGATCAAAGAGTGCGTTGGCTTTGAGAGCGGCGTAGAGAAATCGAACTCGATGGCTGTTCTCATCGGAGAACAGCGTATAGGGCGCTCGGGCGGCCGCTTCCTCTCGCTCGCTTCGCGCCTGCTCCATCGACTGGCGGTCGGCGTCAAGCTCCTCCTGGTCCCACTCGGCTCCGCGCCACCGAGCGATGAGCCCGGGCTTCTCTTTGCGCGTGTCCTGGTAAGCCTGAAAGGCTGTTTGCTCGGCATCGATCGTTTGGTCGAGCTTCTCGCGCCGAGTGAATTCATCGGCTATTTCAAGACGTCGTTTGGGAGTCGGTTCGTGCTGTAACTCTTCTTGGAGCGAGCGCCTTGCCAGCATGTTTTCGACCCTGGCCATGCCGCTGTCGGAGAGCCAGACGGAGTGTTTTTTTCGGTCGAGAAAGTAGTCCGAACCTGCCTTCAGAGCACCCACGACCTCGTTCATAACCTGATATTCGGACTGAAACGACTCGCCGGGGGCGGAGATGATGAGAGGGCTTCTGGCCTCGTCGATGAGCACTTCGTCCACCTCGTCGATGAGAGCGAAGAAGGGCTCTCTTTGCACCTTCTGCTCGGGGTTCTTGGCGGTGATATCTCGAAGGTAGTCAAACCCCAAGGTGCGGTCGGTGGTGTAGGTGATGTCGGCGGCGTAGCCGGCTCGCTTTTCGTCCTTTTTCATCCCCTCCAGCACGGTCCCCACGGACATCCCGAGGAGTTCGAACGCAGGTGTCATTTCGGCGGCGTCGCGGGAAGCTAATGTGTCGTTCACGGTGACCAGATGGGCGCCTTTTCCGGCTAAAGCGTTGAGATAGAGGGGCATCACCGCCGTCAAGGTCTTCCCTTCGCCCGTGCGCATCTCCGAGATGTGCCCGTCGTCCATGGCGAGGGCTCCGAGCACCTGGCAGTCGTAGGGCCTCATCCCTAGAGATACCCGGGCCGCCTGGCGAGCCACGGCGTAGGCTTCGACCCGGATGTCGGCGAGGCTCTCTCCATGGGCCAACCGGGTCTTAAACTCGGCGGTTTTGGCCTGGAATTGGGCCGGAGTCTTCAGGCTGACAAGACTCTTCTCCATGGCGTTGATAGCTTTGAGATCTCGCTGGAAAGGCTGTAAGGGGTCGGAGGTGAGAAAGTTGAGAAAGCCGTGACCGAGTCGCCTTAGAATCCCGGCGCGACGACCGGGGGAGAGGGGAGGCTGTTCGAGGGGTGCGGCTTTTTCGGAACGCTTAGGTTCGGTGACTTCGGCCGCGAGCTGGGCAAGCGTTTTGCCGGTCGGCTGCACCGTGCCAGCTTCTTCCGACTGCTCCATGAGGATAGCGGAGGAAGCCGGCTGAGAGGAGACGCCGAGGGATGCCTTGGTCTCCTTCTTTCGGTCCTTGGGAGGAGCTTTCTCGGCTTGAATCTCGGCCGAGGCGACCCGCGTATCGAGCGGAGTCGACTCAAGTTGCCGGGAAACAAACTGATCGCTCGGAGCACCGGCGGTCTCAGGCCGAACCGTGGGTTCGGCGTTCACCTGCCTCTTGGCAATCTCCCTGCTCCGAGCGTTGATCGGGTCCATAACAGGCTAGATTTTACCAAAATCTCCGCCGCAACCTGTCGTTTTTGGCGGATAGCTTGGGATGTTGGAGCAAAGTTTACACTTCGCCGGGCGCTAGCCGCTAACCGAGGCTCCTAGAATGGCGCGATCCACATCGGTAAGATGAGCGTGAGAGGCTTGAAAACTGTCGGAAAAATTCTTGAAGGTACATCTAGTCACAAACCAAGTGTAGCTGTTTAAGCCACCGAGATCAGACCGAAATGTGAACGTTTTGTAACCGCTGCAACGATCCTGTTAACGGTCTGTTTCCAAACGGTCATTTCTTGCGCTGCTGGTTCGAATATCGTATACATCCGAGGATGGATAGATTGCTCAAGGCGGTCTCAGGGGCCCAGAACTTCGGATGCCGTTATCGTAGCGGAGAAGACAGTGGCGAATAACGTCGAGACCACTCCGGCTATTCTTTCTCAAGAGAAGGTGCAGCCTCAGCGACCGATCTGTTGTCGGGCCTGCGGCCAGGTGGTGGCGGCGCGAGCCGATCTGGGCGCCGCGGTCGAAGGAAACGAGCATACGTTTCGCAACCCCGCGGGATACTCGTTTCACGTGATGGTCTTCAGCCAGGCCAAGGGGTGTAGAGCGATCGGCGCGCCTACTTCCGAGGCTTCGTGGTTTCTCGGCAGTTGCTGGCAAATCGCCTTGTGTGGAGAGTGTGAGGTTCACCTCGGCTGGCGCTTCTCAGGAGGAGAGCAAGGCTCATTCTACGGCCTCATCGTCACCCGGCTCAGCGGACTCTAGCTCCTCCAGCGGCGGGACATCGGCGAGCTTGGTCTCATCGAAAGGTACCCATCCTCGTTCGGGCATCAGGACTTCGAGCCCTGAGAACTGCTCTTTGTAGCGAAGCTTCTTGGCTTTCATGTTCAAAAACCCGATGTAGAGATGAGACCATCCGCGCTCCCGGCACATCTCGATCTCTTGAAGGAAGGTATAGACCCCGAGACGACGCCGGGGCACGGTGAGGTCGTAGTAGCAGTAGTGGGAGTAGATGCCGTTTTCTCCGACGTCGATAGTGGTGACGGCGAGAAGCTGATCGTCTTTCCAGTAGGTCACTTCCCGGGTGCAGTCCATCTGTGTCTGATGCCAGGACTCGTAGAAGTTTCGTCTTTCCTGAGCGGTCGCCAGATGGTCGGTCCGGGTGCCGAAACGAGCGTTGATGAACTTTTCGAAAAGCACGAACTTCTCTCTGGTCAGGTGGACCCGGTCGAGCTTCTGAACAAGGTCTTTGTTGCGGTTGCGTGTGCGGCGCATGGAGCGGCTCAGCTTAAATCGGCTCAGGTCGATCCGGCTGGGGTGGCAAGCGCGGCAGTGGCGGCAGGCCGGCAAGCAGTAGATGGGGCCGAATCGCCCTCCACCCAGGTGCATCAGCCGGTCCACACTTTCGTCGTGCATAGCCAGCAGCGTCCATTCGCGATCGGGCAAAAAGTTGCACGGGTGCTTGGGAAGCCGGGCCGTGAGAGGGGGACTCTCACGCCAGTTCGGCTCGGCTGCGTCCCATAGACTCAAAAGGTGGTACACGGTGAATCAGGTTCCCGGCTATCCGGAAGGCCTCCTTCGTTGCACCGGCCTGGTCGGAGAACGGTCATACGCTGGTTTAGGTGATGACGTCTTCTCCGGCGGCGTTGCGATAGAGGATAGCCTTACTCTTGTAGCCGCGGTTGGCGGTATCCAGAATGTTGCCCATCAGATGCCAGTTGAGGCCGGCGTTCACCACCGCACCCACCAGGGGAATCATCGCACCCATCTTGCGGGTGGCGAGGAGGGCGGCGATCTGCTTGGAGGCCACCGAGATCCCCCGACCCGAAAGGGCATACGAGACTTCGGACGTGAGGTCTCTATGATGTTCGAGAGCTTTCTGGGTCAGGCTATCGAGCTGGACCAACCGTTTCTTTCGTCCCGGCACGTGGCCGATACGGAGCAACTCCAAAATAAAGAGCTGCTCTCTCTCCAGTCGTGGATCGAAACCGTAGCTGATCGAGACGTCACCCAGAGTCCGAATGGCGTAAAGATAGAATGCGGGTAGGTCGGCGAACTGCCCCAGAAATCCGAACGAACCTGTCACGGCGCTTCCGAGGACGGTCCTCTGACGGACTTCCTGGCGCATGGCTTTCACGTGCTCGTCGATGATGCTCATCTGATCGTCGGAGAGCCCTAGTCGTCCGGTCGTGCTGACCGCCCGGGCCGAAGCCAGACGCTGTTCGACTTCATCGTCGTTGAAGGTGGACATCATTTGCTCGATAGAGCGCTTCAGGATGCTCTCCAATTTGCCGGAGAGCTTCTCCTTAAAATCGGGCGACGTCTTGTCGATGAGCGCCGAGATGGGTCCCGCTCCGGTCTGTAAGACCTGGGTCATCGGGGTCTGATCCGGCTGAACTTCAGGGGTTTTTTCTTGATCCAAAATGGGCGTCTCCTACCTTCCTATCCAAACACGGAGTCCATTATAGATCAACTGTTTCTTATAGTAAAAAGTTTCTTTGTTTGAGTTTTCTATTTGGGGATTTCAAGGAGATGAGTCTCGCCGTAGCTGTCTTTCATGGCGTCGTTGTCGTTCACCACCAGAAAGCGCTTGCCGTCAAAAGCGACACCTTCCGGCTTTTCAGGCACGGGCATGCCCTGAGCGGCGTAGAGAGGAAGCAGGTCTTGGGAGCTTTGGGGGCTGAGATGACCTGTATCAAAACTCTCCAAGGAGAAGTGGAGCAGGCGTTTGGTCTCGGCTTTTTCACGGGCTTTCTTGTCTCGCAAAAGGAGGGTCAGAGTGCCCTCGGGACCGGCCGCCAACCCGGTCGCAAACTGTTCCTCCTCGCGGGGATAGGAAGCGAAGCTCCAACCCCCGTCGGGAATGGAGTAGCGGCCGATATGACCCGCCGGCTTCCGGTCGCTTTTCCAACTGCTCTGAAAGGCCACGTAGACGTGGTCTCCGATTTCGACCACTCCTTCCATGCCGTGCCCGCCGAGATCGGACTCCACCTCTTTGGGAAGCCTGATTTCTTTGCTGACTCTGCCGCCGGTATCAGTTCGCAGAAGGGCGTCGAGCTTGCCTTCCGAGACCAGCCAGAAACCTCCCTCGGAGGCCAGGCTGATGCCCTCCAAATCCAACTTGTCCAAATCGATGTCCTGGCTCTGGATGAGTCGTTCTTCGACGATGCGAGCCGGGGTGGCGGAGCTATCGACCACCAGGATTCTCGGCGGTTTCAAAGCTTTGTCGGTGATGGTGTACAGTTTGCCCGGCTCGCTGGGTGAGGCGGCAAGCCCGGAAAGGGCGCACCATGAGATGGAGTCGGAGGCGATTGTGGGATAACCGGCGGGCTTGTCGCTGAGTTGATAGATATTGATATAGGCGCGAGGCCCTTTTTCAGGGAAGTCGACCTCCGCGCCCACCAACACGAGATCCCGCTCTTTGATGGTGGAGACACTCTCCGGCCCCGGCCCGCCCGGAAGAGCTTGGACAAACTCGGGTTCGGCGTCCCGACGGAGACGATAAACCAGCACTAAATTACTCCGCTCGCAACCGACAAAGGCAAACTCGTCCGAGCCGAAGCGACCGACCTTCAAAGCTTCCGGCTCGCTGCCGCGATCCTCGGAGCGACTGTCCGGGTAGTGGCCCAGATTTCTCGCCACGTGCTCGGTTTGAGCCCCCGAACTCCATTTCACCGTACCGTCCTCTCCAAAGATGGTGAAGGAGCGAGAGCCGCCGTGGAGGTCTCCCTCATCCGCGGTCACCACTCCTTGCGAAGACCAGGCGATGCTGTCCGGTTCGCGAGCAACGGCGGCCCGGGAGTCCGCCATCAAGATCTGCTTGTCCTTGTGCAAGTCGACCTGGGCCATATCAAGCGTTCCCGCCGTAAAGTCTTTGACCACCTCGCCTTTCGGAAGGTCGATGAAGACGATGTGGTTATTTTCCTGGAGGCTCACGACGGCGAGGTTGTCTTCTCGGATATCGAGGTACTCGGGCTCCGGGTCTTCCGGGTTGGAGCACTGGAGCCCCTGGAGTTGCACCTCTCGGAACCCCCACTCTTTCGGTTCGCCTGTTAGGTCGACGATAGTGACCGCGCCGGGGGGAGCTGATGGAAAGCCGTCCAGGGCTTCGTTTTCGATGGCCACGGCAGCGTACTTTCCGTCCGGGCTTAAGGCGATGGCATCGGGCTGGCCCGCCAGTGAGTGTTCCGTGACAAGAGTACGGCTGTCCAGATCATAGACCAATAAGGCTCCATGGTCTTCACCCTTGTCGACGACCACGATGGCCCACTTCTGATGGACGGCAAGCGATGTGGGCTCAAACTCGAGCGGCAGGTAGCCGGCGGGTTTGGGATGAGCCGGGTCCTTGATGTCCACGAACCCGACGCCTCGTCCGACGCTATCGGCGTAGAGCATCGTCTGACCGTCCGGTGTGCCGACCACGATCTCGGCCGCGCTCTCGCCTTCCGGCTTGTTGAGATAGAGCGGAAACTGAGAGGCTCGAACGAAATGACGTCCGGTGGTTGTGGCCCTGATAGGCGCCGCCGTTTCAACCGACGCTACGGGAGCCGGCGAACTCGGAGGTTGTCCTTCCTGAGGTTCCGTGCGAACGCAAGACGACCAGACCAGAGAACCGGTGAGCAGTGTCAGTACGAGCCTTCTCGAACGCATCCCAGGCCTTCCTAAAACGATTGAGCGTAGCCGTCGCAGCGGTTGTGCCACCCCGCCCGCCAGCGGCTCTCACCGCGGTCGGGGGGGGAGTTGGAGATACGGCGATCGAGGGTGCGCTTGGCCGCCGCGGCAAATTCCCGAGCAGCCGCCTGGCCTGCAGGCACTTCCTTCATCTCCAGCAGGACCTGCATCAGACCCCAGCCCTGTCCGTTGTAGCGCTCTTTGGGGTTGGTGCCTTCGCCCTTGAAGTTGACGTAATCGATCAGGGCGTAGATGCCGTTGGTGGTGGTGGCTACCTTGTTGTAGTTGGATTCGATGCGGGCCCGGTCTTTTTCGGGGGCTGCCTCTTTCATCTTGTCCAGAGCCGCCCGGGAGCGCTGCATGATGAAGTCGGTTTGGAGAGCTACGGAGTGAGCAAGCCAGGTGCGCAGAGCTTTGAGTTCGGGTCCGTTGAGGTCGGCCTCGAAAGCAGCTTTCGAGCCCCACGGACAGTTGCGGTTGAGGGCCACTGCGGGTGGGTTGGCACCTCTTTCTTGAGCGAAGGCGATGAGCTTGTGAAAGCTCTCTTCGAAGGGGCCGTTGAAGTTTTTGGGATACCAGATAAAGTGTCCGATCCCGAGTGAGGGAAACTCTTCGCCGGCGTTCCAAGAAGTGAGTCCGTCGATGCGGCCGCCGCATTCATTTTGCCAGATCTTGTGGCCGATTCGGCTTTTCATTTCCCGCGTTAGCTCGGGTAGAGCCTCTTGGGACTCGGCCACCTGACCTTGCGGTAGGGGCCGGGCGGCGGCGCTGCCGAAAGTGAGGGTGGCCAGGATCGGTATCAGAGCAATTGTTGTTTTCATATTGTGATCAACTCGCTTCTTCGATTTGAGATTCCTTCATTGGGGTTCGACCGGAGAAAAAAGAGACGGAGGCGGAGACGAAAGTGCCGATGACGATGTACCAGGGCCAGGCTATCTCGGTGGTCGTGACCCATCCGACGGTGCAGATACTGAGGACCGCAGCCGCTAAATTGCCGAGTTCGGTGCCTCGAGTTTTGGTGAAAAGCGCGACCAGGAAAATACCCAGAAGACTCCCGTAGAAGATGGTCATGATCCCCAATGCCAGACTTAAGAGGTCGGTTTCTGGATTGGAGTGGTAAAAGTCGGAGACGAGAAGAGCCAGACAGGCTACCAGAGTGCCGAAGGCGAGGGTCACGATGCGGGAGGCCAGAAGCTCCTCTTTCCCGGAGATGCCTTCTCGCATGGGCCGGTAGAAGTCGGAAATGAAGGTGGCGGTCATGGCGTTGAAGGCCGAGGAGAGGCTGGACATCGCGGCGGCCAGGACACCGGCCACGATGAGTCCCACGATGCCGGACGGCAGACTGTCCAGAGTGTAGAAGAGGAGGTAGTGACCATTCTTACCCGCAGCTTCTAACTCAGCCGCTTTCAAAGCCAGAGGAGCGTCGGCGGCGAGCCGGCTCAGATGGACCCACAGCATCAGCCCGACACCCATGAAGAGCGCCGTCACACCGACCCCGACAAATCCGCTCATCCAGGTAGAGCGACGACTCCCCGCATCGTCTTCACAGGTCAGCAGACGCTGGACCATATCGTGGTCTGTACCGTGGGTGGCCATGGTGAGGAAAAAGCCCCCGAGAACGGCGGCGAACATGTTGTAGGGGTCGGTGAGCGGGTTGCTGGAGGTGTCCAGTAGGGTGAGTTTTCCGGCATCGGAAAGCTGTCTGTAGACCTCGTCGAAACTCATTCCCGTCTGGTTCCAGAGACTTGCCAAGAGAGCCACCCCCGCACCGACCAGGATGACGGCCTGGACGACATCGGTCCAGATGACCGCTTTGATGCCGCCTGCAGTGGTGTAGAGTATAGTCACCACGGCCAGGATGATGATGGACAGATTGATCGGAAAGCCGGTCACCACTTCGATGGTGATGGCGGCGATGAACAACCGTGAGCCGTCGGCGCAAAGGCGACCGAGCAGAAACAGAAAGGCCGTCGTCTTCTCGGTGACCGGCCCGAAGCGGTTTTGAAGAAACTCATAAACCGTCGTCACTCCCGCCTTGTAATACACCGTTATGAAGTAGTTGGCCAGCACAAACCGAGCGCTGATACTCCCGATCGCAAACTGTAAGTAGGTCAGGTTTCGTCGGTAACCCTGTTCAGGCGCACCCAGAAAAGTGGCGGCCGAAATTTCGGTGGCCACCAGGCTCAACAGCGCTGCCCACCAGGGGATCGATCGCCCGCCCAGGAGAAAGTCGTCGCTATCTTTTTGGCCCCGCCCGACCCAGGCTCCCACGCCCGCCACCAAGGCCAGGTAGACGATAAGAACTCCCCAATCCAGATTACTCATTGCGCGCATACCCCCGGTAACGTTGCCAGCTCTGAAAGCCGTACTTCTTATAAAAATCGCCTATAGCGGTCCAGTCGACCACCACCTCTTCCACCCCACGGTGGGCCAGATAGTTCAGAGCTTCCACCACGATTCGACCGCCCAGACCACGACCTCGAGCTCGCTCTCGGACTCCCACGGGACCGATGCCCCCGAACTTCTCACAGCTGTTGCGGAGCCAATAAACGCTCGGACCGAGCAGACGGCTTTGAAAGTGCCAGGTGAGGCAGAACGCCACCGGACCTTCCTCGTCTTTGATGATGACGACATCTCGATGGTCGCCGCATTCGAATCGAGCTTCGGTGTCGCGGGTCCAGCGCAGGGAGAATTCTTCGGACACCATCCTGACCACCGGTTCTCGGTCCTCGGAATGACAAGTTGTGAATTCTCGGGGTCTCTCATCAAGCTTTAAGAAGAGATCTTCGGCCCACCAATCGGCTGAGAAGTCGAGCGATTGGAGAAACTTCTCCGGGCCCTCCCACCCCTCGGGAACACCCGGAACGAAATGGGCGAAGCTTCCTCCGAAGCGCTCGATCTCAAGACCCTCCAAGAGCTTTCGACCCAGGCCTCTTCGACGTTCTTCGGGGTCCACCGCGATAGCATCCAGATGCCGCTTTCGAAGCAACGCGAAGCCAATGAGTCTGTCATCCTTCCAGGCCAATCTGGAGCCTTCACCGGACCATCCCGGATAGTCGAAAGTCAGCTGGTCGAGAAGCCTCAGGTCGACCTGAAAGCGGGGCTCAAACCAACTGTTCCACGCCTCGATGAGAGCTTCACGATGGGCGTCTTGGAAGGGGGTGATCAGCACCCGGCCATCCTTCGTAGAAAACCTTGCAGAGCCTCCGGCAGGCCCCGAATACGACGATTGCGAACGGGCCGCCCGATGAGTACCGTGCAAACCTCTTTAACCCAATCCCAAAAAGACATGCTGGCCCAATGGGCTTTCGACTGCCGCCCCATCCTGGGCAGATTTCATATCTGGCTCGAATCGGTGGAGACCGAGTGGAGCCGAGGACGCCCCAAACCCGACCAACCTAAAGACATGTCGTTCGTGCCCGGTGGCCTGGAGAGGCAGATCGCCATGACCTGCGCGGTGACCGCCCTCGGCACCCGCCTCTTCGGCCGGTTCGGTGAAGGAGCCGGTCAAGACAAATCCGGTATCAACGAGGTTAAGAAGGATGCGGACGCCGTCTCGGCCTACGCTATGAGCGAAGGGTTGTGGTATCTCACTCGCCATCTGCCGGAAAACCATGCGATCATGATCTGTCTAGGCGAAGGTTTAATGCCGAAGGCCGGCGAGACCGAAGAGATGGGCTCCAACCCCAACCTGGGTTTCGGGAGAGTCTACGCCCGTCCTGAAGTGGCGAGGTATGTCGACCAAAGAGTTCTGGAACTCCTGAATAAAGCGGACTACGGATGGGATGAGTTTTACCGCGACATTCGTCAGAAGGGCATCACCCTTTGGGGGGCGGCGGTGGATACACTGGAGAATACATCGCGCTTTGCCAAGGGACGGGAACAAGGCACCATGACGATCTTGCACGTCTTCGACCAGCCGCTTCACGTCTTGAGGCCTTATGAAGGATACATGGGCTGTCTTACTCTGCCCAAACGCGTTCAAGACAAAGCTTCGGAGAAGGCCATTCTTCTGGACTATCGGACCCCCCGCCCCCTTGTCATGCAGGCGATCCAAGATGCTTACCCCGGGATTAAGCCGGAAAATGTCCATATCTGGACCCTCGGTGGGAGCAGCCGGGTGAAACGACTCGCGGGTCTCTGGGATTCCTGGAAAGAGCTGGGTGCCCACCTCGTGGAGGATGGTTGGAAGCTTCCCAACGGAGGTCAAATCTTCACCGAATCGGGGACCTATTCGCCCAGCTACAGCGTGGGCAGTTGGGAAGATGAGAAGGGCGAAACCCACCTCTTTCTCTGCGACGGCTACGCCGCTTCCGCCGAGGCCCTGCAGGCGGCGAGTCTGGCTCCGATCCTCGACCTTCACATCTCGCTGAGCGTCTTCACCTCCAAGTTCGATCTGCCTCACGACAAGGAACAGGAAGTGATGCGTTTGGACCCGGAAGCGGCTGATTTCGCCGACCAGTTAGGTGAGCTTATGGGGGAGAAGCCGAACCAGGAAACCTGTGACTTTTACAAGGAGATGATCGCCGAAGCCGCCGACGCCGGTATCAACCTCGAGAAGCCGACCCTGGTGGCGGATGACTTTTTCCCGGAAAAGAAATGGGGAGTTCTGGCTCTGGGCAGCTATATGGGGTTCGAACCGTACACCGACACCGAAGGGGTGACGAAGGTAGCCGAAGACACCTATCGCGTGACCGTAAGGCTCACCTCGCGAAAAGTGGAGAAGAAGGTGACCCTGACCCTCCGCCTGATGGAGGGAACCGAAGCGAGCCGCCCTATCTTTCAGCCGCTGTTGAGTCGTTTTCTGTCGGGAGAAGACTATCGCGACAGGCCGGTCAAGATCTCCGATTCTGGTCGGATTCGCAACGAACTTCAGACCCTCTGTGCCGAAGCACTGGAATTTCCTCAGCAGGATCGGATGCGCTTGATATTCGAGCGTATTCCGGAGACGATTTTCAACCAGGAAAAGAAACAGCGATTGGCGGAGCTTCTCAGGTGGTACAAGGAACGCCACCCCGTCTGGTTTGCCTGGCTTGAGCTGTCCGAGTAGGCTAGCGGTCCGCCGCTTCAGCCGAGTCCTTCGCTGAGGACTTTCACCATCTGCTCGGTGGGGGTATACTCCACGTCCCAGTGCTCGAATTTGACTCCGGACCTCCTCGCTTCACGAGGAGAGAAGACGCATGTTTCGAGTATGGAGAGCTGCCGCTGGATTTGAAAGCGAGCTCTGTCCGACACCAGTATTTGGCTCGTCGAAAACGCCGATTTACCTCCGGTACCTTCAGTAGGATGTCTCCAATCCCGGAAGAAGTCAGACGGATGGCTATGAAAAAGACCGATCCCCCCATCATTGTCGAGCAGACGTTCGACGTCGAACGCCTGAAAGTATGGGAGGCACTCACCGACAGAGACCAGATGGTGCAGTGGTTCTTCAAGAATATTCCCGAATTCAAGCCCGAGGTGGGATTTGAAACGGCGTTTTTGGTGAAGTCCGAAGAGCGGACGTTTCCCCATAAATGGACCGTGTTGAAGGTCAACAGGGGATACTATCTCAGCTACCGGTGGCGCTACGAAAACTACGAAGGAGACTCTCACGTGATTTTCGAGTTGACCGATCGGGAGGGTGGCGGGACTCATCTCAAGCTTTCAGCCGTTGTGGATGAGGATTTTGCCGATGTTCCAGAGTTTCAGCGTGAGAGCTGTCAGGGCGGTTGGGAATATTTCCTTCAACAAAACCTTAAGGCGTATCTCGAAGGCTAGAAGTCGTCGCGTCGCGCCCACGTTCTCACGGCCCTCACAAATTCCGTGACTCGGAGCGGCTGCTCTTTCAGCTCTCGATGGACCAGGTAGATCGGGATTGAGCCACAGTCGTAGTCCGGCAACACCAACTCCAATCGACCCTCTTCAAGGTCGTCTCGGACCAGATATTTGGGAAGCTTTGCCAGACCTCGCCCTTCGAGAAGAGGGCCCAGCAAGGCCGCGTGCTGATTGTAGGCGGATGGTCCCGTCACATCGATCACTTCGAGCCTTCCGCTTTTTCGAAAGGTCCACTGGGCCAGGCGCTGAGGGTTTAGGTAGAGCAGACATGGCACCTCCGCACATTTCCGGGGGTTGTCGATTGGGCCCAGGCGCCTCAAAAGCGATGGTGCGCCACACACGACGTCTCGCATAACACCGAGGCCGGTAAGGCGATAGTTCGAGGGTGGAGAATCGGTGATCCGAAAGGCCAAATCGAAATTCTCGGTTTGAAGATCGACGGTGCGGTTGGCCAGAATCAAGTCGATCTCGACTCGAGGATGCCTTTCGCAGAAGCTTTCAATCAGGCTGGGGAGAAAGATTTGACCGTAGGTCACGGGGGCTGAAATCCTCAGGTGGCCCGCGACTTCCACCCCACGATTGTGGACCGCTCGCCACCCCTCTTCCGCCGTTTCCACCGCGCGGCGCGCGTATTCCAAGAACCGCTCACCCTCTTCGGTGAGATAGAGCTTTCTGGTGGTGCGGCGTAGCAGCTCCACACCCAACTCTTCCTCCAAGGCGGATATCTTCTTGGAGACGTAACTCTTGGAAACTCCCAACACCTCCGCGGCCGAGGTGAAGCTCCCCTGGTCGACGACTCGAGTGAAAAGAAGCATCTGATTCAGGTCTAACGATTGTTTCCTCACAAAAACAATAGGTTTCCTTCCGTACTATTTATCCCTTCAGGAGAATCGCATAGGATGGCTACATGAATTTACAACTCGAGAACAAAAAAGCTTTAGTCACAGCCTCTTCGGGAGGGATCGGATTTGCCATCGCTTCCACCCTGGCGGCCGAGGGCGCCGAAGTGATCGTCAACGGCCGCTCCGAGGCCTCGGTCGAAGAGGCCAGAAAAAAGATGACTGGTAAGACGTTGCCTCTGGTGGCCGATCTGGGCTCCTCCGAGGGGGTGGAGAAGGCACTGGCTGCCTTTCCCGAAGTGGATATCCTGATCAACAACCTCGGAATCTATTGGGACAGTCCTTTCCACGAGCTCACTGATGAAGATTGGCAAAAGATGTTCGAAGTGAACGTTATGAGCGGGGTGAGACTGACCCGACACTATCTGCCGAAAATGCTGGAAGCAGACTGGGGCAGAGTGATCTTTATCGCCAGTGAGTCGGGCATCATGATCCCGAAGGAGATGATTCACTACGGATTCTCCAAGTCCGCCCAGCTCGCTATCTCTTCCGGCCTGGCCCAGCTAACCAAGGGCACCGGTGTGACGGTCAACAGCGTGCTCCCGGGGCCCACCCAGACGGAGACGGTGATAGACTTTATGGGCGGTCTCATTCCGGATGCGAAGTCAAAAACACCGGAGCAGGTGGGGCGCGAGTTTATCAAGGAGCATCGACCCTCGTCTCTGCTGGGCCGTCTCATCAAGCCGGAAGAGATCGCCAGTCTGGTGGCCTACGTGGCGAGCCCCCTGAGCGCGGCAACAAATGGAGCGGCGCTTCGAGCTGAAGGCGGTTTGGTTCAGTCGATCATCTAGGGGGTTATGCCCCAGTATCCGAGAATATTCGGATGTGGACACTTTACTCGTCGCCGTCCTGAGCTTTTTCGGCTTTATCGTCGCCTACAACACCTACGGCCGCTGGCTCTCCCAAAAGATCTTCAAGCTCGACGACGGGCACGCTTGCCCGAGCTGCGAATTGGAAGACGGGGTGGACTACGTGCCGACCAAGCGATCGGTGGTCTTCGGTCACCACTTCACCTCGATCGCCGGGACCGGCCCCATCGTGGGGCCGGCTATCGCCGTTTTCTGGGGATGGCTGCCCGCTCTTTTATGGGTGGTCTTCGGTTCCATTTTCATCGGGGCCGTCCACGACTTTGGTGCCCTGGTGGTGTCGCTCAGAAACCAGGGCAAAACTGTCGGCGACCTCTCCGGGAAGTACATCTCCAAACGAGCCAAGCTGGTCTTTCTCTTTATTCTGTTTTTTGCACTGACCATCGTGTTGGGCGTCTTCGGTCTGGTGATCGCGATCATCTTCGCCATCTACCCCGAGACGGTGCTCTCGGTCTGGATCGAGGTCCCTATCGCGGTGGCTATCGGTTGGTGGGCCTACCGAAGAAAAGGCGACCTGCTGCTGCCGTCTTTGGTGGCCTTGGCAGTGATGTATGGAGCGATCTACGTGGGTTGCTACCACTTGCCCATCGACCTGGGACAGATCTTCGGTCTGAAGCTTTTTAGCGACGGGCTCCTGAATAGCGTCGTTGTCTGGACGGCCCTGCTGTTCGTCTATTGTTCTATCGCTTCGGTCCTACCCGTCTGGTCTCTGCTGCAGCCGAGGGACTACATCAACAGTCATCAACTTGTGGTGGCTCTGGGGCTTCTGGTGGTCGGTCTGCTCGTGGCCGGTCTGACCGGGCAAACAGATCTCGTGAACACCGCGCCGGCCATAGCCACCGATATCCCATCGGACGCTCCCCCTATTTTTCCGTTTCTCTTCGTCACCATCGCCTGCGGTGCGGTCAGCGGTTTCCACTGCTTGGTTTCTTCCGGCACCTCCAGCAAGCAACTGGCCCGGGAGACCGACGCGCAAACGGTGGGCTACGGCGCCATGCTGTTGGAAGGGGCGCTGGCGGTCCTGGTCATTCTCTGCTGTTGCAGCGGAGTGGGGATGGGGCAGTGGGAACGAGTGGTGGAAGGGCACACCTACGAATACAAACTTGGCCAGGACGAGAACGGTCAGAAGCTAGTGGGAAACAAAGCCTGGCTTGCCTACTACTCTCCGGTCAAGAAGATCAAGCAGCCTGACGGAACGATCAAGGAAGTCGGAGCCTGGAACAGCCACTCTCTGGCCAACAAGATTGAGGGCTTCGTGGAGGGTGGCGCGAATTTTTTGGGTACCCTGGGACTCCCGATCAAACTCAGTATCGCCATCATCGCCGTACTGGTCGCGTCGTTTGCCGCTACCACTTTAGACACGGCCACCCGGCTGCAGAGGTATGTGGTCACCGAGCTCGGCCAATCCCTCGGTTTAGAAGCCTTCTCCAACAAATACGTCGCCACCGGAGTAGCCGTCACCGCGGGTCTACTGGTGGCTCTGACCCCAGGCGCCAACGGTCCCGGAAGCGGCGGTCTGATTCTGTGGCCGCTCTTTGGAGCGGTCAATCAGCTACTCGCCGGGCTGGCCTTTCTGGTCATCGCTTTCTACCTGAAGAAACAGAACCGTCCCGTCTTCTTTATGGTGCCTCCGGCGATCATGATGCTGATCATGCCGGCCTGGGCTATGCTGTGGCACATGTTCAATCAGACCGAGGGCTGGCTGGTCAGCGGAGACTACCTCCTGTTTGGATTTGGAGGTATGATTCTGGTGCTCCAGGGCATGATGGTGTGGGAGGGGATGAAAGTTCTGCGCGGGTTGGAGAAGGAAAAGTGAAGAAAGCAATTCTTTGGGCCATACTGGTCGTTGGGATGGTCTCCGTAGGAGCGGCTCAAGACGAGTATCAGGAGTGGCATCAGGAGCGTATCGAAAAGTTGACGAGGCCGGATGGATATCTGAGTCTGGTGGGTTTGTCCTGGCTCAAGGAGACTCCGGTTGAGGTTGACGGCATCGGTACGGCGTGGGTCGACGGGACCAAGGTGTACGTGGATCTGGAGCCGGGGCATACTTTCGACGGGCGGGAAGTGGAAAGCGTGGTGCTGGACACGGAGAAGCCCGAGGGCGAGGAGATCGTGCAGCGGGGCACCAGGAGCTTCTACGCCATCACTCGCGGCGACTGGACCGGGTTGCGAGTCAAGGACTCCGCGGCACCGACTCTGGTCGATTTCCAAGGCGTCGAACGCTTTGATGTTGACCCGGCTTGGAGGCTGGAAGGTCGCCTGGTGCCGCAAGCTCGCAAGGTGGAAATCGACTCCGTGGTGGGGGTCGCGACCGGTGAAGATAGCCCGGGCTGGGCGGAATTCGAGGCTGAGGGTGTCAAGAACCGAGCGCTGCTTATCGGAAAGCCGGACAGCAAGCAGTTTTTTCTGGTCTTCACCGACGACACGGCAGGACAATCCACTTATTCCGCCTGTCGATTTCTCTATGTTGACAGGGTGGGGGAGGAAGGTCTGATCTTGGACTTCAACAAGAGCATCAATCCGGCGTGCGCTTTCACCCATTTCGCCACCTGCCCGCTCCCACCAACGGAGAACGTCTTTCCTTTTCGAATACCGGCCGGCGAAAAAGCGCCTTAAATGTTTCTCTGTTCAGCCGATCCGGATTCCTGGGCCCACTTTGAGCGAGAACTCGGCAAGGCACTCATCGAGCGCCTGGACGAGCGCTCCGGCTTGTGCTCCGTAGATGAAGATTTTCAATCCTACTTCATGCAGCATCGTTTCCCCGTCCAGCAAACCTTGGAAGCGAGCGATGCTACCCTTGACAGTTTGGGAAGAGTCCCTCTGGATCTGCCTGCCGAGGTCTTGAAGTCGGGAGTCTTTTCCTTTCAGGTCTCGGCCAATAAGCGGCTGGAGTTCCGACTGGGCGACCTTCTACCTTACTGGATGGAGCGGCTCGGCCTCTCGCCGGAGAATCGGCGCGACAGGCAGCCCAAGGTCGTCATCTCGGTCTATATCCATTGTGGGGAGAAGATAAGAGTCTACGCCGGAGTCTCGCCGGTGGAAGAAAACCTCTCACCCTGGGGCCGCGGTGTGTGTCGAATCCCCCGCGGTGACAATCCGATAAGCCGGGCCGAAAGCAAGCTGCGGGAAGCCCTGGAGCTCTTTCCACCCTTCTCCGGCGGGCGAGCCCTTGATCTGGGGGCGGCACCCGGCGGGTGGACTCGCGTGCTCGGGGAGAGAGGGTTCGAGGTGGATGCGGTGGACCCCGCAGACCTTTCTCCGATGGTGGCGAAGATGCCTAACGTGGAACATCATCAAACCACGGCCGGAGATTTTCTCTCTCGTGGCACCTCCTGTTACGACCTTCTGGTCTCTGACATGAAGATGGACCCCGTCATGGTCGCCGACGTGATGACCGATGTGCAGTCGCGAGTCAGACGCGGTGGCGCCTTGATCGCCACACTCAAGCTGCCCAGAGCGGGCAACCCTCTACCGGTGCTCGATAAGTGTCTGGAAAAGATAAGAAGGGCCTACACCGTGGTCCAGGCCCGTCAACTCTATTTCAATCGCCACGAGGTGACCGTGCTTGGTCGCCCGGCGCTGGATTCCGGTCCCGACATCGGGAGCCGTCAGGCGACCTGACGCTCAAGCGACACCTTAAGCTCTTGGAGCTCTTCCACCAGCACGAGCAGTTTGGGTTCGAATTTCTCCGCGAGCTGGAACGTCGCGGAGGGCTCATCGCGCACCGCAGCTTTCTCCAGTTGCTCGAAAACAGTAAGGAGGGGTTCATCGGCAAAATAGCCGAGGGAAGCTCTCAGACTCCGCAGGCTTCGGGTCAGGAGTGTCCGGTCGCCGCTTTTGAGCGCCGCTTGCAGATTGCCGTACTCTTGTCTCCAGTTTTGGAGAAAGACGTTTGTAATTTGAGCTAATAATTGAGTCGACCCCCCTAGCCTCTCCAACATGGATGAGGTTTTTTGAATCGCCACAATGTGTTCCGTCCTATCCCCGTAACCCTTGGAGTATATGCTTTGCTGGTCTGCTCGCGAATGCTCCGGGGGATAGGTTGTGGGATCCGATGGGATATGTGGCGTCTCGGAAAGTCGTTTTGCCTTGAATTATCTCCGAAGTTGGCTAGGATAGAACTATGGGAAGGTCGTCGGTCCATTTTCTTATCATCTTAAGCTTGGTCGCCGTGCTCGGCATGCTGCGACAACCAGAACAGCCTGCTTCTACCCCAGAGGAGAAGAGCGCCGAGATAAAACTCACATCACCTCCGGTGAAACCCGACTTTGTGGAGCCTCGGTTGCCGGCGGAGACCCAGGCGGTCGGCCGGAAGAAGACTGCCGTTGCGGCCCCCAAGCCCGAGGTTCAGCCGAGAAAGAAAGAAAACCCACAGCCGAGCGGCGTCTACGAAGGGTTGCGCGAAAGCCGGGGATTGTCCGTTCGTGGGATCAGCTTGGGAATGACTCAGTCTGAGACGGAAGCTCTCTATCCCGGGCCGGAGGTGGTCGATCGGATCGAGGAGTACTGGGGTCCCGGCTACCGCAACGAGATGCGTGGTGGGTTTGGAGCGACTTGGTATAGATACTCGGGGTTCCATGCGTCTTTCGACCGTGATGGCGTATGTGGAGCCGTAATTGGGGATGGCCTGGAAAGAGGCGGAGTTCCGATTTTAGCCCGTGGTGATTCCGGAGCCGATGTGGAGAGGCTTCTGGGCAGGCCTTCGGTGCATGGCCGTCCTCACTGCTTTGGCCGTGACGATGGCGGCGACCGTTCTGAGTGGTTATACCGATTCCGAGACGAGAGTGTCTTGACTGTACGCTTCTCCGATGGCCTGCTGCGAAGCTTCGAGTGGCGAGACGCGGGTTTCTCCGATTCCGGCTGCTGAGGGAAAGCGACGAGCCCACACTAAAAGTGCAGGCTCGCCGGATATATTTGAATCGACTTGAGGTGGACGTGCCACCCGTCGGTTAACCCTTGTCCTTGCGAAACAACATCACGTACTCGTGCTTGAACACATAGAGCCCGTTGCGCAGCGCTCGGTAGCGCCACAGGTTGTTATTCTTACCCTTACCCTTTTCGTTCCCTTGAATGTCCTTGATGTTAATGGCCCGCAGCGTCAAACCGCAGGACCGCATCACTTCCATACACTCGAACCCTAGAGGAACCCACTCCCCTTGGGTATACTTGTCGCCGATCACGAGCGTCATGAAACGCCCCGGCTCCAACAGCTTAGCCCCGTTTTGCACCACCTGCTCAAACATTTCCAGAAACCCTTCCAGGCTTTCACACGAGGAGAGGTCTCGCTCGTCCTCTCCTTCGGTGAAAGCGATGATGTCCCAATACGGAGGGTGAAGCATCACGTGGTCCACCGTCTCCCGGCCGAGAGCCTTCAAGTGAGGCTCGAGCACTTCGGGCAGGTTGGGGGAGGCAGAATCGCCGCGCACGATCTTGGTGGTCATGCCGTGGGGGTTTTTGGCCTCGTCCAATCTCTCTTGAGACTCCTTGCAAATCTCAGGTTGGAGCTCGATCCCGATTCCGTGACGTTTGAGGCGCCGGCATTCGATCATCGTGGTGGCCATGCCGCTGAACATATCGAGCACCACATCGTTCTCTTTCGTAAACCGCTTTAGAATCTGTTCGGGAATCTGTGGAACGAAGTTCCCGTGGTAGTCCCCTTTGTGCACGCTGGACCGGCTTCGGGAGCCGAGATTCCAAAGAGAATCGGTGATGAGCTCAGGATATTCTTTCCAATTCTTGAGATCCAGATCGTGAAAGCTGGAGCGGACCTGGCGGCGCTTAGACTCGGGTTTGACCTTCTTGGCATTGGCTGAACTAGACAATTGTTTTCCTCCGTTGAGGAAAAGTTGAATAAATTTCACACCTTTCCTCGTGAACAGCGGAAAAGACAGAAAAAAGAAAAACGCCGCTGACTTTCTAAGACAACGGCGTTTCGCGGCTATTTATTTTAAGAGCATCGTCTTTCGCTTGCATATCTCTCCAGAACGTCGAGTTTGGAAGGTCCGGCAAGCGAAAGTCCGACTTCTTGATATCTATTTGACATGAAGCCTCCTTTAAGACCCTGGGGCATCATAGACTGTGAGGTGGCCGACGTCTGTGTCAAAAGTGTGAACAAACCGGAAACGGCGAAGCGTCAACGTTCATCGGTTGAAGAGGGGCGAAAAATTGGAGGGCAGTCGGGCCAAGAGAGAGGGTGTTTTCAACTTTTTCCACCCTCTCCTAGCGCGACTCTCTACCCACGGTGGGTGAAGGTTCACCACGGAGGGAAAGTTTCTCACGCATGGCCGGACTGCCCGCCCTAAGAATTCCCCGCTCTCTCGCTGCTAAACACCATGTTTTGATATTTAGTAGGAATTAACCAAGTCTAGGGGGTTTCCGGTCAGTCCTCTGGATTCCTTACTTCTGGCAGCCGGCGCACCAGGTGGTGGTACGTCCACCGTAGACTCCACGCCGCAACAGCGCTCCACACCTGGGACAGGCCTCTCCATAGCGCCCGTAGACCATCAGGCCTTCCTGGTTGTAGCCTCCCTCACCATCGGCGTTCACGAAATCGCGCAGAGTCGTGCCGCCCGCCTTGATCCCTTTCTCCAGGACCACCAGAATGGCATCGCTCAGAGCTTCCAGCATCTTACCCCGGACTCGAAACGCCCCGCGACCCGGGCGAATTCCGGCCAGGTGGAGGGCTTCGTCGACGTAGATGTTTCCAAGGCCGGCCAGAAATTTCTGGTCCAAGAGAGCGGCCTTGACAGCCACCCGGCGCTTATTGAGTCCCTGACCTAGATAGGTGGTGGAAAAACTGGAGGTCAGGGGGTCTACGCCTAAGCCGAAATGCTCCACGACCTCATCCCGGCCGCTCTTGGGTATCCAGAAGACCCGCCCGAATTTTCGAATGTCGCGGTAGTGGAGGGAAGTCCCGTCTTCGAGCTCCAGGCTGATGTGGGTATGTTTGTCGGGAGGATGTTGCAGGGTCCGCTGCAGCCCGGTTTTCTTGTGCACCTGAAACGGCGTATCGGCGCGGTCGGGGAGGCGGGCCGTCAGCTGTCCGGTCATTCCGAGATGGACGCAGAGCGTGATCTCTCCCAAGGGAAAAAACAACAGCTTCCCATGCCGACAAGACTCGCTGAAGGTGAGTCCTCGCAGACCACCCACGAAATCGCGGACCGGCTGCCCTCTTAGCACGTAGTCATCACGGACCGACACGGCCTCAATCCGACGTCCTCGAACGCGCTCGGCGATGCTGCGTCTGACGGTTTCAACTTCTGGAAGTTCTGGCATGGAAAGGGTTGTGTCTTTCTTTTCGAATGGGCGCTTATGACTGTGTTTACGAAAATCATCTCCGGCGACCTGCCGGGACATTTTGTCTGCCGCGACGAGAAAGCGGTCGCCTTTCTCTCTATCAATCCTATCCGCCCGGGGCACACTCTGGTGGTCCCGGCGGAAGAGGTTTCCCACTGGGTCGATTTGGATGAAGAGACCAATGCTCACCTGATGAAGATGGCTCACCGAGTGGCCAAAGCTCAGATGAAAGTTTTTTCTCCGGAAAGAGTGGGCTTGATCATCGCCGGTTTCGAGGTGCCGCACACTCATCTGCACGTGGTGCCGATCGACAGCGAAGGTCAGCTCAGTTTTGCTCACGCCGCCAAGACAGTCGACCATGAGCAGTTGAAGAAAATAGCCGAGGAGCTCTCTAAGGCTCTCTCGTGATGCGTTTCGTGTCCTTCATCCTGGCCTTGTTTCTGGTCGGCGGAATATCCCAGGCCGAGGAGCGAGAGAAGTGGCCGGCCGTCGATCGCGTCATCGAGGAGGCCATCTCGGAGGGAGAGATGCCCGGGGCCGTTCTTCTAGTGGGCCGGGGTGAAGAGATCGTCTATCGTCGAGCTTACGGTGAAAGGCTTCCTGGCGAAAATTTGCAGCCGGATGCGCTGTTTGACGCCGCCTCGCTTACCAAGCCTTTGGCAACGGCACTGTCCCTCCTGATTCTATCCCAGGAGGACAAGGTCGATCTAGACGCTCCCATCACCGACTATTTGCCCCTCAGGATTGCCGAGAAACCCACCATCCGGCAACTCTTGACCCATCATGGCGGGCTGCCGCCGGGTGTTCCTCTGGAAGGGTTTCCTGAGAATTTGGAAACGGTTGAGTTTCAATGCAAGCCCGGCGTGGAGTTCGTCTATAGCGATGTCGGCTTTTTGTGGCTTGGCAAAGTCGTGGAAAAGCAGAGTGGTTTGACGCTGGATGAGTTTTTTCAGCAAAGAATCGCGGCTCCGCTCCGACTCGCCGACTCGGGATTTCAACCCGCATCTTCGAGAGTCGTACCGACTTATGGGGTCGATCCGGGTGTGGTCCACGACCCGAGGGCCCGCAAACTCGGTGGGGTGGCCGGTCATGCCGGTCTTTTCCTCACCGCCGACGACGTGCATCGCCTTCTGAACGGATTGCCAACACTCCTAAACGACGAATCCTTGAATCTCTTCCTGAATCAGCAAGAGGGCGGGCGAAGCCTCGGACTGGACGTGGAAACCCGTTTCTCCGCACCCCGTGGCGACCGATTCTCCCCCAGAACGAGCGCCGGACATACCGGATTCACCGGCACTTCGTTCTGGTTCGACAGGCCGAGCGGAGTGCAGGTCGTGCTCCTGACCTCCAGACTGAATCCCGACAACGAGGGCAACGTGGTTCCTCTTCGTCGCGCCGTTTCGTCGCTGGTGGCGGCCGAACTGATCGGAGCTCAGGTAAAAACCGGGTTGGACCGTCTGATCGAGTCGGACTTCGAGCCGCTGAAAGGCAAAAGAGTGGGATGGGTCCTGAACCATACCAGCCGGGACCGTTTCGGACGGCATGTGCTTCAGCGTCTACCCGAACAGCCGCCGTTCGATCTGAAGGCTCTCTTTACTCCCGAACACGGCTTGGAAGGAGTCCGTGACGAAAAGGTCGAGCACGGTTTTCATTCCGAGTTGGACGTCCCGATCTACAGTCTCTACGGAGAGACCCGGCGCCCCAAGAAGGAGTGGTTCGAGGGCCTGGATGTGGTGGTCCTGGACTTGCAGGACGTGGGTGTGCGCTACTACACCTACATCAGCACTCTTCGATACTGCCTTGAGTTAGCCAAAGAGACGGGGACTACGGTGTTGGTTTTGGACCGTCCCAACCCCCTTGGAGGTGTGGTGATCGACGGTCATCGGGCGACTCACTTCGACTTCATTTGCTGCGACAGCCTTCCGTTGGTGCACGGGATGACGATAGGCGAGGTGGGTCGATTTCTGAATAGGGAGATCGGGGCCGAATTGAGGGTGGAAAAAATGGACGGGTGGCGACGAGAGATGCGGTGGGAGCAAACCGGACTGCCGTTTTTGAGCCCAAGTCCGAATTTGGCTGAGCTGGAAGCCGTCGATCTCTATCCCGTGCTGGGCCAACTGGAGTGGTTGGAACTCAGCGTGGGACGGGGTACCAGGTCTCCCTTTCGGGTCATCGGTGCTCCCTACATCGAAGACCCGCTAGCTCTGGCTCGCGATTTTCAAAGGGAGGTCGAGGCGCCGCTTGTTTTTCGGCCACGCATCTTCATTCCGGAGAGCTCTAAGTTTGAAGGCGAGGTCTGCGGCGGGGTGGAGGTGGAGGCTGTCGGCCCGCTGGAGGAGCCTGCTCGGGCGGGACTCGCCATGGCTCGTGTCCTGGCACGCCGCTATCCGAGCCACTTTCGCTGGAGCGACATGGCCCGCCATCTGGGCACGGACGACGTACCGGCCCTGCTGAAGCGAGAGCCGTCGCCGGAGGAATGGCGCAACCTCCGAAAACCTTACCTGTTGTACCCGTAAGGATACCTCGGAAGGAGGCCCGTCCATTCGCCCCCAGAACTCATTGACTATGCGCTTCAGAACACTTCTGTTTATGCTCCTGTTGCTGGCGCTTCCGGCCCTGGCCAACAATGTATTCGTCGGCAACAAAGTCTATGAGGGTGAAGTTTACGGAACCTCCGACGATGTGAGGTTCATTCTGTCTGAGCTGGCGGAAGCTTTGACCCTAGAATACCAGGAAACGGAAGGCGGCTGGACTCTCGGTGGAATGCCGATTCCAACGCTTGTGGAGCAAAACAAGGTTTGGGTGTCCCTCGATAGTCTGCCCGCCGAGTTGGTGCGAGTCGTTCGAAACAGCGAGCTGAACACGATCGACCTCTATCTGATGGAGGCCATGGAAGATGGTCCTAGCGGTAGCTGGGGAAACGGCGGTACGCTGGTCTTCTACTACGCCGACTGGAGCGAACCTTGCCGTGCGATGGAGCAGACCATGGCTCATGTCAGGCAGTCCCGGTCGTTTACCGTGGAGTTTTTGAACGTCGACTATCCCGACACGCCCGTCTATCGAAAGTATGCCAAGCGTTTCGAGGGCGACAGAATACCCTTTTACCTCTTGCTAGATAAAAAAGGGCGAAAGATCGACGCCTTTTCAGGTTTCTTGACCTATGGGGAATTGCTCGAGAAGCTCAAAGACTCGTTTTCCAAGGGGAAGACCGAAAATTAAGGCGTGTCGACATCCACACGCCCTAATCTTCCAGGAAAAAGTTGAGCAGATCGGGCAATCGTCGACCCCACACCCGCTCTGAGTGATCTCCTCGATGCCAGCGGGCTCTCACGTTGGCACCCCGCGCCTTCATTTCCGCCGCGAACCACTTGTTTTGATGGATGAACTCACGGTCCATCCCGCGATCACCGCAGCTGAGATAGATGTTTCGAGCCGGACGTCTCTCGAACCGTTCCAGGAGCTCGGGAAAGTAGTGTCGCCCGGCGGAGAGACATCCGATGGTGGGGAAGGCTCGGGGATAGAGCCAGCCGGTGTAGAGGGCGGCTACACCTCCTGCCGAGGCGCCGATCAAGCCTTTCAGCCGAGCTCTTGGGTAGAGCGATTTGAGGTAGGGCACGACGAAGTCCACCAAAAACGCGGCGTGCCGCTCTCCACTTGAGGAATAGTGCCCCGGCTCATTGCTCCACCCGATATACTCCGGGTACCGCCTTCTTGAGGCGGGAATGCCGACGACCACGAGAGGATATTCCCAGTTTGCCAATTTCTTCTCGGCGTGCCAGGTGGGGGCTTTCTCCGATTCACGGGCGGCCCCAAAGAGATGTTGACCGTCCAGGAAAAGAAGCAGATCACAAGGAGTCCAGCGCTGGGTGAAGTTCTTCCAAACGAAGAGACTGCGCCGATAAACTCCCGTTCCTCCCTCGGGCTCCCATTGGGAGTGACGCTCGAGGTACCCCAGGTCTTCATCGGGGTAGGTGTAGATCGTACTCACTCTTGAGGGATTTATGGAGAGGCGGTCGGGTCCTCCCGAGATCAGGCTGTCATTCGGGGGGTGGCCAATCGACGGAGCGCTCGGGCCACGTCTGCCAGCGTTTCGTCGGTTGTGGAGGTCCCGGCCGTAAGGCCCACGATTCGAACTCCGTCGAACCATTCCGGCCTCAAATCCCCGGCGGTTGTGACTCGCCACCACGGCAGGTCTCGCTCTGCCGCACGCAGGCCTAGCTGGTGCGTATTATTACTGTTTGGTCCCCCGACCACTACCAGGGCCTGAACTCGGGCGAGAAGGTCATCCAGAGCCTCCTGGCGATCCTTAGTCGGCTTGCAGGTCGTGTCCACCAACTGAACATCCTTGCCGGGATTGAGTTTGAGCAGGCGATGATGAAACTTTTGAAGTTCATCGGGGCGGGTGGTGGTCTGGTTGACCATCGCGATCTTTTGGTG
>Ga0208701_100159_pt1 | contig 32490 bp, 26 predicted proteins | sample DeeseametaMP1482_FD_184188 | JGI IMG/M metagenome (GOLD analysis project Ga0208701, IMG submission 184188) | Marine microbial communities from the Deep Pacific Ocean - MP1482 (SPAdes) | ecosystem: Environmental > Aquatic > Marine > Oceanic | place: South of Fiji, South Pacific Ocean | collected... | reverse complement strand
GTCCTCAAGACTGGCGCTGGGGAAAGGTCCGCCCAGGCTCATGTTGATGACGGTGGCCCCGTGGTCTGCCGAAAAACGGATCCCATCGGCCACGTCGGCCAGAGTGCCCGAGCCGGAACGACTAAGCACTTTCACCGGCATAATAGTGGTGCCGAAGGCGACGCCAACGACGCCCTTGCCGTTGTTGGTCGACTGGGCGATGGTGCCCGCCACGTGAGTCCCGTGACACTGGTCGTCCAGAGCTTCAACTCGCTTGTTGACGAAGTCGTAGCCGGTCACGAAGCCGGTCTGGTCGAGGTCTTCCACCTGGTGAAAGTCGTCGAAATTCTTGTAGGCCACTCCGGTGTCGATCACGGCTGTGACCACGTCGGCTCCCACCGACATCGGCCAGGCTTGCTGGGCTTCGATCATTCTCATGTGCCACTGCTCGCCGTAGCGGGGGTCGTTGGGGAACCCGTCGTCGGTGACCGGTACGTCGGCCAGGGCGAAGAGGTAGTTCGGGTCGCACGACTCCACTCGGGGGTCTGCTTCCAAAATTTCCAACAAGGCCGGCATCTGATGCTCGGACACGGTGGCGATGACGGTGTTGTGAAGCTTGCCCGGCTCACTGGAGAAGCGGAGGGATACACCCCACTCGCCGGTGAGAGCGGCCAACTCGTGGTCGGTCAGCTCGTCGGCCAGATCAATGTACACTTCACCCGGCACTCGTTGCGGGCCGGCGGGCCTAAATCCGTCACCGTCGGGATCGGCGGTGGTGTAAAGCTCAGCGCTGGGCCTGGGCTCTTCCAGGCCGGTGCGAGCGGAGCGGTAGTCGGACACGACCATCGCTAAAATTGTTATGAGACATAGGCAAGCCACGCTCAGACGACCGCGTTTGCTCTTAAACAGGTTCAAGGGTTACCTCCAGATTGGTCCATTTTCTCGAAAGTCGGTTTCTCTCCGCCGCCCTACAGGCCCTTTACACTCTTCGGGATAAAGATTCGCACTGGCAACTGATGAGCGACGCCGCCAGACGGAGTCTGGGCGGAAAGATTTGTGAGAATCTTTATGCCGAAGAGTCTAACTCCGGCGACCCGGCTCGGTTTCGGAAAGCCCGCAGCCCGAATTCTTTAAGTTGCCGCAGCAATTAGTCTAAGAGAGCGAAAAGACATTTGCGCGTGGCCTTTTCATCGCCCTGGTCCACGGCCCGACGCAGCTCCTCGAGCTTGTCTCCAGGCCAATCCTGAGAGAGCGATTTGGGAGCCACCTTCACGATTCCGCGCAAGCCCGAAGGCGTGCTGGACTCGCCGGAATAGACCAGGTCTTCAAAGAGCTTTTCACCGGGTCGGACTCCGGTATAGACCATCTCGATGTCTTTGTGGGGCGTCAGTCCGAAGAGACGAATGAGGTTTTCGGCCAGACTCACAATTTTGACCGGCTTGCCCATTTCCAACACGTAGATCTCTCCGCCCTCGGCTGTGGCGCCGGCTCCCAGAACCAGCGAGACGGCCTCGGGGATGGTCATAAAGTAGCGACTCATCTCCGGTGAAGTGATGGTCACCGGTCCTCCCCTCTCGATCTGCTTTTGCAACGTGGGCACCACGCTGCCCCTCGAGCCCAGAACGTTCCCGAAGCGAACGGCGGTGAATCCGGTCTGCCCGCTGGTATGAACCAGAAGTTCGGTGACCCGCTTCGTCGCGCCCATCACCGAGCTCGGATCGACGGCTTTGTCGGTGGAGAGCACCACCAGTCGTCCGACCTTGTTCTCGCGACACTGTTCCATGAGGTTGAGAGTCCCAAAGATGTTGTTGGAGCAGGCTTCCACCGGTTGGGCTTCCATGAGCGGAACGTGTTTGTGGGCGGCGGCGTGGAAGACGACCTCGGGATGGTGCTCCTCGAAAACCATCTGGAGTGAAAGCTTGCTTCGGACATCGCCGATCACTGGAAGTAGTTCGACGACGATGTCTTTTTGGGTAGAGGCGAGAGTCTGCTTGAGTTCGATGAGGATCTCGTGGATGGAGTTTTCTCCTCGACCCATCAAGAGAACTTTCTTCGGTTTGAGAGGAAGAATCTGGCGTACGATCTCACTGCCGATGGAGCCTCCCGCCCCGGTCACCAGAACGATCTTGCCGGTCAGATAGCCACCCACTCTCTCCCTCTCAAACGAAACCGGCTCCCGTTCCAGCAAGTCCTCCAGGCGCAGCGGCCGAATGGTGTTGACTTCCACATCGCCTGCGAGGAGCCCGGAAACGGCAGGGACCGTGCGCAGCTTCAGCGAGGCCAGGTCGGCGGTGGCGTTCACGACCCTGTTGTTCTGTGCCGGCTCTAGTCCGGCCAGTATGAGGCCGTCGACGCGATGCTTGAGGACCAACTCCTTGAGTTGCTCAAGGTCTCCCCTGTGCGGGCAGCCGCGAATCGAGAGGGTACCCGGCTTGGGCTCAAGAGTGACCAATCCGATGGCCGCCCCGCCTCCTCGCTGCAACTCCCTCACCGCCACCTCGGCGGCATCTCCCTCCCCTATCACCAGATAACGAAGCCCGTCACCCTGGCGGCGGCGGCGCTCCAGCGCGACTCGAATCAGCATCCGCAGACCGGCCACTAAGAAAAGGATGGGAAAGTAGGCGATGATCAGTCCGGTTCGAGGGAAAGCCACGCCCCGAGCCGTGAGCGTCAGAAGCTCGAACGGCAAAACCACCACGAACATGGTGATGGCGATATCGAGCGCGTCGCCGATCCCCACGTAGCGCCAATCCCGGTTGTAGAGACCGCGCAACCAGAACGCCAGCACGATGGAAATAGAGAGCGTCACAAAGAACCAGGTCTGCTCGTCGAGATACTTCAGAGTCCTGGTCCAGTTGAGATCGGTACGGATCAGCACGGCCATCAGCAGGCCCAGCCAGATCAGAGCTAGATCCCCAATCTTCAAAAGGATACGGTCGGTCGCCCTCACGGCAGCCTCGTTCGCCCCAGGTTAAAGATGTTCATTTCTTTGTAACAACTTTTTTACAGGCTCTTAGGGGACAAAACCGGCCTCCATGGGCTATACTGCTGGCAAGGAGAGTCCGTTTTGAGCAAAATTGACCGCGTAGAGAACCGAATCCGCCAGATCGAGCAACGTATCGAGAGGGGTCCTCAGATCAATTCAGCTGCTTTCAATCAGTTGATGGCCGGACATTCCGAGCCCAAACGATCTTCTTCTCTCAACTCCGACGCAGCCGCGACGAAGTTGAACAACATGGGTCATTTCAATCTGTCTTCCATTAAGGGTTTGAACAGAAACACTCACGCCTCGGGAGCCGGCGCCTCCGTCTCTCCTCTGGCGCAAAGCAACGGTGTTTCTTGCGGTCAGACCAGCGTGGCGATGGCTTTGAACTCACTCGTCCCGGGTGCCAACCTCACCGACATGGACATCGACCAGCACTACGGGTTCCAACTCCTTAAAGCTTTGAAGAACGAAAGCCGGGAAGCCGGATACGACTGGCGCGACGCCGGAAACATCGATTCCAGCTCCTGGTCTTTCATCGACAAGAAGGTCAACCAGGAAGGTCTGCCCGTGATCGTGGCTCTCAACGGTCCGGAATTCTCGCCTTCCGGTCGAGGCCACATCGTCACCATTATGCAAACCACGGCCGACACGGTCACCTACGCCGACCCGGCCGACGGTAAGATCAAAACGACCCAGAAGTCGAACATGGAAAACGCTCCGTCCCATCCCGACGGAAACTTTCTCTTCGTGGCCGACCGGGTCGCTCCCGATCCGATGCCCCAACAGCCGTACGCTTCGAATTTCAATCCTATGCCGGGAGAGTTTGGTTCTCTCTAAAGAGTAAATGGATGGAAAGACCCGGTTATATACCGGGTCTTTTTCATTTTCAAGGGGGAGCGGGAGCCCTGGTTCTTTAATCCGACCGGATGAGCGAGACTCAGGCTAAAAGTCCGAAAAAGATCAAGCGGATCGGGATCACCACCAGAGAGAACCACCAGGGGGCTCAAGATGCGGCCGAGCGGGCCAAGGAAGCGTTTCGCGCCTTGGGCGGTGAGGCGTACGCTCTGGAAGAAGTCTTAGACGGAGCCCGAGAAGTCGACTGCTTGCTGGCGTTGGGGGGCGACGGCACTCTGCTTCACGCAGCCCGACTCATGGCTCACCACGACGTGCCGGTGATGGGAGTCAACTTCGGTCGAGTCGGCTACCTCTGTACCATCAGTGCTCAACAACTGGAGAGAGCACTCGAGTTGCTGGTAGAGGGCCACTACACCACCGATGAACGCTCTATGATCAGAGCGAGCGTGTTCAACCGCCGCGAGGAAGTGTGGCGCGTGGATGCGCTCAACGAGGTCCTGATCGGGGGGAGCAACCGGACTCTGACTCTGGAAGTGGAGATCAACGGGGAGCCTATCGGAGAGGTCGTCGGCGACGGCATTATCGCCGCTACTCGGACAGGCTCGACTGCCTACGCGATGTCTTGCGGAGGGCCGGTCGTTCTGCTTGAGTCGATCGTCCTGGTCGCTTCAAACGCTATCAGTTCGGCTCTTCTGGCCCCCACCGTTCTGCCCATGGACACCAAGGTTTCCGTCCACAACCGCACTAAGGTCACGCGACCGTACGTGATTGCCGACGGTCAGAAAGACTATCAGATACTCGACGGCACCGTCATCGAACTGGTGAGATCACCCAGCACGGTGCGACTCATCGACCCGCGCTTGGTGTCGAATTTCGCCAAGCTGACCAAGAAGTCGCTGCAGCGCGAACGCCCGCTAGAGCAGTAACCGAACCTAAATGAGATTCATCTTCTGCAAGACCATTGCCAAACCGTAGAGTAGTCCACTAGCCATGGCGATGGCGACTGCCGCCTTCACCGTAAAGAAAGCGTGTTTGGCCGAAGATTTTCGCGCCCCTTCACTCAACAACATAGACCGCTGAGTGGCCGGCAAGTCGTTCCATTCCTTTTGCTTTTCCGCGAAGACCGACATCGGCGAGGTCAGCTTCATGCTCCCGTCGATGATAACGACACACCAGTTCCCTCCGGCACGAAACTGAGGCTGGCCGGGCACAACTTTGAAGAACTCCTGGAGATTTTTCTTCTTCTCGCCGGTCTGATACTTCCTAGGGCCGCTGAATCCGGTGATAAGATTCCACTCGAAAGCGTTTTTCCTGAGAAACAAGGTCAGCCGCTGCCCGTCCGGCTTGAAGTTGAGAAGCATCCCTTCCGGCCTGTTGGGAGCAGACAGCTGTTCCTCGCTGTTCCACCTCTGGATGTCAATGACTTGAGCGTCTTGGAGAACGAGCAGTCCCCAGTTTTCGAACTTTTCTGAGGGTAGAGTTAGCGATTGACGTGAAGCTTGGTCGAGTGGATATTCCATGGCGCCGCTTTTTCGATAACCATAGGATTTTCCCCCTGAAGGTTGCAAAATGACAATGGTACAGCTATACTATGGAAGCCGGTTGGTGTCTAGGATTGTTTGACTGGTGAAGTCACACTGTCCGTGGGGGGGAAGGACGCACACATATGCTTCAATTGAGGAAGTGCGGCCTGAGACTAACGACTCAGGCTTCGATGAAGGCGAGCCAAACTCCAGACGGCAGTTGGCTGGTCTGGCTAGAGTTAGACGGACGACCGCTGACCGACGAAACGGGCAGACCCAGGGTTTTCGAGGGGCCTACTCGATATCAGGCTCAATGTAAGGCCTATCGTTGGTACTCTTTAGAGCCTGTCTTCTGTTCCGAAGACCACTAAAAGGCTAGCAGGTCTCGTAGGTCTTACCTAAGACGACTCGTTCGGCGCGAACTTCTAGTCCGACGATATTAGAGGCTGCTTTCTCGAAGGATCCCGGCTCCCCACTCACCTTGTATTCCACTTTACCATCCCCTGAGGAAGGGGCCAGATATTCCGGAATGAGGTCCGCGGGGTTGACGATCTGGATATCTTCGCGCAGCATTGGCTGAAAGACCGGCAGCAACAGTGGGTAGTGAGTGCAACCTAAAACAAGTGTGTCGGCCTCGCACTCGGCCAGCTTTTTGGCGTAACCGGCCAGCGTCTTGGCAGCGTGGTCCGTATAGAGTTCTTCGTTCTCCACGATCGGTACCAGGTCGGGACACCCGATCTCGTGGACCTTGAGGCCCTTTTCCGTTCCCAGATGCCGCGCTTCATTCAAGATTTGGGCTTTGTACACTCCTGACGCCGCGGTAAGCGGATTGGCCAGGACAGCGATGGAGCCACGGGTACGCTTGGCTGCCGCTCGTGCCGCGGTTTCGATGACTCCGATAAGGGGCACCTCCACGGTCGCTCGTAGCGCGGAAATGGCAAGCGCCGAGGAAGTGTTGCAGGCTAGAATGAGCCCCTGGCAGCCTTCGGCCACAAGATACTTGGCGATATCGGTCACCAGGGCGACAACTTCCTCGGCCTTCCTCGATCCGTAAGGTACGTGGGCCGTATCTCCAAAGTAAATATACTCGTGTCCGGAGCGACTTTTAAGCAACTCCTTGAGGACCGTAAGCCCCCCTACCCCACTGTCAAATACGCCCAGTTTGGTGATTGAATTATCTTGAAGATTCGTCATGTAGAGATTTTCCTGGTTCTCACTCCCCCGTTAACTTTTCCAACGCCGCGAGTGCCGCTAATTCCACGTGGAGGCGGCTGGTTCCGCCTTGGAGATAGCAAACGTACGGCTCTCTTTCAGGTCCGTCGGCCGACAACTCGGCCGAAGAGCCCTGGATAAAGGTACCCCCGGCCATGAGGATCGGGTCTCGATATCCCGGCTGTACGACCGGCACGGGGGTTGCCCGAGAGTCGACCAGCCCAAAGCTCTGGATGGCCTTGCAAAACACTCGCTGTGCCTGAACACTACCCAGCTTGATAGCTTGAATCGTGTCCGTTCTCGGCTCATTCCACCCAGGTGAGGTTTCGAATCCTGCCTGGGCAAATATCCAGGCTGCCACCACCAGACCCTCCAGCGATTGGGCCACGGTCTGCGGGGCCAGGCTGAGAGCTTGAGCCATAGAGCGTGCCAGCCCCAGGGAAGGCCCGACGTGTCCTCCAAGCCCCGGCGCGGTGAACGCGGTCAGGCTTCTTTCCACCGCGAGCTCCGTCCCGGCAACGTAGGCCCCGGTGGGGACGATGGTAGCTCCCAAGTTTTTGATCAGAGAGCCGGCGCAGAGGTCCGCCCCGACTTGGGTCGGCTCCAGTTCTTCCACCATCTCCCCGTAGCAGTTGTCCACCAAAATGGTGACATCGTGGCCGCGACGATTTCGAATAGCCTGGATCAATTGAGCGATTTTGGAAACGGAGAAGGAGGGTCTCCAGGTGTATCCACGGGAGCGTTGGATGAAGACCAGACCGGTACTGTCATCCAGGGCGTTCTCGACGGCGCCGATATCGATGTCCCCATCCTTCAACGGTACCTCGGTATACCCGATACCAAAGGAGCGCAAAGAGCCCTGGTAGTCTTCCGGGTGACCAATCGTGGGCAGCAAGGTGTCGTAAGGCGCACCTGTGGCTGAGAGGAGAGTCTGTCCCGGACGGAGGTTCCCTCGGAGAGCTGAAGCGATGGCGTGAGTCCCGGAAATCCATTGCAGCCGTGCGGCGGCTCTCTCACAACCGAAGGCCCGGGCGAAGAGATGATCGACCCCTTCTCGGCCGCTGTCGTCGTAGCCGTATCCCGTGCTACCCGCCAGCAGAGCTTCAGAAAGCTGACATTCTTGAAACGCTTCCAGCACCTTCAAGAAGTTGGCATCGGCGGTCTCACAGATCTGATGTCGAACCTCGAGGGTGGCGGCGCGGGCTTCCCGCCACAACTTCCAACTTTTCTCGCTCAGACCGGCTCGTTTTCTGGTCAACTCTGGTATCGGCACCGCCTCCGGTTCGTATCGGGACGGGCGATTCCTGGCAAATAAAACAAGCTTCTCTGCCGGGCAGAGAAGCTTTAGGCGGATGCCCCTACTTGTAGGTTTAAAGTTAGCACACTTAAAGAAAAAATGCACCCGTTTCAAAGACTACTTTATGAAAAAAATGTCGTCCTCCAGTCCACAAGGCCACACCGGGTCGGCGCGAGAACTGGAAAGCCTTGAGATGAAGCTGATTTACGTATCGCCCGAGGGAACATCCGGCTACGCCCGGGTGGCCGAGGATTTCATGCTAGGGCTGCACGAACTCGGTTTGGAGTTCTCCTGGCAGCCTTATCACTGGGCTGGAGGCGAGACCGTTCCCTTTCGAGGAGAGACAGAGAACGTTGCCCTGAAGCCGTTCTTTTACAAACCGCTCGAAAGTCCGGAGCTGGTTGTACTGCACATTATGCCGTCCTATCTGGAAAGCTGGCTGGAGCGGTTTCCTTCCACGCCGATCGTGGTGCACACGGTTTGGGAAACCGATCGTCTTCGAGGCGAGTGGGTCGAGGTCATCAATCGGACCCTGGGCGTGGTGGTGCCATGTGAGTGGAATCGACAGGTTTTTGCTCAATCGGGAGTCACCGTGCCGATCGAAGTCGTTCCTTATATGATACCGAAAGATGTCAAGCCGCTGGAAAGAGGCAACTCTTGCCGCCGCTTCTACACTATCAACGATTGGACTTATCGAAAGGCCATGCCCGAACTTGTCGAAGCCTTCCTTCGCGCTTTCGCAGACGGTGGAGCGACTCTTACTATCAAAACCAACACCAAGGACCGAACGGCGGCAAAACCCTGGTACGATTTTTTCCCCCTGGGCTGGCTCGCTACCATCCACACCTCCACCAGCCACGCTCTCAAGGAACTCAAAAGGGCGACTTCGTCCGAGGCCGAGATCAATCTTATCGCGGGCGACCTGACAAGAGAGCAGATTCTGGAAATTCACCGAGAGCACGACTGCTATGTTTCGCTAACTCGCTCCGAGGGCTGGGGAATGGGCGCTTTCGAAGCGGCCGCCATCGGAAACCCGGTGGTGATGACGGGATTCGGAGGGCAGAGCGAATTCCTCAAGCCCGAACTCTGTACGCTGGTCGACCATTCCATGAAGCCCTGCCTCGACGACGGTTGGTACACGGCCCGCGAATCGTGGGCCGAGCCGGACGTGGAGGACGCCGTGGTCAAGCTGAGAGAAGTGTTTGCGCAGCCTGACCAGGCCCACGCCAAAGCTCGCCTCCTCAGAGAGAAGTGCTGGGCCGAGTATGAGCAGGGTAAGGTGGCTGCCGAATACCGGCAGACCCTTCAACGCCTGCTGCGCGATCGACTTCGGGCAGGCTTGGAACCGGGCTCACCGGGCTGAGGGGCCTTTCTGGGCTCCACGTTGGTCACCCCTCGAGCCGTGCCAACTTCCGTTTTGACTTTGCTCAGAGCCTCCGAGAGAGCGATCTGGTCGGCGATGGGCAGTCCCTCGAGCTTTCGATTGAGCTGCTTTTTGACTGACTGCATCTCGTCGCGAAGCGCTGCCGCCGCCTCGAACTCCAAATTGCGAGCCGCCTCTAGCATGGCGCCTTCCATCTGTCCCAACAACTCTCGTAGGTCTTCGATCTCCATCTCTTCATGCTGTTGGCGCCGGACTTTCCTGGATTCCTTCGCCTGATAGCCGAGCGTGTCGAGGATGTCGTTGACCGCTTTGCGGATGGTGGTGGGAGCGATGTTGTGCTCCCGGTTGTACTCGAGTTGAATATCACGACGGCGCTTGGTTTCGGCCACGGCCGCTTTGATGGCTCCGGTCATTTTGTCAGCGTAGAGGATCACCTGACCGGAGACGTTACGAGCCGCCCGGCCGATGGTCTGAATCAGGGAGGTGGAGGACCTCAGAAACCCTTCCTGATCGGCATCGAGGATGGCTACCAGGCTCACCTCCGGCAAGTCCAACCCTTCTCGAAGCAAGTTGATCCCGACCAGCACGTCAAACTCACCCAGGCGCAGATCCCGGAGAATCTGGATCCGACCGAGTGTATCCACTTCCGAGTGCAAATACCGCACTCGCACATTCAGGCCGTTGAGATAATCGGTGAGGTCTTCGGCCATCTTCTTGGTGAGAGTGGTCACCAGGACCCGCTCGTTTCGGGCCGCCCGTTCTCTGATCTCTCCCAAAAGATCGTCGACCTGCCCTTTGACCGGTCTGATATCGAGCTCGGGGTCGACCAGGCCGGTGGGGCGGATGATCTGCTCGACGATGGTTGAGGACGCTTCCTTTTCATAGTTCGCCGGGGTGGCTGAGACGAAGACCACTTGACCTACTTTTTGCAAGAACTCATCGAAGGCTAACGGGCGGTTGTCGTAAGCGGAAGGCAAGCGAAATCCATGCTCCACGAGACTGTCTTTTCGAGAGCGATCCCCGTGCAGCATCCCGTTGAGCTGCGGGACCGTCACGTGAGATTCGTCGATAAAAACGACAAAGTCTTTCGGGAAGTAGTCGAGAAGAGTGTAGGGCGCTTCTCCCGGTTTTCTGCCGGTGGTGTGAAGGGAGTAGTTTTCGATGCCGTTGCAGTAGCCGATCTCCTGGATCATCTCCAGGTCGTAGCGCGTTCTCATCTCCAGTCGCTGGGCTTCCAGCAGCTTCCCTTCGGCGTGAAAGTACTGCAGCCGCTCTCTCAGTTCGTCCTCGATCGCTTCCACCGCGGCGTTCCTTTTATGTTCGGGTGTCACGTAGTGTCGGGCCGGATAGATCACGACCCGTTTGGGCTCTCCCGTGATCTCACCGGTCATCGGATCGTAGCAAGCCATGCTCTCCACTTCGTCGCCGAAAAACTCGATTCGGTAGACTCGCTCCTCGTCCACCGGGCGTATCTCCAGCACCTCGCCGGTGAGACGGAAAGTCGCGCGCTCGTTGACGGTGCTGCTGCGGGTGTACTGCATCTCCACCAGCTGCTTGAGAAGTTGTCGACGCGGAATCTCTTCGCCCGGGCGAAAAACCATGATGGTACTCTGGTAGTCTTCCGGTGAGCCCAATCCATAGATACACGAGACGGAGGCTACCACCAGGGTATCCCTCCGTTCCAGCACGGCGTGGGTGGCCGAGTGACGTAGACGGTCGACCTCGTCGTTGATGGCCGAGTCTTTCTCGATGAAGGTGTCGGTATTGGCGATGTACGCTTCCGGTTGATAGTAGTCGTAGTACGAAACGAAATACTCCACCGCGTTGTTGGGAAAGAAATCCCGGAACTCGGAGCAGAGTTGGGCCACCAGGGTCTTGTTTGGTCCCAGCACCAACGCCGGCCGGTCCAGCTGAGCGATGACGGAAGCCACGGTGAACGTCTTTCCGGTACCGGTTGCTCCCAACAGGGTGGTAAAACGATTGCCTGCTTTGATCGACTCCACGATCTCTTCGATCGCTCGAGGTTGGTCTCCGTTCGGAGGGAACGGTGCTTTGAGGCGGAAGCTGTTGGCCATAGTTTTTTGGAGTCTCCTAAGCTGAACTGGTCGTTATTACATATATGCTCCGGGCAAAAGGTTTCTCAGTGGTTCACTCCGAGACCTCTGCTGGCAACGCTCGTCACCTTTTGCATGCTGGCCGCTCCGGTAGCCGCCGACCGTTTACGAATATCTCCCGACGACCTCCGGTTGAGGGTTGCCGTCTCCGAGGAGCTGCCTGCCTCTTTGCGCCGCGAGATCAGAGACCTGGCTCGAGTCACTCCCCTACCGGTGGACGACGGCTTGATACAGACGGAGAGACTGATCGAAGAGACCTTCGCCGGTCGAGGCTGGAAGACGAAACGCTCCACCCTCGTTCGTTACTACTTCCTCGTTGCCCGACTGGAGCAAAGCCAGAAGTTTAGTGACGAGTTTTTGCGTCGACGGGGTCTGATGCAGAAGGGGGTCACCCTGCTGGACGAATATATCGACACCCTCAATCGACAGATAGCTCGAGCGGTCTACACCGATGCAGCTCCCGTATCCCCGGAAGTCGTCGGTTCTTTTCCGCTGGAAGAGGTGGAGAAGACGGATTCGGGGGAGATCCTGATTCTGCATCGCTTTCCTCCACCCGACATCGGCCTGGGACGCGAAAACCTGAGAGTCTTGAGAGAGCTTGCCTCGGAAGAGAAGGGGATGTTGGAGGACCGGCTGGAGAGCCTGCAGGAGGCGGAGACGCGTTTTTTAGCGGAGGTCTCGATTCTAGGGAAAGAGCTCCTGGCCATGCGGGAGCAGGTTCGGGGATGGGTCGGCATTCCCGGGGAAGGACTCCCCTTTTCTTTCTGAGAACCCAGTCCTATGGCAGAAGATAGCCCCGGTAAAGTTGATATCAAAGAAGAGTTGAAGACTCTGGCCGAGGTTAGCCGCGATCTCGACCGTCACGCGAAGTTGGCTCGCACAGCTACCCATCCTATTCAAGCCCAGCAAGTCCGAAAGCGCATCGACGAGTTGACCGTCAAGCAGACCGGCTTGATGAATCAATTGGTGGAGAAACACCCCAACATGATTACCAAGCAGAAATTTGAAAAGCTCAGCAAGGAGCTCGATCAACTGCGAGCCGATATCCGAGCCTGCGAAGACAAGGAAGAGCTGGTTAAGCTGGATCAACAGATCGAAGAGACCGTGAACAAGTGGGTCCACCAGTTTCAGGTGATCGTCTCCGATATCTCCGGAGTCAAGCCTCCTCCCAAGCCGGTCTTCGACAACTGAAGACGAGAGCTTCAAAAGGAAAAGGCCTCCGGTTGGAGGCCTCTTTAAAAATGTCAACGGACCCTTTAGTTTGCCATCGCCGCGTTGGAGTATCCCAGCGGTCTTTCTTGACGGCGATAGAAGTTATCCACCACCGGATAGAAGCAAGATGATTTCTTGAGCTCTTTTCCGTAGACGTGGAGCGTCACGGCGCGCTCGGAAAATGGGTTCAGGATGGTGTGGTGCTCGTAGGGTGGGATGAGGCAGCCAACCGCTCCTCTGCCCACCTGCTGGCACTCCCGCCGTTCAAAGTGATAGAGCGCCTCGCCCTCTTGCTCTTTGGTTTCCTCGAGTTCATACTGCACAACCTCGAGCCGTCCTTGCAAGCAGCACTCCACGCACCAGGTCCCGTCGTGGTCGTGCACGGGTGTGCCCTGCCCGGGGCCCCACGACATCGCTACCACGCAGCATCCCGATTCCTCTCCCTGAAACACGAGATGGCGGGCGTAGCAATCGGAGCTACAGTTCCATTTCCCACAACAGTCGAAATCCGAAGCGCTCAACTTGCAGAGAAGTCGCTCGACCTGGGCCACCTTGTCTTCCCATTTGTGATGGGCCACAATCTCCCGGTCGAGCTCTCTACAAAACTCATCAATATGCACAGTTTCCTCCTTAAAGTTTGATAAATAAGAATTATTTACCATATAGAAAATTATTCTTCATGCTCGAGCTCTCCTGCATGGGAGCGTTCGAGGAAGACGGAGCCGTTGGAGAGTCTGTAATTTTCCCTCCAACAGAATTCTCCAAACATTGCCACCGAGAGTCGTCGAAGTTATAGTCCGAGCACGGATGATTTCCAAGCTGTCCAAATCTCTCAAAGCTCTTTCGCCGGGTCTTCTACCGGGTCTGCTTTGCGTCGTTCTCCTCCGATTTGCCGCCATCTATGAGTATGAACTTCTGGGTTTCAGCAAGCCGGTCGAGGTTCCTCACCTGGAATACGCCGCTCTCGTCGTCCTCTGGGGTCTCCTCTGCTTGCCCCCGAGGCGTTGGCAACCCTGGCTCTGTTTCGGGGTCCTGGCTCTTGCCCAGATCATCGCTTTCATCGACGTGAACTACAACCGCTTTTTTCGGGAGCTCCCCTCGCTCTATTTGCTTCCCACCTGGTTTCAGGCAGATGAAGCCGGTCAGAGCTTGAGTTCGGTCGTGAGCACCCGGGACGCCTATCTGTTCTTACCGCTGCTGCTCTTTCCCATAATGGCAGTTCCTCTTCAACGCTTGGGTCGAGAACGGAAGCGCAGCCTGACCGCTGCCGGTCTCATCGTGATCATCGGGATAGGTTGCTTTATCGCCGCTTGGGAACAGATGCACCCCGTGCGCTACGAGCAACTTCAGCGCCGTTTCCAGAATCGAGCCATCGCCTCCCTCTTTGGAATCCAGTTTTACCATCTCTACGACTTCTACGAGTGGGGTCGGGTGCAGATCGGTGCCGAAGGCGGAAGAGCGGTCGACAAGGCGCTCATAGAGAAGGTCGTCGACGAAAGTCGCCGGTCTTCACTCGAAGAAACCCCTTTCAAAGGTCGGTACGAAGGGCGCGATCTGATCCTGATCCAACTGGAGTCGCTTCAATACTTCGCCGTGGAGGCCGAGTACGACGGCCAACCGGTCATGCCGTTCCTGCAAAAGGCCCGAAACGAGGGCTTTCACTTCAAGCTTTTCGACCAGACCCATCTGGGCCGTTCGGCCGACGGCCAGTTTATGTTTCTGAACTCTCTCCACCCCCCGGCCACGCGACCCTTGCCGTTCGCCTACCCTACCAACCGTTTCGTCGCTCTCCCCACGCTCTTTAACGAAAAGGGATACCGTACGTTTTATTTCGAGCCCATGGACCCCACCTTCTGGAATTCGGGAATCCTGTCGAAGGGATACGGATTTCAAGAGCGGCTCTTTAGGAAAGACTTACCCCCGGACGACCCGGCGAAGGATATGCGAGGCTGGGGACTCACCGATTTCGCTCTCTTCGGGAAGGTGCTGAAAACGGCCCAGAATTGCGAGAAGCCCTTCTTTATGTATGTGGTGACGTTGATGTGTCATCACCCCTACTCTGAGGCCTCCAATACTCCCGTGGACTTCCCCCCGGCCAAGAAGCTGAGCATGGTTCGGCGCTATCTTCGTTGCTGTGCCGCCCGAGACCGAGCGGTTGAAGAACTGGCAAGAAAGCTCGCCGAGACTCCCCGCGGGCGAAAGACCGTGCTTTGCCTGGTCGGTGATCACGACGCCAACCTGCCGGTGGCGGAGATGAACAACGAGGGTTATCCAACTTTTCCTGAAGGAGAGACGGTACCTATGATTTTAGGAAGTGTCGAAGAAATTTTGAATCTTCTTCCAGGGGAGCAAAGGCCCGTCCAGCCTAGGTTTCTCGGCGGTCAGATAGACCTGGCCCCCCCCCTCGGCCATGTTTTTTCCCTTGCCATGGAAGAAAGTGTGTTCGTAGGCTGGAACCTCTTCGCAACGCAAAACAGAGGGACACTACATTGCCGCTTAGGCACGTGGATGGACCAAGCTGGAAGAATACAGGAGTCGGAGAGTTCCGGGGACTCGCAGGAATGCGACCTGTTTCGAGTCAGTGAGATGCTGCTACAAAGCGATAGTATCGAGGCCTATCGGTCTCCACGTTCGCACCAGTAGCATTGTACTAGCTTGAAATTGTCTCTAGAGTATGAACTTTTCTCTAGTTCTTATTGTATTTCATTCCAGGCTTTGTTATACTTTCGGGTGTGACGAAGTCTCATACGAAGGAGGGCGCGTCAGAGATGAAAAATCAGGATTGGGCCAATTACGTCAAGGAGCGTCGTAAGGCAAGACAATTAACCCGTCGAAAGTTGGCTGAACTAGCCAAAATCGACCCGAGTTATGTAACGTTGATCGAAAGAGATGGTTATGTACCTCGTAAGGATAAGGTGCTGGAAATTGCGAGAGCGATTCAAGCCGATGTCGACCGTACGTTGCTCGTGGCCGGTTATGCCCCGGAGCAAATCCCTGTGGACGATTTGTTGGAAAGGATAGAAGGCTACAAAACCGAGAAAGTTTTGGATGCCGAGTTGAGAGAAGCTTTACAAGAACTCTTCACTCTCTCTACCGCACAGCAAAGAAAAGTCGCAGAGATGCTTCACGCATACGTTAGGACCATTCGCGACCAACCGGCGGCTGCGCGACGCTCACGCCGAGCATCAGCAAAAGCCTAGACTTCTCTGGTGTCGACGTCTCACGGGGCGTCGACACCGACGACTGACACGGGGCCGGGTAATCTCGGTCTTTTTTCTTTTCCCCAGTTCTTGTAAAGGGGAGCCCCTACTTTTCGGAAAGCTCCGCGGCCGCTTCGGTATCGAGCCAAAACTCCGTGGACTCCCGGCCTTCGACCCGCGAGGAGGGATAGAGTTTCTCCTCCAGGACGCTCTTGACGGCTTCCGCTTTGCCTGCACCTTTGACCAGAAAGACCACGCGACGACTGAGAGCTAGAGCAGGGAAAGTCAAAGATAGACGCACGCTTTCCTTGCCGCTCACGTGATTGGCGACGCACATCCGATCGGTCACGGACAGAGCGCTGGTGCCAGGAAAGAGAGACGCCGTATGGCCGTCATCCCCCATCCCCAGGAGCTGAAAGTCTAACGGCTGCGACGAGTTCTCGAAATATTCTCGAAACTCTCGGTCGTAGGTCTCCGCAGAGAGTTCGGGTGAGGAAAGGATCGGCCAGGCGTGGACCTGCAGGGGAGACAGGTCGATCTTATCCAGCAGCTGCTCGCGCACCATCCGGTAGTTGCTGTCGGGGTGATCGGGCGGCACGAAACGCTCGTCGCCCCACCAGAGGTGGACGTCGGTCCAGTCGATGTCACACTCGGCCAATCCGGCGTACACGACCTTGGGAGTCGAGCCGCCGGAGAGGAAAAAGTGGAAAGGGCGTCCGGCTTCTCGGTTCTTGAGTACGTCGGCCAACCTCTCGATCACGGTCTGGGCATAAGTCGCCGAATCGAGGACCTCAATTTTCTTCACGAATATCTCCTTCTCAGATGGTCCACGATGCGAGCGAAGACCCGATCGCGGCGGGGTTTGTTGAGAGCGGCTCTCACTGCCTCCAGGGTAGACTGAGGGGAGAGCTTCTGGCTGGCATCGTCCCACTTCAAGACGATGGTGTCGGGGTCTCCTTGAGCCTCTGTCATGGTTAGCCCCTCCCCTTTCCAGCCGCCTAAGGAATCACGACCCTGCACGGTGGTCTTCACCCACATCTGAATCAGCGACGTCCTGGCTCTCAAATCAGAGTCCGATCCGAACTCGAGGACGATGTCTTTCTGTCCGTAGGCCGCGGCGATACTCTGCCTGGCCTGCAGCATCTCATACCAGGCTAAGGGGACGAAAGCATGCTCTTGACGATGGGAGTCTTCCCAAAGGTCCGGCAACCTCGGAGCGAGTTCCTTCCAGTCTCGGTCGACGAGCAGAATCAAGCGCGCTCGATCGGCCAGGCGGTCGAATAGGACGCCCTCGGGAGGGCCTGCTTTCCACCACAGCAGTTGGGTCGGCAATCCGGAGCGGATAAGAGGCAGAACAACGGAAGCGAGTCGCTCCGGTTGGGGGCCGCAGGTGATCTGTATCTGCTCGCTGCAGACCTGGTCGCAATCACAGCGAGTGCAAAGATGTAGGCGGGCCGTGGCCTCTTCCCAATTCAAGCTTTCATCCGACTTGATCCAGATAACCCGGGCCGGGTGGCTCTCCCGAAGACCTTCCAGGACCTCGTCGAGTTCGTGGACTCGTTGATTTGGGCTGACCACGATCAGGTTGAAGCTCGCGATCCGGGTGACCGGATGTTCGGAAGACCGCCGGTGTTCGGCCCACTCCTCGGCAAACCGTTTCATGAGTTCGTTTAGGGGAAAAGTTTCCCCTAAACCGCTCTGGCTGGAAGTGGCGTTGCTCATACTTTTCGCCAGTATCGGCCTTCCGACTCGATCAGTTGGTCGGCCTCGTCGGGGCCCCAGGTACCGGCTTCGTACTTGGGAATCTCCTCCGAGCTCTCGGCCCAGCGGTCCAAGATCGGCTGACAGATTCGCCAGGCGGATTCGATGGCATCGGCGCGGGAGTAGAGAGTGGCATCGCCGATCAGGCAGTCGTGGAGCAGTCGCTGGTAAGCGGTCGGAGACGGAACACCGAACGCTTCGCCGTAGTCGAAGTCCATATTCACCCACCGGGTGTCGGTCGTCATGCCTGGGATCTTGGAAGCTAACCTAAGAGTGACCCCTTCTTCCGGATCCGTCCTGATAGTGAGAATATTTGGACCCACGGCGTCTCTGGAGCCTCCGGCGAAGAGGTCGAGCGGTGCGGCCCGATAAACGATGGAGATCTCGGTGAGTTTGCGGGGCAGGCACTTGCCGCTTCTCAAGTAGAAGGGCACCCCTTCCCATCTCCAGTTGTCGATGAAGAGACGAACCGCCGCGTAGGTCGGCGTCTGGCTGTCTTGCTCGACACCTTCGGACTCCCGATAACCGGGCACCGACTCGCCCTCCACGTAGCCCGCGGTGTATTGTCCCCGAACCGTGTTCTCGTCGACTTGCTGCGGTTTGTAGATCCTGACCGAGGAGAGGACCTTAGCCTTTTCGTTTCGCACCGCATCGGCGGAGAACGAGGTGGGCGCCTCCATGGCTGTCAGGCAGAGCAGTTGCATGAGATGGTTTTGGATCATGTCACGGAGGGCTCCGGAGCTGTCGTAGTAACCGGCCCGGCTTCCCACGCCCAGCGTCTCGCTTGCGGTAATCTGAACATGATCGATGTATCGTCTGTTCCAAAGCGGCTCGAGAATGCCGTTGGCGAAGCGGAGGGTGAGGATGTTCTGGACCGATTCTTTGCCCAGGTAGTGGTCGATCCGATAGACCTGGTCTTCGTCAAAAGTCTGGTGGATGGCGTCGTTCAGGGCCTGGGCGGATTTGAGATCGGTGCCGAAAGGCTTCTCGAAGATCACCCGCACCCACCCCTTGTCCGAGCGGTTCATTCCGAGCTTGCCGAGTTGCTCCACGATGGTGGGGAAAGCGTCGGGGGCCACGGCCAGATAATAGACCACGTTCGGAGGGATCTCTCTCTCCTTTTGCAGCGTGTCGAGCTTTTTCTGAAGCTCCTCGTAACACTCCGTGTCTTTATAGGAGCCGGGCATGTAGAAGAGACCCTGAGAAAACTCGTCCCAGTCCTCCTCCGCTCCGTCAGGGGCGACTCGATCTCGAAACTCCTCGTCGGAATACTCCGTTCGAGAGATGCCGAGCACCGCCAGATTGGCCGGAAGCAGCTTCTGCTTTCGCAGACGAAAGAGCGAAGGGACGAGTTTGCGACGAGTGAGATCTCCGGATGCCCCGAAAATCACCACCACCGAACTCTGGGTCGTCCGATGTTGTGAAAGACCCTCTTGGAGCGGGTTCTCCCGCCTCGCCACGGCCGGAGTCACGAAGTGGCGCCTGCCGACTTGGCACTCTCCAGAGCTTCTCCGAGGGTGGCCAGTAGCGACTCGTAGGACTTGGCGAACTTGTCCACACCCTGTTCGACCAGAAGAACGTTGGTTATCTGATGGAGGTCGACACCGACCTCTTTGAGTTTGGCGAGTTGTTCACGTGCCAGTTTTTCGTTCTCCTTGGTCAGAGTGACTTCGCTCTTTCCGTGGTCGAGCGCCGCCTCTAAAGTGTCTTCAGGAAGGGTGTTGACACAGTTGGGTCCGATCAGTTCGTCCACGTAGAGCGTATCGGGATAGCTCGGGTCTTTGGTGGAGGTACTGGCCCACAGGGGTCGCTGGAGCTGGGCTCCTTTGGCCTTGAGTCGAGCGAACCGGTCGGAGCCCTCCAAGACTTCCTGGTAGGCGGCGTAAGCCACCCGAGCGTTGGCGACGGCGATCTTGCCTTTGAGGGCGAGCGCCTGGTCGCTACCGATCTTCTCCAGTTGATCGTCCACCTCGGAGTCCACTCGAGAGACGAAGAAGGACGCTACCGAGGCGATCTTGTCGATGGCTTCCCCTTGTGCCGCCCGCTTCTCGAGCCCTTTCATGAAACGCTCCATGACCTGTCGGTACATCTCTTCGGAAAAGAGCAGGGTGACGTTGACGTTGTAGCCGTGGGAGAGAAGCTCCTCGATGACCGGCAGACCAGCCTCCGTCCCGGGCACTTTCAGCATAAGGTTGGGCCGGTCGACAGTCTTCCAAAGCTCGTGGGCCTGCTTGATGCTCCCTTGAGTGTCGTTGGCTTTGGTGGGGTCGAGCTCCAGAGAGACGTACCCGTCTCCCCCATCGGTTTCCTTATAAAGAGGCAAGAAGAGGTCGCAGGCTCGCTGGACGTCGTTGGCCATCAGTCGCCAGCAAAGATCTTCCTTGGAAAGCCCTTCCTCGGCGGCCTTCTTTACCGCGGCGTCATAAGAAGTCCCTTTGGAGACGGCTTTCTCAAAGATAGTAGGGTTGCTGGTCTGGCCTCTCAGGCCCCAAGCGCTCATCTTTTCCTTCAGCCAGCCGCTGTCGAGCATTTCGCGACTCAAGGAGTCGAGCCACAAGGAGACCCCCGCCTGATGTATCTGTTCTGCTTTCTGGTTGGACATGATCTCTCCTTATTTCAGTAGTTCTTTCATTTTTTGGGCGACGGCCGGCCCGGTGAAACCAAACTTCTCCATATTGGTCTCCCAGGGCGCGGACGCCCCGAACCGATCCATTCCGTGGGAAGCCCCGTCTTCGGTGACGTATTTCTCCCATCCCATAGTAACCGTGGCTTCCACCGACAGTCGCTTTCTGACATTGGGCGGGAAGACGGAGTCTCGGTAGGCTTTGTCTTGCTTGGCGAACAGTCCCCAACTGGGCATGGAGACCACCCGAATGGAATAGCCCTGCCGCTCTAGCTCCTCTTGTGCTTCGAGACAAGGATGGACCTCGTAGCCCGAGGAGATGAGAATTCCGTCCAGTGCATCCGGTTTTTGTCCTTCGCTCAACACGTAGGCTCCCTTCTTCAGGCCTTCGGCTGAAGAGGTCTTGCCGTCACGCTTGAGGGTGGGACAGTCTTGGCGGCTCAGCACCAACAGTACCGGACCACCCGAGTGAGTGATGGCTGCCTTCCAAGCTTCTCGGGCTTCGTGAGCATCACAAGGTCTGATCAGGGTCATGTTGGGGATCATGCGTAGGCTGGGAAGCTGTTCCACCGCCTGGTGGGTCGGGCCGTCCTCGCCGAGACCGATGCTGTCGTGGGTGAGGACGAAGATGCTTCGCTTCTCCATCAGAGCGGCCAAACGTAGACTCGGCCTCATATAGTCGGTAAAGACGAAGAAAGTGGCACCGAAAGGGATCACCCCGCCGTGCAGCTCCATACCGTTGACCATCGCGGCCATGGCGTGCTCCCGAATACCGAAGTGAAGATTGCGGCCGGCCGGATCGTCTTTGGACTGAGAGGTGGTCGATTTCATGAGGGTCTTGGTCGACCCGGCGAGGTCGGCGGAGCCTCCGATCAAGTTGGGCAGATTCTTACCCAACACTTGCAAGACTTCGCCGGAAGAGTTGCGGGTGGCGCGGGCCTTCCCGTCGGCGAAGTCCGGAAGTCCCTGGTCCCAGCCGCTGGGGAGTTCACCCTTGTGCCAGGCCTCGTATTGAGCCGCTAGCTCGGGGTGAGCTTCTTTGTACTTCTTGAAGAGCGTCTCCCAGGCGGACCGGGCCTCGGCGCCTCGCTTCAAGGTGGCTTCGGTCAGCGAAGCCGTCTCCTTGGGTATGTAAAACGTCTCGTCGGCGGGTAGGCCGAGCTTTTTCTTGGTCAGCGCGATCTCTTCGTCACCGAGGGGCGAACCGTGGGCTTCAGCCGTATCGATGGCGTTCGGCGAGGGAAAGGCGATATGGGTGCGACAGGAGATGAGGCTGGGGCGAGGGTCGTTTTTGGCCTTCTCGACGGCTTCACAGATGGCATCGAGGTCGTTGACCTGACCGTCGCTCAAACGCTGCACGTGCCACCCCATCGCTTCATATTTGGCATCCACATCTTCTGTGAAGGCCAGGTCGGTGCTGCCCTCGATGGTGATTTTGTTGTCGTCCCAGAAAACGATCAGCTTCGAGAGTTGCAAGTGACCGGCGATCGACGACGCTTCACAAGCCACTCCCTCCATCAGGTCGCCGTCGGAGGCGATCACGTAGGTGAAATGGTCGACCACTGGAAAGCCGTCGCGATTGAAGTGAGCGGCCAGGAAACGTTCGGCTAGAGCCATCCCGACACTGGTGGAAAAACCCTGGCCGAGTGGCCCGGTCGTGGTTTCGACGCCGGGTGTGTGGCCGACTTCAGGGTGTCCCGGAGTCGCGCTACCCCACTGCCGGAAATTCAGCAAGTCTTCGCGGCTGACAGCGTATCCCGAGAGGTGCAGCAAGCTGTACTGCAAGATACAGGCGTGGCCGCAAGAGAGAATAAATCGGTCGCGGTTGGACCAATGGGGATGGGTCGGGTCGTGATGCATCTTGCGACCGTAGAGGGCCCAGCCGATGGGGGCCAGAGCCATAGCGGTGCCGGGGTGCCCGGAATTGGCCCGTTGTGGTCCGTCCATAGCCAATCCGCGAATCGTATTGACGAGTAACTGTTCGTGCTCTTGAGCTACCAATGTTTGAGTCATAGTCTAATCTAAATTCCTTCCGTACCGTCGGTACAGGGTTTTCCCCGCGCTTTCCACTTTGGCTTGCTGAAACCTTTGGTCCGCCGAGGGTTTATCGATATTTCAGATGGAGCAGAGTGGTGTCGTCGGTGTAGACGCCGCCGGTGTGGGCGAGCACGCATTGCTCCAGGTGAGCCAGCAGCTCTTCGCCTTCCAGCCGGAGTGCCCACTCCATAAACAGCTCACCCAGGCGTTCCGCTCCGAACAGCTCTCCGTCGGGTGATTTAGCTTCGTACGCGCCGTCGGTGAAGAGCAGTATCTGGTCACCGGGTTGGAGAATCAGGTTGTGACGACAGAAGTCGTACGGCTCCACGACTCCCAACGGAGGGTCGCACTCGGAAGCCAGAGCCGTGAGCTTGCCGTCACGCAGGAGGTAGCCGCCGCTCTGGCCACCCGCGCAATACTGCAACTCGCCGGTCTCTTCGTCGAGAATGGCATAGAAAATCGTGATAAACCAGCCTCTTCGACCGTCCCACAGCTTGACGAGACGACGGTTCAGTCGGGCCGCAATCTCGGCCGGGTCGCAACTCTGCTTGCCCCACTCATACACGAAGCTCATGACAGTAGCCATCAAGAGTGAGGCGCTGATGCCTTTCCCCATGACGTCGCCCAGACAAAAGTTGAGCATCTTCTTGCCGAACGGTCGGAAGTAGTAGAAGTCGCCGCCGACCGCGTCGCACTGATGAATGGAGCCGCAGAGAGACACCCGCTGAAGATGGCACGACTTTCCCGAGAGAGACGATTGAAAAGACTTGGCTAACGCCAGGTCGTCGTCGGTGCGGCTTTTGATAGCTCTCAAATCGGCCCATTTCTCCAGGGTGATCACGACGAAGGCGCTCACCACGAACCACTCCGAACAGTTCACCACCCAGTCTAGTAGAAACCAGGGCCAGTAGTCGGGCCGATCGATGCGCCGGATCTCGGACCACTTCAGGAAGAAATCGAGCAGTCCGGCCAGGGCGACCGAAAAGTATCCGTAGTGGCGAAAGACCACGCACGAGGCCACCAGGGCAAGCACAATGAGGTCCAGCGGATACGGCTTGGTCAAGTACTTGATGGCGAAGGCAAGCGGAACGCTCGACAGTGCCAACCAACCTAGAGGACCGGCGAACAGCGCTCCGTCTTGTTTACGAGAGCGAAGCAGGAAGCTCTCCATGTTGGCGTCAAGTCCCCGCGCCAATCGGAACAGTAGGTGCTTCACGGGCTGCTGCTTTGGCATCGAAGTGGGGTTTCCTACGGAAAATACTAGATTCGCTTGACACCAAGCGGCATAGTTACTACACTTCCGCAGATATCATTCTAAAGATTTGACAAGGAGATCACCATGTCACAGATAACCGTCGCTGCCGAACCGCGTAACGACGCCGGTAAAGGGGTAGCTCGCAAGCTGCGCGCCCAAGGACGGATTCCCGGGGTTCTCTACGGTCGAGATTCAGACGCCACTCTCTTTTCAGTAGATGCGAAAGAGACCTGGAACGTGATGAAAGAGCATGGTTTGAACGCCATTCTGGAACTGGATCTGGACGGTAAGAAGCGAAACTGCATGATTGCCGAATACCAGACCGATGTGTTCGGCCGCCAACTTATGCACATCGATTTGAAACTGGTCGACCTGAACAGCAAAGTTGTGGTCAAAGTACCGATCAACCTGGAAGGTCAGCAGGCCGTTAGAAGCCGTGGCGGTATTGCCCAGCTTTATCTGCGTGAGTTCAAGGTTAAGGTGCTCGCTACCGAGATCCCCAAGAAGATCGATCTTGAGATCGGCGATATGACCCCTGGTCAAAGCCGCAAGCTCCAAGATTGTGTTCTGCCGGAGAACGTTCATCCGATGGACCCGCCCAGCACCACGGTAGTCAATATTTTGGCTCCTCGTGCTCTGGCTGCTGCTGCCGCGGCCGCCGCTGCGCTGGACGACGACGAAGACGAAGCTGCTTCAGAAGAGTAGACTCTCGTTCTAAGGTTCCATGTCTTTGGCCGATAAAGGAGAAAGATTGGCTCGGTCCGACCGATCCGACAAGCTCCTGGTCGGCCTAGGCAACCCGGGCCCAAAGTATGCGGCAACACGCCACAACTTTGGGTTTCTTCTATTAGATCGGGTCTCTCAGCTTTTATCGAAGTCGGAACATTGGCAGGCCGCGGGGGTTCAGGAGCAGGCCGGCTTGGGGCGTTGGGAACAGTTTCAAAACTCCGAGCGGCGCGCCCATCTCTTGTGGCCTCTCACCTTCATGAACCTATCCGGACAAGCTCTGGAAAAGATGCTGGAGGCTCTCCCCTCCGCCACCGTGGACACCCGAAAAGACGTCCTAGTAGCTATCGACGATTTAAGCTTGCCTCTGGGGCGGGTCCGACTGAGAGCGAAGGGATCCCCCGGGGGTCATAACGGACTCAAGAGCGTCGAGGCCCATCTGGGTCACGACCAGTATTCCCGTCTCAAACTAGGGATTGGGAGACCCGAAGGGTCGGACCCGGTGGTCGACTTCGTGCTCGAACCGTTTTCCTCAGAGGAACTGGCGACAGTCGAACAGGTTTTGGATTTCGTGGCGTTGGAAACAATCCGATGGTTGGAAGGTGCGCAAGTGCCTGAGCTGAGCCAAGCAATAAACGGATGGTCGGCGAACGCAAGCTCGCCGGAGGAAGGGTGCTCGACAAAGCAGTGATGTCTCGTAGATGGCAGATGGTCCTGATTTTCGCGCTCCTTTTCGGAGCGCGATCTGCCTTTGCGTCTCCCCTGGTCGTGGAAAAAGCTCCCTCCATGGTGCTGCGCGGGGTTCCCTACACCCTGACCGTGAAGAACGACGGACACGAAGAACAACAGGTTTCCTGGGTCTCCAAACAGACGTCTTCGGAGCAAGCCACCAGCGGTACATTTCAACTCAAACCGGGTGAGAAAAAAGAAGTCGGTTTCAAAGCTGATCCGGGCGTCTCTACCTGGATCGTCCAGCTAACGGACGGCAGTGGAGGCACCGTGGAGGCTGAGGGACGCGCGCTTCCCGGGTGGGTTTCGTTGATTCCACCTCTGGTCGCAATCGGCTTGGCTCTCCTGACCAAGCAAGTTCTGATCGCACTCCTGCTGGGCATCTTCAGTGGCGCCTGGCTTTTGAAAGGCCATCCGTTCGAAGCTTTCTGCACCACCCTGGACTCTTTTCTGGTTGAGTCGATCACCAACAAAGACCACGCTTTCATTCTCCTCTTTACTATGGCCCTCGGAGGCATGGTGAGTCTGGTCTCGGCCTCGGGCGGAATGCAAGGCATGGTCGACAGAATGAGTGGGGCCGCCAAATCACCGGCCAGCTCTCAGGTTGTGACCTGGCTGATGGGGATCGCTATTTTCTTTGACGACTACGCCAATACTCTGCTGGTGGGTCAAACGATGAAGCCGGTCACCGACAAGCAGCGCGTCTCCCGGGAGAAGCTCGCCTACCTGGTGGATTCCACGGCGGCACCGATCGCCAGTATCGCCTTGATCTCCACCTGGATCGGATACGAGATGAGTCTCATCGAAGACGGCTTTAAGGCGCTCTCCATTGATCGGAACGTTTACACAGTCTTTCTCGAGTCGATCGTCCATCGGTACTACGCCATTTTTGCCCTGGCGTTCGTCCTGGCGGTAGCCGTATTTCACCGCGACTTTGGACCGATGCTGAAAGCGGAGCGAAAAGCCCTGAAAGAGGGTCCAACCGGAGTAGACTCCGAGGAAGCTCGAGCTTTGGAGAAAGAGGCCAATCAGGTGACCTGGGGACGGAGCGCATGGGATGCGATCTTGCCGGTTGGTACCGTCCTGGTCGGCACCATCTTCGGCCTCGTCTATACAGGCCTGCAGTCTTTGAACAAGGGATTGGGCGATATCGGGTTCACGGTCAAGGAGATCGGTGAGTTGGTCTCGGCGGGTAACTCTTTCGAAGCGCTTCTTTGGGCGGCGGCGTCAGGCGGGATAGTCTCTGCGGTGATGGCGAAAGTCCGATACCGGGTCTCCGTGGAACAGATTTCCGAAGTCTATGTCAAAGGCGTCACCCACATGGTGAGCGCTTGTATCGTCTTGATTCTGGCTTGGGCTATCGGTGACGTCTGTGGCAAACTTTTCACCGGTCCTTATCTGGTAGAGTTGACCACCGGGAAGCTGTCCTCTCAATTTCTTCCCACGGTCACCTTCTTGCTATCGGCCGCGGTCGCGTTCTCCACCGGCACATCGTGGGGCACGATGGCGATCGTCATGCCTCTCGCCATTCGGCTGGCCGTAGAGCTCCCCAAGAGCGACGGACTGGATGCCGGCATGGCCGAGGTGATCTTGATCTCTACTATCGCGGGAGTTCTGGCGGGATCCACCTTTGGAGACCACTGCTCCCCTATCTCGGACACCACGATCATGTCCAGTTTGGCTAGCGGATGCGATCACATCGCCCACGTCTCGACCCAGATCCCATACGCTCTGGTAACGGCGGGGATCGCCATCGCCTTCGGCTCCATCCCCGCGGCTTACGGAGTCAATCCATGGATTTTGAATATCGTTGGGATCGGACTTTGCTTTTTGGTCGTGAGATTTGTGGGTAAACCTGTGAACGAGGTGACTTCGACGTGATTGATATCGGTTGGCAAGGTTGGGCGATCTTTAACGGTGCCGTAATCCTCATGCTGCTTTTGGACCTGGGAGTCTTCAACCGGAAAGCTCAGAAGGTCACGGTCAAGGCTGCCCTCTACTGGACGGCTTTTTGGATCATACTTTCCATGGCGTTCAACGGCTGGATTTTCGACAATTTCGGAAACGAAGCCGGTCTCGACTTCTTCACGGGCTACATTCTCGAGAAGTCGCTGTCGGTGGACAACCTTTTCGTCTTTCTGCTGATATTCAACTACTTCAAGGTGCCGGCCCGCCTGCAACATCGAGTCTTATTTCTAGGGATCTTGGGAGCGCTGGTATTGAGAGGCATCTTTATCTATCTGGGTGCTACCCTGGTGCAGCAGTTCCACTGGGTCCTCTACATATTCGGCGCCTTTCTCGTGTTCAGTGGAATCAAGCTGTTTTTTCTCGATGAAGACGAGGACCAGAATCCGGAGAACGTCATTGTTCGGGCCTTTCGAAAGCGTTTGAGGGTCACCGAGGAGTTTGTGGAGGAGAAGTTTTTCGTCGTCAGGGACGGAGTCCGATACGCTACACCGCTTTTTCTGGTCCTTATCGCGGTGGAGACATCGGATGTTCTTTTCGCGGTGGATTCCATTCCCGCCATCTTCGGGGTGACTCAAGACCCGTTCATCGTCTACACATCCAACGTGATGGCGATTCTGGGGCTCCGCTCCCTTTATTTCGCCCTGGCCGGGCTTCTAGAGTACTTTCATTACCTCAACTCAGGCCTTGCTCTGGTGCTCATCTTTATCGGAGTCAAGATGCTGGGTGAGAACTTCTTCGAAATCGGTGATGCGCTGGAGTTGGGAGTCATAGCTTTGATCCTCACGGTCTCCGTGTTGGCCTCGATTCTTTTCCCGAAGAAAGCTGAGCCGGAGAATGACGCGTAACTTTTGCCTTTTATTGGTGCTTTTTTTAGCTGCACCCACGATTGCCGAGAAACCCTGGTTCTATCCGCGAGCCTCTTCCAAGGCTTATGCGAATCCCTATCTCACGCCCCGGCGGGCCCTGCAGGGTGAGTGGTCTCACCGTTTTGAAGGTCAACTCGTGCTGTGGCACGGGGTCGCTTCGAACGTGCACCGCGACGAGCCACAAAGTCTCCAGCTAGAGACGGCATCCGGCGCGGTGCCCGTGAAGTTTAGTCGCAAAGTGAAGAACCTCCAGGCCGACCGGCAGGGGGCGACGATGGCCATCAAAGGCTTTGTTCGCCGAACCGACGACGGCCGGGTTTATCTCGAAGGGCGATCCGCCATCCCCTGGCGTCCGGCCGGCGGATTTGTGGCTGGTCGGCCGCTGCTGGAGCAATGGGTCGATTTCCAGAGACCGGAGCTGCCCGCGGCCACTCGTCAGAGGATCGCTGCCGCTATCCAGCGTGAGGCCGGTGCCAACGGAGTGGACCCCCTTTTTCTTACCGCCCTGATCCAGGTGGAGTCCGGTTTCGATCCGGAAGCGGTTTCGGTCAGCGGAGCCCAGGGTTTGGGCCAGTTGATGCCCACAACGGCCCAGGGTCTCGGGGTCAATCCCCACGACATCGACGGCAACGTTAAGGGGTGCGCCCGCATGGTCGCGGGACTTCTACAAAGATACGCCCACAGAAGTGACGGCAAAGCGCTGGTATTGGCGAGCTACAATGCAGGGCCGAACCTGGTGGCCCGCATTCAGAGTGTGCCTCACTACGAGCAGACCGTGAACTACGTCTTCTTCATCGGCTCCTTGTACCACGACCTCAAGAAGCAAGAAGACCTTCTCAAATAAGGGCCCTTACCCTCCCCTACTTCGGGCTTGTCTTCTTGTGTAGGTAAAGGCTCAGGCTGACGTAGTAGATCGGATAGAAGAGTGAACTCGGTAGCCACCAATCGGGAAGCTTGTCGGGGCAGACGACCAGCGCCACCGTTTGAATTCCCCAAATCGTTCCCAGCAGCAAGGTCGGTATTTTGTACGGCTTGGTTTTACTGGGATAGATGAAACGGATCGGGGCGAAAACCATGGCCGCCAGAAAGAGCACCAACAGGCTGTTGACCCAAACCGGCCAGCCGAAGCAAAAGAGGTAGAGCGCGACCAGGTTCCAGTAGCTGGGGAATCCGAGGAAGTAGTCGTCGTCCGTCTTGGCGTTCACATTGGCAAAACCGAAGCTGGAGGCCAAGACGATGGGAGCCCATACGATCCAGTGATCGGATATGATTCCAAATCTTGCCATGGCGAACACCGGTACAATGACGTAAGTAAAAAAGTCGACAATGTCATCAAGGGTTCGACCATCAATGTGAGGGAGTCGTTCGGAGACCTTAATAGCTCTGGCTATGGTGCCGTCCGTGCCGTCGATGAAGATCGTCAGCATCATGAACTGGAACGCTAGATACATCTCTCCGCGAGTCACGGCCAGCAGGGCTTGAATCCCGAAATAGACGCCGGAGGCGGTGTAGAGATGCAAGAGCCAGCAGTCCCAGGGGAACTTTTCTTGTTTTTCGATATGCCGGTTAGTTTCCAATGATAATCCAATCAGAGCGCGTTGACTTTGACCCTGTCTTTTGGTAGCTTCCCCTTGAAACCTCTTCTCTGCGTAGCTCAGTGGATAGAGCGACCGCCTCCTAAGCGGTAGGTCGCAGGTTCGATTCCTGCCGTGGAGACCAATTCGTGTACTAGGGATTCTTCCAACAGCCTCGCTTCGCGGGGCTGTTCACAATCTTACGGGCGGTCGAGCTTGCCAGAACTCCACGGGTCTCATACGGTCCCATTTAAGCGCAACAACAACTCCGCATCAGGCTGGACCTGGCGTGATACGTTTTACCTGCTCGCGCTTCTCTTGTTAGCCCTGGTTCTTCGCACCGTCAATCTCGATACACCCTCGAAGATGTATTTCGATGAGATCTATTACGTGGATGCGGCCGAAGAGCTCTGGCAAGGCAAACCGGACCCAAATTCCGTGCACCCGCCTCTTGGCAAATGGATCATCGCCGTCGGTATCGACGTGACGACTCGAATCGCTCCTGAAGTGAGCCAGGCCGTCACCTGGCGGGCGGCATCGGTCCTGGCCGGGATTCTCATGGTGGCGGCCACCTACAGCATGAGCCTCATGCTGTACCAGTACAATCGAGTGGCGGCTGTGGCCGCCGGTCTCTTCGTGGCCACCGAACACCTGCATCTCAGCATGACTCGTATCGCCATGCTAGACCCGTTTCTGGCTCTTTTCTGCCTGCTCGGAACGTGGTGGAGCTTCGCCTACTTCCTGGGGGGGCACGAACGATGGGCTCTGCTGGGTGCTCTTTCGTTCGGCCTCGCCACGGGGTGCAAGTGGAGCGGTCTGCTCTCGGCGTTCGGTTGTTTTCTGGCCTGTCTTTTCCTGGACCGCTACTACAATTTGGACGAGATCAACTGGCATAAGAGCCAGAGGTACTTTTTCTGGTGTCTGTTGTTGGTGCCGCTCGGGTTTTTCTTGAGCTATTTCCACCTTTTTATGCTCAACGGGTTCAGCGCCGAGACGTTCCAAACCATCTTCGGCCAGGGCGAGCGAATGGTGAAGTTTCGCTACAATCCGGAGGAGTTCGTGCATGGTTACAAGAGCTATTTCTGGGATTGGCCGTTGGTCTTGAGACCGATCTGGATATTCTTCGAGCAGGAGAACTCGAAAGTCGTGGGCATCTGCTCGCTCGGTGTCTGGACAACCTGGTGGGCTTTCACCGCTCTTATGATCGAGCGAGCCTACGTCGGAATTGTTCAGAAGCGAGATCTGGTCGGCGGCGCTCTGGTGCTGGTCTGGTTGGGCCAGTGGCTGCCCTGGGCAGCCTCCACAACCGGTGGATTCTTCTACTACATGCTCCCGCAGGTCCCCATCATGGGACTGCTGATGGGAAAATGGTTTGCCGACCTGGCGAATTTTGACGATGTGCTCGGCGAAGGACGGTGGAGGGGCTGGCTGCTGGCAACAGTCTATCTTGCGGGTTTCGCCCTCTACTTCCCCTTCGCCACTGGGATAGAAGTATCACGCAAGTATTTCGATCTTCTGTTTTTTCTGCCCCACTGGATCTAAAAAATTTGGCCCGAAATTTCTTCGAGCCAAATTCTTCGTTTAGGCGTTCTGGGCTAGGCCTCTTCGGGCTCTGAAATGAGAGCCTTCAGCGGCGAACTCCAGAGTCGTTGGAGTCGCAGCCTCAGTTCCGAATATTTCTCCAGATTGTCTTCGGAATAGAGCCAGGCGAATCCGCTCTCTTCCAACTCCTCAAATTCGTCTTCCGTTAGCTGGTCGCGGCAGATGGAGTAGGAAGCGACAACCATACCGGTCTGTTTCGCGGCAAAGTTGTCGGAGATCGGATCCAGCCACTTGCGGTTGAGTTGCTCATTGTAAAGGAAGTCGCCGAGCTCCAAGAACGAGTCGCTCTCCGTTTGCAGATAGACCTCTCTCAGGAAAGCTTCCAACTTCTTGCGGAAGTCCGGGTCCTGTCCCCCGGATTCCGCTGCTCCTTTCAGGACTTCCAAATCCTGCAGAACGTCCTGCGGCACCTTCGACTCGAATTCGCTGAAGATATCGATGCAGGCCCGGATCAGTTCGACCCGTTTCTGGTCGTCGAGTCCGGCCGAGATATGCTTGAGCTGGCTGTGTCGGCGGTACATCGAGAACAGCTCTCGAAGCACCAGAAATCGCAGCTCTTCGGGCGGGACATCGTCTAGCTCGGCCCCGAACAGCAGTGTCGGTTTCGGCTCCGGTGACGAACGAAGCAAGAAGTGCTCGTCTCCGTCGTATGAGAGGACTTCGATCTCATCGAAGAAGACGGTGTAGTCCACACTCCTGAGCGCTTGTCGCAAGGAGCCGACGAAAGCGGCCGGTTCGGCATCCAACAACAGCTCTTCAAACTCTTCGCTGGGGATGTCGCATTCCACTCCGGATCGCGGAAGCATGTGTTCGAGGAACACTTGAACCACGGCTTCTTCTCCCGGATCGACTTCGTCCAGAAGCTCTTCCACCGACTCACCTTGACCGAGTAGCTCTCGGACCGCGGATTCAGCCTCCAGGCTTTCGGCTCTCGGAGAGTCCAGAAGCCGCTCCAGAAACTGCGATAGCGGTTGAAGCTCGGGGTAGCGCTCAAGATTTGTCTTGAGCAGGGCGAAAGTTGTAGGTCGGTCGGACAAAGAATGAAGAGCATCGATAAGATACTCGGTGACATCGTCCTGACTGATACGATGGGAGGCCTGTAGTAAGCTCAGTTCGCCTTCGCGAGGAATACGCAAGGCAATCTCGTCGGCTTCGTCGAGATAGAGTCCGACCTGTTCTTCGGGACGGGCACGAAGCAGAAGCTGCAACAAGCACTCTTTTTTGACGAGATCACTTTCGGCTTGGCTTGCCAATCCGATGAGTGCCGCTTCCATACTTTCTTGAAAGACTTCCTGGCTTTCTCCAAGCTCTTTGCCCTCCAGAGAACGACCCACTTCCAGAGCTTCCTCGAAACGAGCGAGCCCGGCCAGACAAGCCAGACGGCCGACCTGATGAGTGTGTTCCGATGGGTCCTGGTTGTGGAGAAGCTCAAAGATCGGCAGTGCCTCAGCGTGTCGACCCTCTTCCAGATGGGTGGCTGCCAGTTCGAAATCGGGCTTTACCTCGCCAGGCTCCTCTGCGGGCGCTTCTTGAGCAGGTTGCTCCGGCTCGGGCGCCTCCTCGGAAGTCGCGGCAGGCTCGGGAGGT
>Ga0208701_100158_pt1 | contig 32622 bp, 25 predicted proteins | sample DeeseametaMP1482_FD_184188 | JGI IMG/M metagenome (GOLD analysis project Ga0208701, IMG submission 184188) | Marine microbial communities from the Deep Pacific Ocean - MP1482 (SPAdes) | ecosystem: Environmental > Aquatic > Marine > Oceanic | place: South of Fiji, South Pacific Ocean | collected... | reverse complement strand
TAGTGCTCTGTCACATAAGAAATTTGGAGTTGAGGTTGCTTGAGGGTGGTTGTGGGGTCGCCGATTTTTCTGCGGCGTGCCGGGCGCACGTGAGGAAAAAGCGGTGAGCCCACGGCCGCTCTCAAGCGGCCTCAGCCCGAATATTCTTGTGTGACAGAGCACTTCTATGAGAAGGCCCTTCTTTTTTGAGGAAATTGCTGTTGCAATTTTGTGTCAAGTGCCTCTTCCGTCACGCTTCTATCCGCACTCTTTTGAATTCTGAAATTCTGGTGCACACTGGAGTCCGCCGGGTGTAGGCGCTGCTATCTAGACAGCGGATTCAAGAATCCTTAGTGCTCGGCGCAGTCGCCATAGACTCGACAGAGGAACTCGAAACTTTTGAAACTTTGGTTCCCTCGACTATTATGCAGCTCGTTTTGTTTCAGCGTTGCGTAGTGGCTCGTAGACCTCCCCGGTGACCAGCAGACGATGTAGCAGCACGGCCAGCTTTCTGGCCACCGCCACGATCGCTCTCTTTTTCTGCCGTTTGCCTCCTTCGGCTTTGCGTAGACCCCATCGTCTGAGATCACTGTCTTGCCCAAATGGACCAAGTATGTAGTGCGCACACTGTATCAGCAGTCGGCGCAGCCTTCGGTCGCCGGCTTTGGTTATCGCCAGGTCTGGCGCAGAGTCTCCCGACTCACATCGTCTCGGCCGCAGACCAAGATAGGAGCCTACGTCCCGACTCTTCTTGAAACGGTGGGGGTCACCGAGCGATAGAACAAAGGTGAGTGCGGTGACCGGACCGACTCCGTTGACCTGTTGAGTGCTTGATACTTCGGTTTCGTATTTTTCCTGAGAAACAGCCTGGATCGTCTTGTCGTAGCCTTGAATCTTAGCGGTGATTTCCTCGAGTGTTTGGAGTATCGGAATTAAGCCAGGCTTGAGTTCCTCTGGGATACAATCCTCAGCGACCTTGTGAAAGCCCCTGGTGTAGCAACTCTTGACCTGAATACCGAAACTCTTCAGCACTCCACGCACGTGGTTTATCAGCATAGTCCTTATGCTGACGAGCTTTGCTCGCGCCTTTAACGTTTCGAGGTCAGCTTGCAGCTCCCGACTCCTGTGAAAGACCCGATGAAGTAATTTGGAGTCAAAGCGGGCAAGTCGCGCTAGCCTTACAGCATCAAGCCGGTCGTCTTTGTCGACACTCCCATAAATGAGCTTCAGCTGCCGGGGGTTTGCCACGTGAACATCAAGACCTAACTCGTGGAGCAGCTCGCTTGCCCATCGAGACTGCGAGCCCACTTCTAGAGCGACGACGCATCCCTCGAATCGGTCAAACACCCGTCGGAACTCCGTTGGCGACGTCTTGACGGCACCTTCCTCTAGAAGTTCACCACTCTCACTGAGAACGGCGAATTTCGTTCGAGAATCCCCGAGGTCCAATCCCAGTGTCAAACTCTGCTTTTCTGTGGTAGTATTCATCTTGGCCAGCCTCTCTTTTGCACCTATAGAGTGCGCTTATTGTGATTGGGAGTCTTACGACATCCCGCGAGGGGTTGGCCTTCTCATTCCATCTAGTCAGGCCCGATAGACCTACGGAGAATGCTCCCCTCATCGTCTATCTGCACGGTGCCGGTGGGGCGGGCGTCGATAACCTCGCCCAGCTGAAAAGGGGCAGCGGGTACGCGATATCCAGGCTGAAAGAGTCCGCCGGCCCGTCCTTTATTCTTGCTCCCCAAAGCCCCCAAGATCAGGCTTGGTGGAGCCCTTCCGAGGAGCCAAGCCGATTTGGTGAGGCAGTTCTAGGAGTCATCGAAACGCTGCTGCAAATCGAATCGATCGATCCTCACCGAGTCTCCCTAGTAGGCGTTTCCATGGGAGGACACGGGGTCTGGGATCTCGGTTGGCGCTACCCCGATCGCTGGGCGGCCCTCATGCCGATTTGTGGAGCCGTTCCGCCGCACCGTCTCAGTCGACTGTGCCGAACTCCGGTCTGGTGTTTTCACGGCGGAGAGGATCGAGACGTGCCGGTGGAGGGAAGTCGCCAGGCTGTTCGTCAATTAGAAAGCCTTGGTGCTCCCGTGAAATATACGGAGCTCCCCGGTGTGGGGCATAGCTGCACCAGGGAGGTATTTGCTCGGTGCGATTACGGAAGCTGGCTGCTTCAACAATCTCGACAGCCTTCTCCGATTCGACGAACTGATGACTCACTTTGAAACTAGAAGGCGTGCGAACATAGCAAAGAAACGTTTTCCAGAACGTTACAAACCGCGAGCCTTGTCGGACTTTCGTCGGAGCTCCTCCCGCTATTCTCTGAACATAGGTTATTGAGCGTAGTGAATAAAGAGCGGCCAAGCACACACGGCCGCTCTTTTCTTTTTATGTGGACGCGCCGCAGCACCGCCAACTACTCCCTCACAACGACCCGGGCCAGTGTGTTCGATACCTCAGTTGCCGAACTTTCGACTCTTCAACTATCGAACAGCCCCAATCTCCCACGTGGGAAGACTCGCAACGATGTGGGACCCCGAATCCCACGTGGGAATCTCTAATTCAACGAGCTTTGATGAAAACACGGATGTCATTCCCCATGCTTGCTCCGTGGGCATGCCGGTTCGATCTGCCCGCACCAACAGAGGACTCTTTGTTTCGATCACAGGTATGCTCAGCGGTCCGATTCTAGATCGGATTGAGGCGGAAAAGGAGTCCCCTCGTTGTGGCCTCTATCCAGTTCTCCGGTTCGGGTCTTGGCTTCCAGACGCCGGCTGGGAGATTTGGGGGGATTAGGACGAGGAGTTCTCCTGTTTGGGGATTCCATTCGAAGAGTTTTGGGTCTACTTCGTGGGGAAGGACGCGGAGGTCGGTGGGGAAGTTTCCGTGGTTGAGGCGGTGGGCCAGAAGAGGTGCCGATACACCCAGACCGAGGCGAGAACTGGCCGAGCGAAGCCCCAGGGAGAAGATGTTCTCGAGATACTGCCCACGAGGAACGACCCAGTCTCCAAAGACCCAAGGGATCGCTCTAGGAAGTTCCTCGACAATCCCCCTATCCCAATTCCGAATCAATTTTGTATGACCGTTGCAAAAGTATCGAATATCTTTACCCGTGGTACCCCGAGCTCTAGCCAAAACGGTTGTTAGGACATCGTAGCCTCTTTGAAGCCAGTTTGGCCGCTCGTGAGAGGCGTAGCGGATACCTTTACTCAGCTCAAATTGCTGGAAAGCCAACCGCCTTCGAAGTCGCAAGGAAAGGCACTCTCTCGGAGATAGAGCGGGGAGGCAAAGCGTCGTGATCCTCTCCCAATGATCCGCATCGGACCAGCCAACTCTTACAAAGACGTTCAGGTCACGAAGAACCCAGGCGAATGGGCCGTCGCCCAAACTATCTAGGGGGCTTACTTGCGAATCTTGTAGCCTGACAGTCAGCCTAAGTGAGAGATAGATCGCCTCAAATGCTTCTGCAACCCGCCCAAGGGCAAGATAGGCCTCTGCCAAAGCTCGCAGACCCGCTCCCAAGAAAAACACGCTAGTGCTTACGCTCGTCTCCCGTCCGCCAACCCCGCCAGGCACCACAAAACAAGGCTTATCCAACTCCCTGTAAAGCTCTTCAGCCAACCCTTCGAACCACTCCTTCAGCTCCAGATACTCGGGATCCGTCTGAAGACTCTCCAGATCCCAATCCACCTCATCTGACCAGTTCGAACTGTACTTGGCCCACTCCCTGACCTTCGTTTCCACCGGAGCTTCCTCACGATCCTTAACCAGCGGAAACTGCCCCCAAAACGGATAAAACGTAGGTGAAAGATAGCCGTTCATCTCGGGGTCGTGAGCATATCTTTGGGAAGCCTCGTGCGCCACCCGTGCCTCCTCAAGACACTCGGCTACGAGCTCGGGGTCTTCCAATCGCGGAGTGGCAAGCCAATACAAATAAACCAAAAAGAAAAGGACCAGAAGAACATCTCCCAGTCCTAATCCCATTAAATGGCCCGTTACTTCCGAAGCTTGACGGAGTTGTCCCGAGCAAGGTAGGCGTAGTCGAATCCCAGCTTGTCGGCCAGGAAGATGCCGTTCTCCATCACCTGGAAATCGTCGATCCAGATGTCGCAGCTGGCGGTGATCACGTCGACGTGAGTCGGGCACGACCAATCGGCGTTGGTTTGGCTTCCGTAAGGATCGCCGAAGGCGATGTGGATGCCGGGCATCTTCTCGTCTTGGAGCAGGTTGCCGGTGAATTCAAATACGGCCAGGTTGGTACCGATGGCGAATTCGCCGACTCGGTCGCTGTGCTCAGCCTTGTGGCAGTATTCCCAGAACTCTTTCTCGAGTTCTTTGTTATCGCACTCCACCGACTTGAGGTACCCACCTTCGAGGTGCAGCTTCATGGGGGTCTTGTCCAGGACACCGTACTTGGCGCTGAAGTGGTCGCCCACGCTGCCGTCCACCACGAAGACACCGTCCACCGACATCGGCGCGGTGAAGATCTCTCCACCTGGCAGATTGGACCAGACTTCTTCGATGATCCCGCTCGTCTTACGCCAAATTCGATCTTGACTGAAAGTGGCCACCATATCCGTGCCACGACGGCTCTTGACGGTGATGGTCTCAGCTTTCTTCGCCTTGGCGATCAAAGCTTTCGAGACTTCATCCACTTTTCGAAAATCGGCTCGCATCCCCTGACACATAATCTGTTCGGTGATGCCGACCATGTGGGCGTAGCGAATGCCCATTTTCTCTACTTTGCCAACGAACTGCTGGCGATGGACAAGCTCGTTGGCCATCGGGTGAACGCAGTAGATGCAAACTTCACAGCGGTCCAACTCATCCATGATCACATCCGGCAAGACCTGGGCCGGACGGGCCACATGGTCCTCGATAATCATCAGGGTGCTACTCTTAGCCACCTGTTTGGCCACGTCGTGCACAGAGGCGCCCACTGGAAGGGTCTTGCGGTCAGTGAGGATGAAGACTCTTTGATCGGGTTTTACGTCCAAGCAAACTTTGACGGCTTGTTCGGCTCCGGGTATCAGACTTTGATCGTATACGTAGGTTGCAGTTTCCATAATCATTCCTGTTCATGAAACCCCACAGCTATGGGGTTCCACTGGACCTTACCCCACGCCCCACGAGCCCTAAACATGTTCGGCTTGTCGGCCTCGTAACAGTCTGGTTACGATTTGTGCGGTCGAAGCGGATATTGTGGGAATATGTTCATCCGATCGACAAAATCGGCTTACCAGCCTCAGCGCCAAGCACCATCCAGACCGGTGGTCAGCAAGGAAGAAGAGGTTCGTCCTCCTTTTAAGGAGCGCGTTGTCACCCACGCCATCGTGGGTGCTTCTCTAGGCGCGATCGCCGGAGAGCGTCTCGGATCCATGACCACGTTGGGAGCTGCCGCTTATGCCGGCATGGCCATCGGAGACACTTTCGGATACGGGTCCCTCGGCACAGTGGTCGGGGGCGTGGTCGGCGCCGGAGCCGGAGCCCTCCTGGAAAAGAAATTCCCCGTCGGCAAAACGGTCGGGGGCGCGGTCGGCTTTATCTCCGGAGGTATCGTCGGCGGCATAAGCGGTACTGTGGTAGCCGGAGTCACTAGCATCCCGGACCTTTTCGACTAACAAAAAAGAGCGGCGAGTGGCCGCTCTTTTTTTTGTCGCTCTACTACGAAATCTAACTCGCGTCCGAGTCGTCGCCGGCCCGCTTCGCATCTTCCGTACGTACCTTCTCCAACAAAGTCAGGATCTCGGATCCTTTCTCCATCGAACGGTCCAGCTGAAATCTCAGCTCCGGAATTTTTCTCAGCCGGACCACCTTGTTGATCTCACGCCGAAAGAACCCTTTGCTTCGATCCAAACCGTTTTGAAGATCTTCCAGATACTTGTCGTCTCCAAGGTAGCTGTACTTCACATCGGCATAACCGAGATCGTTGGCCACTTCCACTTTCATGAAAGAAACCAGCCCCTCGGAGGGGATGCCCGGGTCTTTCACTTTGCGAAACACCTCGGACACCACCTCGAGAAGCAGGTCTTCCACCCGCTCTCGACGGTGTCTTTTGGCCATTAGAGGCTCTCTCTAGCGACGGATTCTTCGCGGAAGGACTCGATGACATCGCCTTCCTGAATATCGTTGAAGTTGGCGATCGAGATACCACATTCGTAACCCTCGGCCACCTCTTTGACGTCATCCTTGAAGCGTCTGAGACCGCTGAGCTTGCCTTCATGCACCAGAATGCCGTCACGCACAACGCGGATCTGAGAGTCTCTTGTGATCTTGCCTTCCACCACGTAACAACCGGCAACTTGACCGACCTTGGAGATTCTGAAGACCTCGCGAACCTCGGTTTTTCCGAGTTCCACTTCTTTGATATCCGGAGCCAGTAGCCCGGTCATCGCCTTCTCCACATCCTCGATGGCGTGATAGATCACTTTGTAGAGTCGAAGCTCCACATCTTCCTGGTCGGCCATCCGTTTTACGGCTGTAGCCGGACGCACGTTGAAACCGATGATGATGGCATCCGAGGCGCTAGCGAGCATGATGTCCGATTCAGAGATGGCGCCCACCGCGCCGTGCACGATGTCTACCTTCACTTCGTCGGTGGTCAGCTTGAGCAAGGAACCTGAGATCGCTTCCACGCTGCCCTGAGTGTCACCCTTGATCAAGATGCGCAGCTCTTTTTGCTCGCCTTTCTTAACCTGGCTAAACAGCTCTTCCAGCGTCGTTCGACCGGAACCCTTGATGCGCTCCTTACGAGACTTCTCGGTACGAGCTTCCGACACTTGACGCGCCATCTTCTCGTCGTCCACAACCTCCAGGGTATCCCCGGAGTCAGGGACATCGGAAAGACCGACGATGGAGACCGGGATGGAAGGCCCGGCTTTCTTTGTCTGTTGGCGTTTGTCGTCGAGCAACACCCGCACGCGACCGTAAGCGTCTCCCACGACCACCATGTCGCCCTGGTTCAGGGTACCGTTTTGCACCAGTACCGTGGCCACGGGGCCGAGTCCTTTGTCCAGACCCGCTTCGATGATAATACCTCTGGCCTGGCGAGTGCTGTCCGCTTTAAGCTCCTGCATCTCCGCCACCAGATGGATCATTTCCATCAACTCGTCAAGTCCGTCGCCTTTCAAGGCAGAGACCTTCACGCAAGGGACTTCTCCGCCCCAGTCTTCGACCACAATATTGTGCTCGGCAAGCTGTTGCATCAGTTTGTCCGGATTCGCGTCGGCTTTGTCGATCTTGTTCATCGCGATGATGAACGGGACTTCCGCCGCTCGTACGTGGTTGATCGCCTCCACTGTTTGAGGCATGACGCCATCGTCCGCGGCCACCACCAGGATAGCCACGTCGGTCACCTGGGCACCGCGAGCCCGCATGGCAGTGAACGCTTCGTGACCGGGAGTATCGATGAAGGTGATACTCTTCTTGCCGATACTGACGTTGTAAGCACCGATAGACTGAGTGATACCACCGGCTTCGCCTTCGGTCACTTTGGTCTTTCGAATGGCATCGAGAAGGGAAGTCTTACCGTGGTCGACGTGACCAAGCACGGTGACAACGGGAGGACGCGACTCATCGCCGGGATCCTCTTCCTCTTCCAGCAAGTCCAGATCCAACTCTTCGTCGTCTTCGGACTCCTTCACTTTAAAGCCGTAGGCTCGGACAATACTAGCGGCGTCATCATACTCAAGGCCCTGGTTTTTGGTAACCATCTGACCCTGTTTGAGCAAATACTTGATGACATCGGAAGCCGGAACGTCCAGCTTTTCGGCGAGATCGGCCAGAGAGATAATCTCCGGCACTTCTACTGTTTTGATGGACTCAGCTCTCTCTTCCGGTGTTTTCTTACGCTTCTTGCGACGCTTGCTTAAACCGCCTCGACTGAAACTGGTATTGTGCCGGCGCGGCGCACGACTCTTTTGAGTAATCTCGCGAGTTCGACCGCCACCACGACCCTTGGCGCCACTCTTCTTAGCACCATCGCGATCATCGTCACTTCCGGTGCTTGGAGGGCTACTGCCCCGGCCTCGACCCGCATCGCGGTCACCCGACGGTGCCGGTCCTCCACCACCACGCGGTTTTTCACCACCACGCTCTTGGCGCGCCGGAGGCGAACCGTTGGTAGGACGGGCGGGCGGAGGAGCAGGAGCGGGATCCCGATACTGGGCTGCGATCAGCTGGTCGGGAGGAAGCTCGCGACGCCGTCTGGCTTCCGCTTCTTCCTTGGTTTCCTTTACCTCGGGCTCCTCAGCCTCGGGAGAGACAGTCTCCGCACGGACGGCAGGCTGCTCTTCAGCTTCGGCGGGAGCAGGTTGCTCGGCTTCAGCCTCGGCCTTGGCTCGCTCTTCTGCTTCCACGCGCTCTCTCTCAGCCGCCTCTTTGGCGGCCGCTTCTTCAGCCTCACGGCGCGCAGCTTCTTCAGCTCGCCGCTTCTCTTCAGCCACTTCCATGGCCTCAGCAGCTGTCCGTATTGGAGTCTCACCAGCCGCGATACGCGCCTGTCGGTCCATTAACGCTTGTTTCTGTGCATCGGAGGCCCGGTTGACGATTCGCACCGCGCGGCGAACTTTCACCTTCGGTGCTTCTTCGCCGCCCTTATCCTTGGCTGCCTCTTCAGCTTTTTGCTTTTGCTCAGCATCGCGACGGGCTTGCTCGATATGGGGAGCAACGACTTCGCGTATTTTGCGAACGGCGTCCGGTGAGAGACCGCTTGAGGCAGTTTTCACCTTGTAACCCATATCGCGCAAGATCCGCATAAGTGGCTTGCTGTCTTCCATCCCGAGTTCCCGGGCGAGTTCGTAAACTCTGACTTTGCCCATAGTTTTCCTTACCCCTTGCCGCCGAGCGATTGCTCCACCCATTCGACGCTATCGGCGTCTATGCGAGAAGCTATCGTGCGCTTCAGGTTGCGCCGGCTCCAGAGCCGGTCCCAACAGTTCTTATCTCGGCATATATACAATCCTTTTCCCGGCCGCACGCCGTCCGGGTTTTTCGTTATTTGTCCTTGTTCCTTGAGCTTCACAAAGCGAAACAGCAAGTCTCTCGGCTTGATTTTTCGACACGCAACACACATTCTGTTCGGAATTTTTGTCATCAGCGCGTCCAAAAACCAAAATCTTATCCTTCCGCGGGAACACTCTCTTGTTCCGCTTCAGCCTGTTCTTTAGCCGCTTTCTCGGCAGCCCGGATTTGAGACTCACTCTTGATATCGATCTTCCAGCCGGTCAGCTTCGCAGCGAGGCGAGCGTTCTGGCCTTCCCGACCGATAGCAAGTGAGAGTTGGTTATCCGGAACCACCACCACGGCAGACTTGTCCTCTTCATACAACGTAACTCGAGAAACTCGAGCAGGTTGCAGCGAATTGGCCACAAACATTATCGGGTCATCCGACCACGGAATCACGTCGATCTTTTCACCACGCAACTCATCCACGACAGCTTGCACCCGGCTTCCTTTCGGACCGACACAGGCTCCCACGGGATCCACGGCCGCTTCCAAGCTCTTCACAGCAATCTTGGAACGATATCCGGCTTCCCGGACAACCGCTTTAACTCGGATGATGCCCTGTCTGATTTCCGGAACTTCCAGCTCGAACAACTTGTTCAGAAAAGCCGGTTGAGCTCGGGAAAGAATGACTTGAGGCCCGCGAGAAGCGGTTCGAACTTCCAACACGAAGCATTTAATACGGTCTCCGTGACGAAACCACTCGTTGGCAGCTTGCTCGGGCGGAGGGATCTCGCCCTCGGCTCGGCCCAGGTCGACCAACACGCTCCGACCTTCCTTGCGCTGAACAGTACCGGAGATAAGCTCGCCTTCGCGGCGGATGTACTCTCCGTAGATGCTCTCGCGCTCGGCTTCGCGAATCTTCTGAACGATGACTTGTTTGGCAGTCTGGGCGGCTATTCGACCGAAATTCCGGTTGGGCGCTTCAATCTCAAGCTCCATCCCGATTTCCACATCGGGGGCGAGAGTCTGGGCTTCTTCCAGAGACATCTCGGTATCGGGATCCTCGATAGACGGCACTACTAGCTTCCTTTGCCAAATACCAAACTCGCCGGTACTGCGGTCTATCTCGATGATCACATTCTGATTTTGCCCAAAATTCTTTTTGTAGGCAGCCACCAGTGCGTCTTCGATAAAGCTCAAAAGCCGGTCCAAAGGAATGTTCTTTTCCTTTTCGATCTGCTTTAGAACGTTTAACATCTCACTGTTCATCTAATGACACCTCTTCGTCCTCACTGATTCCAACGGAAGTCACTTCAAAAAGATAGTTATGAGGAAAATCTTCCATGAGGTCGTCCAGCTCCTTGGAGAGCGGACGGGAAACAACCTCACAGTCGGTTACACTGACAGCGCTTTTCCCCCCACCTTCGGGTTTAATCACAACCGAAAGTGTCAGACCAAAATCAGTTGGTCCAAAGCGAACGTCATGGATCTCCAAGCCGTGAGGCTTGGCCAGTTTGCTCGCACTTCGACGCACCGCATCCAGAGTTGCCTCGGGCAGCTCCGCGTTGATCTGTTTTTTCTGCTTCTTCACCATAACTTTTTATAAAAATAAGGAGAAAGGTGTGGGACGAGTCCCGTTCCTCTCCCCTCACTTTCCGAAAATATCAAGGCGTGTCGTACGCCCTAACGTTTACCCGAAATTCGGATGGAGATTCCGTCTCACTGCGGTTTTCATCAAAAAAGAGTGGGGTCACCCACTCTTTCCAAAAAACTCACCGGCGGACAGAGCCTCTGCACTATAGCATGAGCATTTCCCGCTGACAAGGTCATGTTTTCGCGGGTTACACGGAAACCGGCTCTCGCTCGATATCTTCGGCCACATCGCGGAGCTTCACGGGCATCACCACATAATCGTAGGTGGTATCGGCAAGCGGTCGGATCACCGCACTCTTGGTTTCCTCCTGAAGATCGAACTGGATCTCCTCGGTGTCGAGAACCGCCAACCCGTCCACCAGGTATTTCCCGTTGAAGCCGATGGTCAACGGATCTCCCTCGAAAATGACCGGAAGCTTCTCCTCACCGGACCCGAGATCCGGAGTATTCGCGGAGAGACCCAGCGTGTCGTCGGAGAAACGGAGACGAATCAGATTCGGGCTACGCTTCTCCTGAGCTACCACCAACATCCGCTTGAGCGCCTGGACAAAATCGTCGCGACCGATTCGACACATCCGGTTGAAACTGGTGGGCACGACCTTGGTGTAGTCCGGAAAGCGTCCCTCTAGCAGACGGCAGTGGAGCGAAAAGTTGTCGAAGCGAAAGAAAGCCTGACTTTTTCCCACTCGGAGCGAGACATCGCCATCCGACTCGATAAGCCGTGAAAGCTCTATGAGCGCTCGGGCCGGTACAACCACCGCGAGTTTCTCTTCCCCCACCAACGGCACATCCACCGACTTCCGCGCACAGGCCAGACGGCGTCCATCGGTGGCGACCAGGGTCAAGGTTCCTTCATCCAGGCTCAAGCTAATTCCGGTCATCACCGCACGAGATTCGTCTTGAGAGGAAGCTGCAGCCACGGCCACCTGCTTGATGGCCGTCTTCAGCGAAGCCTGCGGCAGTTGGGCCGAGCTGGTCTCGTTGTCGATATCCGGCAAACTGGGAAACTCTTCAGCCGGGAGGGTGGAGAGTTCGAACTTCGAGTTGCCACAGCTCAATAGCATACGACCCTCCGCTTGAGTGTGGAGTTCCACCTTACCAGCCGGAAACTTGGAAACGATATCCTGGGTTAGTCGAGCCGGACAGGTTACCGATCCCGGTTCGATGATCTCAGCTTCGATCTTAATCGAGAGACCGACATCGAGATCGGTGGCGGTGAGTTTGACATGACCATCGTGGGCTTCGAAAAGGAGATGACTCAGAATCGGAAGGGGACTTCGAGGATTGATCGCTCGAGCACATGCCATCACGGCTTCTTCTAGTTTTCTTTTTTCACAGGTTAGCTGCATCATGACTTCCTTAACTTTATAAATACATGATCATATTCATAATAATAGGGGGTGGGGATACTGGGGAAAACGAGACATGTCCTTTTATCACGCCGTTCATTCCCCATTTTACATGGGGATAAGCTTTGGACGGATCTCCTGAGCTTTCCCATGTATCCCGGGGACTTTTCCCCATGGGGATAAGAGGAATCGTTGTCCACACGGACTTGAAGCCTTTTCCCCAGGGGACCAAAGGACAAATCGGAGCCTGTTTCATGTCCTAAAGTGAAGACAGACTCTTCGGGAGAACTTTGGAGATGCTCTATTGGGGAAACAAAAAAGCCAGGCTGAGCACCTGGCTTTCTTGTGGATGGAGAGAGAAGGCTCATCGAGCCATCCCGCCTAGCATATTCTTGATGTTGTCTAAGCTGGTTCGGAAGTAAGGGTCTTCTATGTTGGCGTCTATCTTGCGACAGGAGTGCATCACGGTGGTGTGGTCTCGTCCACCGAACTCCGAGCCTATCTCGGGATAAGAGGCGCCTGTGAGCTCTTTACAGAGAAACATAGCGACCTGACGAGGTTTGACCACCTTCTGGTCTCTTCGTTTGCCTACCAGTTCGTTGTGGCTGATGCTGAAGTACTCGCACACGGTCTTTTGAATATCTTTGATAGTGATGTTTCGGTTGGCCGGGTCCGGAAGGATGCCTTTGAGGGCTTCGGTGGCCAGGTCCACGGTGATGGGCTCTTGTTTGAGAGAAGAGAAGGCCACCAGTCTGGTGAGCGCACCTTCGAGCTCTCGGATGTTGGACGGCACACGTTCGGCCAAAAGATGAGAGACATCGTTTGGAAGTTTGCAGGAGCACTGCTCCGCCTTCTTGCGAAGAATAGCCACTCGAGTTTCGAAGTCCGGGGGCTGAATATCCGCAATCATGCCCCATTCGAAGCGGGACCGAAGTCGGTCTTCGAGAGTCGGGATCTGTCGCGGCGTTCGGTCGCTGGAGATCACGATCTGTTTGTTGGCTCCGTGAAGCTCATTGAAAGTATGGAAGAACTCTTCTTGAGTGCGCTCTTTGTTGGCCAGAAATTGGATATCGTCTACCAGCAAGACGTCGACCGTCCGATAGCTGCGGCGAAACTTGTTCATCTTGGCGTCGGAAATAGAGTCGATCATCTCGTTGGTGAAGCGCTCCGCGCTCATGTAAGCTATCTTCACGTCCGGGTTTCTCTCCTGGATGGTGTTGCCGATGGCGTGCATCAAGTGAGTCTTACCGAGACCGACACCCCCGTAGATAAAGAGCGGATTGTAAGCTTTGGCCGGCTGTTCGGCCACGGCGATAGCAGCCGCCGATGCGAGATTGTTGCTGGCGCCGCGAACAAAAGACTTGAATGTGTATCGGGGATTGAGCGGAGAGGAATGTCTCCTGCTTGGTCTATCTGTCACCGTTTCGCTAGCCTTACCGTTGGACCCCTTGGGTTTTGGCGGCGGCTCATCCAGCGCTACAAACTCAAGCTCCAAAGTTTGATTATCGTATGTGGGAAGAAGACTCACAATTTCCTGACGGCAGGTCGGCCTGTTCAGAAAGTCGCGAGAAAACTTCCCATGGACCCCAATCACCAGTCGAGAGCCGTCGGCCTCGAGAGGGACAGAGTTGTCCATTGCTGTTCGGATGGGAGTTTCCAGACGCTCTCTAAGAGAGTCCAGACAATGCTCCCAACTGTGTCCCACAATCGGGATCACGTCATGGCTTGTATCCATATGTTTTTGAGTCCTCTATTTTTTTCAGGGACAGCAAAACAAAAGCCTGGAGAGTCCACTTCGTGTCTCTCGACACAGTTGCTATCTGAGGATCGGGTCCTCTCATCTACAGAAACCGTTTCGACAGACACGAGGCACTCTCGGCTGATGCTTTATATAACGCCTCCGTCTCCTTTAAAACGAAAGCGTCGGCCCTCTATTCAAATGAAACACATCTGAATCGAAACCCCTCTCAACATCCCCCGCGAGTTATCCCCTCTCGAAGTCCGGCGGGTGCCGAACTCTGCAAAAACCCGCGTATGTCGGGGGGCCTTGAGCCATTGGGTTGGCGGCCGTATCAGTGAATCCTACCGAACATCGACCGAAAGAATATCCCATGTTTCCACAGATTTGTGGATAACTGCCTCAGAAACGCACCGTTTCGAGATCGAAATTGCCAAATTTTTTTTAGGAACTTTTTTTTCCCGGGAAATTTTGTCGTCAAAATAACAAGAAAGGCTTGGTTAAGCCGTTCCTGTCGTGTGGATAACTTTGTGAATAGTGGGAATAACTCGCTTGAGCTTGACATGATGGGCTCATGATTTTTATATTCATCATCAGCTTTCTCGTGTCCGGAGATTTTCCGGCCGGAAAGTAGCAGGTCCGGCCACGGCAAAAAGAGTGGTCCAATCGGAGGATACCAGTGAAAAGGACATATCAACCGAAAGTTCGTCAACGTAAAAAAGAACACGGTTTTCGCAAAAGAATGAGTACGCCGGGCGGTCGCAATGTGCTGGCCCGTCGTCGCAAGAGAAAAAGAGCTAGACTGACCTACTAATTTTTATTAGTCACCCTGGCGATGGAGACTTTAAAAACCAATCGGGATTTTGAGCGAGTCTTCAAGCAGGGGAAATCAGCCGGGCATCGCGACTTGGTCGTTTTGGCGCGTCGAGGACGCTCCAAAAACGTCCGAGTCGGCTTTTGTATTTCTCGAAAAACAGGCAATGCGGTCACGCGCAACAAACTGCGCCGGCGCCTCAAAGAGATATTTCGAGAAACGGAACAGAGTTTTAAGCCTCGATGGGAGATAGTGGTAGTCGCCAAGGACACGAGCAAGGAGCTGAGCTTTCAAGCCCTGAGGAAGTTGACAGTGAAACTGTTGACCAGACTCAAGGTGTTAGCCTCGCCGGACGACTCGCCCTGAAGCTTATCGCCGGATACCAAAGATTCAGTCGCTTGACACCGCCCAGTTGCCGCTTTAGTCCGACGTGCTCGGAGTATACGCGTCAGTCCATCATAAAGTATGGGTTTTTCAAAGGGGCGGCAATGGGAGCTTGGCGGATCTGTCGTTGTAACCCCTTCGTTGAAGGCGGACACGACCCGGTACCGTAACGCTCCCTGAGCGACAAAAAGATAGTAATGCAGTGGATTGCGGACATATTTATCAGCGTGCTGGAGAGTTTAAACTCTCTGACCGGCAACTTTGGCTTGTCTCTGGTCTTGTTTGCCGGCATCATCAAGATCGCGCTGTGGCCGTTGACCACGATGCAGTACAAGTCCATGAAGGTGATGCAAGACGCCAAGCCCGAGTTGGACAAGATTCAAGCCAAGTATAAGGGCGACACGCAGGCCATGAACAAGGCCATGCAAGAGTTCTATATGGAGAAGGGCATCAATCCTCTCAGCGGCTGTTTACCGCTGATCGTGCAGATGCCCATTCTCTTTTCTATCTGGCGAGCGATCATCGGCTCGCCGGAACTCTTTTCCAACGCCTACTTCCTATGGATTCGTCCGGGGCCGATTCAGCTCAACTATTCTGAGTTCTTTGCCTCCAGTCTGGCTGATAGGGACGCACTCTTGATCCTGATGTACGGTGTCACCATGGTGATTCAGCAGCAGCTGACTCCCTCGACCGGCCAGGGCAATCAAAAACAGATCGGGCTCTTCATGAGCATCTTTTTCACCGGTCTGATGTGGGTCTACTCCTGGCCTTGCGCTCTCATCGTGTATTGGGTGGTCTTCAACTTTTTGAACATCATCCAGCAAGGTTTGATCCACCGCACCACGGCGAGCGATTCTAAAGACGACCAGAGCGACAAAGAAAAAAGCGACAGCTAAGATTTAAAACCGCCGAAAGGAACGAGACTCTCCAATGAGTGAAGACAAGGATATCGACGACGATTATGAGGACGAAGTAGATGAAGATTGGGATCCCATCGCGGAGCTCCTTTTCGACATCACCGAGCACTTCGGACTGGAAGCCGATATAGAGTACGAAGAACGGAAAGACCACGTTCGCTATCACATCGAGGGACCTGATATGGGCGTCTTGATCGGACGACGAGGCAGCACTCTGAACGCATTGCAGTTTTTGATCGGTGTTATCAATGCTCGCAAGAAGTTGGTGGACTACCGGGTCGTGATCGATGTAGAGAGCTACCGAGATCGCCGGGAAAAGCAGCTCATCGATCAGGCCAAACGGGACGCGGCGAAAGTGGCCCGCGAGGGTCGCGAGAAAGTGCTGGCAGCCATGCCGGCAGCCGAGCGAAGGGTCATCCACCTGGCTTTGGCCGATTGGGAAGATGTGGTCACCTACTCCGAGGGTAAAGATCCCGACCGTTGTGTTGTGATCGCACCGGCCGACGGAGAAGATGACGAAGACTAAATCCGATCTCAATACGATCGTAGCGATCGCGACGCCACCGGGACACGGTGGGGTCGCGATTGTGCGTTTGTCCGGGCCGGATTCGCTACGATTGCTGAAAGCGGTTTTTCGAAAGCCCTCCGGAAGCGACTTCGAGGATTGGCCCAGCCATCTTCTGAGGTATGGGCGTCTGGTCGATCCCGCTAACTCGGAAACGCTGGACAAATGCATGGCGGTCTATATGGCCGAACCGGCAACCTATACCGGCGAAGAAACGGCGGAGTTCCATCTCCACGGGAGTCCCTTGATCTGTGAATTGGTCGTTCGCCTGCTGACCGAACTGGGGGCCAGGCTGGCTCAGCCCGGAGAATTCACTCAGCGAGCGTTCATGAATGGGAAACTCGATCTGACCCAGGCTGAATCGGTCCTCGATCTGATCGAAAGTCGAACCCGGAGTCAGGCCAGGCTGGCCGCTCAGCATCTTGACGGAAGGTTCTCCAACCGGGTGAGCCAGGTGAGGGCCTCGGTTCTGGGGTGGCTGAGCTTGATGGAAGCCGAGATCGATTTCGGAGATGAGATCGACAATCTGCCGGAGACCGAGCATCGACGACTTTTGGGTGAGATCGAACAAGAGATCTCCGCCTTGCTCAGCGACGCTCAACAGGGGCGAGTCTCGATCAAGGGATTGAAAACAGTGCTGATGGGGGCGCCGAATGCGGGCAAGTCGTCTCTTCTTAACGCTATGCTGCAAGAAGACCGGGCTTTGGTCACACCTGTGGCGGGTACCACCCGCGACAGAATCGAGGTCGACTGCTCTTTGGGTGGAGTGCTGTTCAATCTGACCGACACGGCCGGACTGCGGACCGACACCGACGACGTGGTGGAGAAGCTGGGAATGGAGAAAACCCAGCAGGCGGTGGCCTCGGCGGATTTTCTGGTGATGGTCGTGGATTCGAGCGATCCCCACTATCCCGAGCAGGCCGGCGACCCCGACTTCATCCTCTTGAACAAACAAGATCTTCCGAACAAAGTCGTTCGAGAAGAGTTGCAACAAAGATATCCGCGGGCTCGGATCGTGGGCGGTGAACTGCTCACGGAGCCAGGGGCCGAAGCGGTAGTGGAAGCGCTGGTTTCAGAAGCCCGCACTCGGATGGCGACTCTCAGCGGAGAGTGTTTTTCCGTCAATCAGCGACACCGCGAGAGTCTTGTGCGTTGTCAAGAATGTCTCCAAGCGGTGGGGCAGACCCTTAATCAGGACCTGGGAGCGGAGTTTCTGGCCCTGGATTTGCGGCGAGCGGCCGAGCATTTGGGGGAGATCCTGGGGTTGGATATTACCGAAGAGGTGCTGGACCGGATCTTTGGCCAGTTTTGCCTGGGAAAGTGAGCCGACCACCGGTCGACCGTCTTTGGGACTTGTTAACCAAACGGTAACCAGCCCGCCTCCCTCTCCGAATAGAGTGACGTGTCCCATGCTCCATCTCGGGTGTACAAATCACACCTATGTCATGGAGGCACGAAATGAATATCAATCCCGCCCTTAGAGGCAAGCTCACCGTCATCGCGCGAGGCGAGGTATCCAGTCCCGCTATCTCGGCTGACGGTCAAGTCGTGGTTTATAACGAGTTTAAAGACGGAGAGACCGTCTTGTATCGACACAAACACGAAGATACCGTGCGCCTGACTCACGACGGTCACGCGAGTATGCATGGAGATCTGAACGCGGACGGTTCGAAGATAGTCTTCACTCGCTATTCCAATGAGGAAGAGAGTATGCCGGGCAACTACGATATCGCTCTGTGGGACGAAAGCACCGGCAAGACGACCATGGTGAGTGCCGAGATCGGCAACGAGATGAGCCCCCATATCTCCGATGACGGCAGAGTGATCGTCTGGGACGACGATGTCGACGGCAAGTTCGGGGGTAACGATATCGTCAAGAGTGTCGATGGCAAGATCGAGAAAGTGACCGAAGCCAAAAACATGGATCTCTTCCCTCAGGTTTCGGGAGACGGTTCGAGAATTGTTTGGCGTCGCTATCAAGAGGGCAAGAGCCGGGCTTTCATCCAAGACCAGAACGGTGTGGTCAAGCCGTACGTGGAGAAGAAGGGCAATGTGATAGGGCCCACCCTCTCGTTCGACGGTCAGAAGATGGTGTATGCCGACCAATCGGGCGATGACGAAGACCTGAGGTTGTATAATGACAAAACCGGGCTCACCGAGACGGTGGCCGGGGTGAATGGAGTGAAGGAGACCTGGGGTGATGTCTCAGGAGACGGGGAGACGGTGGTCTGGACCGGGCTCGATTTCCGTAAGGGTTCGCCCGCCGACACTAACGTGTATCTTCGTCACGACGGAAACTCCGTTCAAGTGACGACCGCTCAGGGAGGCTCCAACAGCTCTCCGAAGATCTCCCACGACGGAAAGGCCATGGTCTGGACCTGGACCGATCAGGAGAGCACGGCCAACCGCATCATCTACAAGTTGGAACTACCCGGGGAGTAACCCGGATGATTGAACTAGGGAATTTTATCGACCGATAATTTCGGATCTGTTATTATCTCCTACTTGGAGATATGCCGTGCTAAGATTCTACTGTCCGTCCTGTCAGAACGAACTTTTCTTTAATAGCTTTGATTGCGTCAACTGCGGAACGGGTGTTACATACTCACCGTGGGATTCGAGCTTCGTCGAGCGAGACCCGGAGACGGATTGCGCCAATCGAAACCAGCACCAGATTTGCAACTGGCGCATGGACGGAGAGGGTCCGTTCTGTATGGCTTGCCTTGCCAACGAGGTGATCCCTGACCTGAACGTCCATGGAAACCGCGAGAAATGGGCGCACCTGGAGAGAAGCAAGCGACGACTCTACTACAGCTGTGTGAGGTTGGGGATCGATACCTCGGGGGTGATCTTCCGATTTCTGGCCAGTACGCCGGACGAGCCTGCCGTGACGGGTCATTGCAGCGGGACGATCACAGTGAATCTGGGAGAGGCGGATCCGGTCACTCGAGAACAGACTCGTCAGTCACTCAACGAGAAGTTTCGAACCCTCATCGGCCACTTTCGCCACGAGTTTGGCCACTACTACTGGGAACGTCGAATTGCTCCCGACCAGCAGTTGCTAGAACAGTTTCGCGAAGTTTTCGGGGACGAGCGCCAGGACTACCAGGCCAGTCTTGATCAGTACTATGCGTCCGACTGGTCGAAGGGCCACGAATACATCAGTGTCTACGCCTCCTCCCACCCCTGGGAGGATTGGGCCGAGACCTTCGCTCACTATTTGCATTTGAGAGACGTTCTGGAAACCTCGGAGCAGTTCGGATTGACGGCGCTCAAGAATTTTGACTTCGAGTCCGGCGTGGAGGAGTGGATCAAGCTGTCGGTGGCGTTCAACGAAATCAACAGGTCGATGGGACTGCCGGACCTCTACCCCTTCACCCTAACGACTCCGGTCATTGAGAAACTCCGATTTATTCATCGAACTCTGTGACTTGACAGGAGTCAGTCAGTATCTACTCGTAGTAGAGAGTATGGGAAAGAAAGCTTGGTCAGCCGCCCTGACTGCCACTTTGATGCTCCTGGTCTGTGGAGGGCCGGCACTAGCTCAGTGCGTCACCATTTCCCCCTATGGTGGTGGCGGCAAGGGCGCTAGAGGAGGGGGTCTTCCAACCTCGGTGGGCGGTAGTCCTCCGGGGTATCACGTCTCACCCCGAGGCGGACAAGCTGAGAGCGTAAAACCTTCCGCGACAGCGGTTCACAAGCCGGCCAAGGGCTTCGAAGTGGATGGTCCTCCAAAACTCGTCAAGTTTAAAGACGGGAGCACGGCGCTGGTCTCGAGACCGAACCGTCCGGGGCGCTTGGATGCCCCCTTTTACAACACACCGTCAAAGACAAGTGTTTTTCCGAGTAACGGGCGCTGAATTTTCGGAACTATTCTAGGGCGGGACAGTTGTAAGACCCAGGAGAAAGTTCATGCCAACATCTTTGATTTCGCTCATCGGCGGAGCCATCCTCGGCTTCTGCTTTAGTCTTTTGAATCAGAAAATGGGCAGCACCTGAAGCATCTGGTGTAACCCCTGGATCGCCACTTCTTTGGGCGCTTTCCTGGGTTATTTGATTGCCGGGAGCAATCAAACGTCCTAGTTCTCATTGACCCCGACTCCGAGGTAGGTAACGCTTCTCATTAGACGAACCTGCGCCCAGTGAGTATTCGTGTAGCCCTCTCTCATCGTACAACTTATCGTTACGGTCACCCGGTGGAGTTCACTCCCCACGTGGTGAGGCTCCGGCCGGCCCCCCATTGCCGAACTCCGATTCTTTCTTATTCCCTCAGGGTGGAGCCGGAGCACTTCATCAACTGGCAGCAGGACCCTTACGGCAACCACGTGGCCCGTTTCGTCTTTCCCAAGAAAGACACGGAACTGACCTTTCAAGTCGATTTGGTGGCCGATATGACGGTCATCAACCCCTTCGATTTCTTCCTCGAAGAGGATGTCATGCGCTTTCCTTTCGAGTACGGTCCGGTCTTGGAGAAGGAGCTTTCTCCCTATCTCCAATGCGATCTGGTAGAGCCACCACTGGCCCGCCTCATAAAGGAAGTTCGGCGGGACGATATCCAAACCATCGACTATCTGGTGGAGATCAATCAGGTCCTCAATCAGAAGATCGGCTACGTGATTCGAATGGAGCCCGGAGTTCAGACGCCCACCGTGACCCTCGAATCGGGTAAGGGTTCGTGCCGTGATTCGGCCTGGTTGGCCGTCCAGTTGCTGCGCAATTTGGGTCTGGCCGCTCGTTTTGTCTCGGGGTATCTGATTCAGCTGACCGCTGACCAAGAGTCTTTGGACGGACCCAGCGGGCCGGAGTCCGACTTCACCGATCTCCACGCCTGGGCTGAGGTGTTCGTGCCAGGGGCGGGGTGGATCGGGATGGACCCGACCAGCGGCCTTTTAGCTGGAGAAGGTCACATTCCGCTGGCCGCCAGCGCCGCTCCGGTGAGCGCGGCTCCTATCACGGGCTCTTACGTCTGGACTCCCCCTTCTCAGGGCACTTCCCTGGACCAACACTTCGACTTCCACATGGAGGTCAAGCGGGTGCACGAAGACCCCCGAGTCACTCTACCGTACAAGGAAGAGGAATGGGCTGATATCGACGCCCTGGGCCGGCAGGTCGACGAAGTCTTGCAGGAGCAAGATGTTCGTCTGACTATGGGTGGAGAGCCGACCTTCATCTCCATCGACGACATGGACGGTGCGGAGTGGAACGTGGCCGCTCTGGGCGAGGAGAAGAAGCGTCTAGCAGACCAGCTCTTGAGGAAGCTCAAGACCGATTTCACCGAAGATGCGCTGCTTCACTTCGGACAGGGCAAACAATATCCAGGTGAATCTCTGCCTCGCTGGGCCATGCGCTGTGTGTGGAGAAAAGACGGCCATCCCACCTGGCAAAATGAAACTCTTCTGGCCAACCCCACCGAGCCCGGCCAAGCCTCGGAGGCTGACGGCGAAAAATTTATCAAGATGCTGGCCATGCGGTTGAGTGTCCCGCAGGACTACATCAGACCGGCTTTCGAGGACCGCTACTACTATCTGTGGCGAGAGGGAAAGCTGCCCGTCAATGTCGACACTTCGGAGGCCAAAGCGAGCTGGAAAGAAGAGTCGGAATGTCTGAAGCGAGTCTTCGACCAGGGACTGGAGAAGCTGGTCGGTCATCTGCTGCCTCTCGAGTACGACACGACCAAGAGCAGATGGCGTTCGGGGCCGTGGCCGCTTCGAGCCAAGGAGGTCTTGCTGATCCCCGGAGACTCCCCGATGGGCTACAGACTGCCCCTTGATTCTTTGCCCTGGGTCGAGGAAGAGGACAACCGGCACTTGGAAGAGAGAGATCCCATGGACTCTCCCCCGCCTCTGCCTCAGCATCTCCTTTCGACATCTCACCTTTCGCCGGTGCGGGAGCAGTTTAAGAGACCCGAGGTTGGCCGCTCCGCTCCGGAATTCGTGCGGACCGCGTTGTGTGTGGAGGTGAGGGAAGGGCGAGTTCACGTCTTCCTTCCCCCTGTCGGTAAAGGGGAAGAATTCCTCAACCTGACGGCTGCTATTGAGAAGACAGCCAAGGAGTGCGCTACTCCGGTTGTCTTGGAAGGCTATCCGCCGCCCTTCGACGAGCGGCTGAACGGTTTTTCGGTGACACCGGACCCCGGCGTCATAGAAGTGAATGTTCAGCCTTCGGAGAGTTGGGACGGCCTTCGCCATATCACCGAGACCCTCTACGAGAATGCTCGCCAGGTGCGTCTCGGCACGGAGAAGTTCATGCTCGACGGCCGCCATTCCGGGACGGGAGGGGGCAACCACCTGGTATTGGGTGGAAAAACACCGGCCGACAGCCCCTTCTTGCGCCGACCCGATCTGTTGGCCAGTATGTTGGTCTACTGGCTGAACCATCCCAGTCTTTCCTACCTTTTTTCCGGTCTCTTCATCGGACCGACCTCTCAGGCTCCGCGCATCGACGAAGCGCGGCACGACAGTCTGTATGAATTGGAGATCGCTCTTCAGCAACTGCCCGCGAGCGATGCGCCGCTGTGGGTCGTGGACAGACTGTTTCGACATCTGCTGACCGACATGACGGGAAACACCCACCGGGCGGAGTTTTGTATCGACAAGCTGTACTCGCCGGACGGCCCGACCGGACGGCTCGGACTGCTGGAGCTTCGAGCTTTCGAAATGCCGCCCCACTCCCGGATGAGTCTGGTGCAGCAGCTTCTGGTGCGGGCGTTGGTAGCCCATTTCTGGGTACGTCCTTACAAAGCCAAGCCCGTGCGATGGGGCACCAGACTCCACGATGAGTTTCTGCTGGGTCATTTTGTGTGGAAAGACTTCTTGGAGGTCTTGAACGACCTCCGCGAAGGCGGCTTCGATTTCAAACCTTCCTGGTTTGCCCCCCACTTCGAGTTCCGCTTTCCTCGCATCGGTGAGGTGAAGAAAGACGGACTCTATCTGGAGCTGCGAAACGCCATCGAGCCCTGGCACGTGTTGGGTGAGGAGTCCGGCGGAGGGGGAACGGTCCGTTTCGTGGATTCTTCGGTGGAGCGGGTGCAGGTGAAGGTGCGAGGGTTCGTTCCGGAGCGACATGTGATTCTCTGCAACGGCCGGCCGGTGCCGCTCTGTCCCACCGGCGTGGCGGGTGAGGCGGTCGGCGGCGTTCGCTTTCGGGCCTGGCAGCCTCCCTCGTGTCTCCATCCCACCATCGGGGTTCACGTCCCTTTGACTTTCGATATCGTGGACAGGTGGACCGGCCGCAGCTTGGGAGGGTGCTCTTACGGCGTTTCTCATCCGGGCGGTCGCAATTACGATCACTTCCCGGTCAATAGCAACGAAGCTCAAGCCCGCCGCACGGCAAGATTTTCCGAACTCAAGTTCACCGGGGGTCGCATCGAAGTGCCCGAGGTGTCGCGGACGCTCGAATTTCCGGTCACGTTGGACCTGAGAAGAGACGCTTGAAACTTCTGCCTTCGATAGCCGGGGAGTACAAGCCCCCGGGCGACGCCTACGACGAGATGTTGACAGCCGAGGGGGAAGTGCGTCCGGGCTGGGAGGAGTTCTTGGAGACCTTTCAGTCTCTCGGCTCGAAAGCTCTGAAATCGCGCTGGAAGTCGGTGCGCCGGTTGCTGCGGGAAAACGGCGTCACTTTCAACGTTCACGATGCCAAAGACGGGCTAGACCGAATGTGGGAGTTGGACCCGTTCCCCGTGATTCTGACCAGTTCCGACTGGGAGAAATTGGAGCGGGGACTGGTGCAGCGAGCGCATCTCATGGAGACGCTCCTGGAAGACGTCTACGGAGAGCAACGCTGTCTACGGGAGGGTTGGCTCCCACCGGCCCTGATTTATGGCCATCCCAATTTCTTGAGACCCTGTCACGGTTTACCCATCCGAGGCAATCGACGTCTCATGCTCTACAGCGTGGACATCGCTCGGACCGCCGACGGAAACATGGTCGCTTTGCGGGATCGCGCGGAAGCGCCGGTCGGTTGCGGCTACGCCCTGGAAAACCGGCTCGCCCTTACCCGTATGCTCCCCGAATTTTTCCAGGGCAAGAGAGTTCGCAAGGTCGCCCCTTTCTTTCGCAGTCTTCAGCAAACGTTGCACGACGTGCCTTCGGCCACCCCGCGGGTGGTGCTGCTCTCGCCCGGCTCTCACAGTCCCACCTTCTTCGAACAGGCCTATCTAGCTCAGTTTCTGGGATTCGATCTGGTTTGTGGCGATGACCTCACCGTGCGCGACAATCGGGTCTATCTGAAGCTCCTTGAGGGGCTTCAACCGGTCGATGTGATCCTGAAAAGGATGACCGATCCCTTCTGCGATCCGCTGGAGCTCCGATCGGACACGGTGATCGGAGTGCCCGGATTGGTGCAAGCTATTCGAGCGGGCAACGTGACCATCGCCAACAGCCTGGGTTCGGCCTGGCTTGAGACTCCGGCGCTTCAGGCTTTCTTGCCCCTGCTCTTTCAAAAGTTCCTGGGAGAATCTCCGCTTCTTCCTTGTGTTCGGGCGTGGTGGTGCGGCGACCCGGACTCGCTCACTCTCGTTTTGGACCAACTCGACGCCATGGTGATCAAGCCGACTTTCGGGAGCCGGCCCAGCACGGCTCTCTTTCCCGGCTCCATGACCAAGGCGAAGCGAGAAGAGCTGAAAGAGCGCATTTTGCAAGACCCTGAACAGTTCGTGGCTCAGGAGCGAGTGGATCTTTCCACCACGCCTTGCCTTCAGGACAATCTGCTGGTGCCGAGAAGACTGGTCTTGAGAACCTTCCTGACCCGCCAGAAGGATGACTTCGCGGTCATGCCGGGAGCGCTTTCCGTAGTCAGCCAGAAGCCGGGGTCGGTGGTGGCAAGCCTGGAGCAGGGCGCCCAGAGCAAGGATTCGTGGATCGTCGACCCGCGCGAAGACGACGACACTCCGGACACGATTCTACCCCGAGGACGAAAAGAGATTCAGCTGAGTCGCGGTGGAGGCGATATCTCCAGCCGCGCCGCCGACAATCTCTACTGGCTGGGACGCAATATGGAGCGAGCCGAGGGTCTCTGCCGTCTTCTTCGCTACTGCGTGGTCCGGTTGAACGAAGAGCCACGAATCCTGGCCCACTCTGAAGTACCTCGACTTCTCGGTTTTGTGAATCCTCGCTGGAAATCCGATTCCGGCGACCGGGACGAATACGCGTCCCGCATCTTTACTCTTCTCAGCGCCCAGGGCAAACACGAGGGTCTGCGACCGGTCATGGACAGTGTTCACCGGCTGTTGGGTTTGGTACGGGACCGTATCTCGGCGGAATCTTGGCGACTCTCCACCCACCTGTATGAACTCGGAGTGCAGAGTCCACAGACGCTCGCCGATAGCCAGACGTTGCTCGACGATCTCTTGATGGCTTTCTCCGCTTTCAGCGGCATGGTATCGGAGAACATGACCCGAAACCACACCTGGCGATTTCTGGACATGGGCCGGCGTCTGGAGCGGGCTATCCATACCGTGGGACTGATTCGCCGCACACTGGTGCCCCGACGGACCAACGAAGAGTTTCTCCTGGAAGCGGTCTTGGAGGTGGCCGACGTGCTGAGAACCTACCGATGGCGATATCCGGCCGGTTTGCAGGCCGCTCCGTTTCTGGACCTCTTGCTGTCCGACGAAGACAATCCGCGCTCCGTGGGGTATCAGCTGGAAGGCCTCAACGAGCATCTCCAGAGGCTACCCGGTCACTCGGGCAGCGCGCCGCGCAACCAGGAAGAGACGCTGCTGCTTCGCTGTCGAGCGTCCATCAAGCTCGCCGATATCCACTCTCTGGCAGGTCTGGAGACCGGGAAGGGTCGCAGCGCTCTCAAAAATCTGCTGCGTGACATCGGCCGCGATCTACCCGCTCTCTCGGACGCACTGGTGCAAAAATATCTCACTCACCTGACTCCGAAGTCTCAGGGTCAGTCGTTCGGACCGGACGTGTGGTCATGAAGTACTTCGTCACTCACCAAACCCGCTATCTCTATTCCGAGAAGGTCTCGATCAGCTACAACCGTGTCCACTCCAGACCTTGCGCCCTTCCCACCCAAAACAGTGGAAACTGCAAGTTGTTGATCCAGCCGGAACCGGCGACAATCGACACGGAGCGAGACTTCTTCGGCAACCCGATCGCGTTTTTCACCGTTCAAAAGGCCCACAAGGAGTTGGAAGTCACGGTTTCCTTCGATGCCGAGGTTCGAAAACGAGACATATTTGGGGAGAGTCTTCCTTGGGAGAAGGTCGCCGAGCAGCTCAAGAATCCTCAGCAGAGAAGCCTCGTGGAAGCCTCCCAGTTTCGGCACGACTCCAACTGGGTGCGTCGCTCGGACAAGCTCTCTGAATTTGCCAGGCGCTCTTACCCCAAGGGTGTTCCCGTGTTGGAAGGCGCCCGCGAGCTTTGCCGGCGGATCTACCACGACTTCGAATTCGATCCCACGGCGACCACGGTGGCGACGCCGGTGGACGATGTTTTGGAGAAAGGGCGCGGAGTTTGCCAGGATTTCGCTCACCTGGCTCTGGGAGGATTGCGCAGTCTGGGTCTGGCGGCGCGCTACGTTAGCGGCTATATTCTCACGCTGCCTCCGCCCGGCCAGCCCCGACTTCAAGGGGCCGACGCCAGTCACGCCTGGATCTCCGTTTGGTGTCCTCCGCTGGGCTGGGTGGATCTCGACCCCACCAACGATCTCGTGGTTTCCAACCAGCATGTAACGCTTGCCATGGGCCGCGACTATCACGATGTCTGTCCCATGCGCGGTGTGGTGTTGGGAGGCGGGACGCAGACCGTTAAGGTGGGGGTGGATGTGATTCCTCAGTCGGGGGAGTTCAATTGAAGGGCTGGATCCGGCGCTTTGAGGAGGCCTCTGGATAATGCGAAATTTCGTTAAGTCTGATAATCTTTTATATTGGGATGAAAAGTCGTGGCTTCACATTAGGTGAGATTTTGATAGCCTTTTTTGTGCTATCGATCGCCTCGCTTTTTCTGATTGGGCTAACCGTCACAAACCTTTCGATACAGGAGAAGGGCGGCGCAACCGTTCGAGCCGCCCAGGTCGGAGAGTCCATGCTCGAGGATTGGAAAGGCCGACCCTACGGAGAGGTGCTGGCACTCAGCGGCCAACCGGGCTCCCAGCAAACAGTGATTTTGGAGGGACGTGAGTACATATGTACTCTGACAGTGGACCCCTTGCAGCCTGCTGCTAGCAACCCCGGCTCTCGAGTGCTCCTCATGAACATGAATGTAGCCTGGCAGGAACAAACGGTCATTAGCGGCGGCGGTACGAAAACGACGAGAGACAATAGTCTCGATCTGCAATCGATTATGAGTCCGGGGGGAAGTCTTTGAAGAGAAGAAGCAATTGGGGTGGGATTCTACTCGCGGCGTTGGCGCTCTCGATCATTATCCTGATGTTGGTCGGAATTCTTTTGCAGCGAGGCAGAACCGGGCTTTTTCAGTCCTCCCACTATCGCGACAGTGTCAGAGCTTTGCAAGCCGCACGCGGGGGGGTCAACCACGTCATGACCTTACTGGAAGAGAACGCGGCGTATAGTAGCGATCTGAGTATCGCACTTGAAGATGCCGAGTATTCCATCACCTTTGATCCCGGCAACCCTAATTTTTCGGTCAACAACTTATCTTCCGCCTCACCGTCGACTCAGACGAACATGTTTGGAGAGGAAGTTCCCCCACGCTCGGCCGATATTGTCGTGACAGCGAGGTCGGGACGAGTGGAAAGGCGGGTCCACGTCATCCTGAGCAACGGTTTCTCCGCTTTCCGTTCTGCCTCGGCCGTGGGGCGGGTGATTCTTACCGGGGACGTCAAGGTAGATGGCATCAAATCGTTGACTCCGCCACCAGGACAAACCGAACCGGCTCCTGCTCCAGGTGGAGTGCTTTCGAAATTTGAAAGCACGAATGCGAGCGAACCCTCTATCGAATGGATAGAGAGCGGAGGAACCTTCGAGCTTTCGGAATTGAGTCGCCTGGAAGCTTCCGCTCCGAGTGGAGGCGCTGCCTTCAGTTCGAACCTGGAGAGTCTGTTCCCGGACCGGGCAATCGAGGATGGGGCTTCGGACGTCATCCCAGACATCGATGTGGATGCCTACGTTGCCGGGGGAATGGCTTCGCCCCCGTTGGCCGGCGGCTCCACACTGGCGGGCTACGTCTATGTTGGTGACTCACGCTCTCGAAGCGGCAACGTGACGGTGAATGGTACTTTGTCTTTGACGGAGGGTACCCTGTACGTTGACGGTGATCTGACTGTGAACGGAAACATCGAGGGCACCGGCAGTGTGTTTGTGAGCGGCGATATCAACGTCGTAGGCGGCAACACCCTGGTCATGACAGATCGTCCGGCCGGAGTCGCTCTCTTGGCTGGAGGTGACGTCTCACTGCAAGGGATAAATGCTGCCGGTGCGCTTCAGAATCTAGCCTCACTTTACGGATTTGAGCCTGCGACCGACCGGCTCTTTAGCTTACTCACCGGTTACCAGGGCAGTGTCGGTTTTAGCTGGGTTGCGTTAGGAAAACATGACGGGCCCTGGGTCCCAGATCCGCCCGCCTCAGCACCACCGCCTGACAACCTCCGACCTTTGGGTCCGGCTCCCATTGAAGAATGGGTGAATCCGATTGCGGGCCCCAACGGCGGTCACGCTCTGGCCTTCTCCAACGCTGCCACGACGAGGGTTGTCCTCAGCCTGAAAGAAACCTACCCGGCTTACACTTCCGACCCGCAAGCTTTGAAGGTAGTGAAGGCGCTAGAAGATCTCCAGTATTTCTTTCGCTCTAATAAGCACTACGTCAAACACGACGGGACCTCATTGATCAACCAGGCGGGCACGCGCTTTTTCGATTTGGAAGACGACTACCAACTGACCGAAGGCGGGGTCCCGATAGCTCCAAATGAATTTACGCCCAACGCTCTTGATCTGCTTCCACCGATGGACCTTCTGGTGACGGACGATTCATCGACCATGCTGGACGAAGACTGGGACGATCGTGGTGCGCCGGACTATCTACGAACCCATGACGCCATTTTCGCTCTTTTGGGTAACAACGCGGACCTCCAAAACCGTCGAAGAGACGCTTTCTTCGAAGCTAACAACCCTCTAGATGCCAATTGGCTAGGTGACTCCTATTTCCAGGGCATGGTCTACGCTCGGGGCGATGTCTCCGCGGAGACCAACTTTCGGGTGGTCGGCGCTCTAATTTCCCTCGGAAACATATCTTTGAGCAACGGATCCTGGCTGACTCTCAACGAGGAGTATAGCGATCTGGTGGGGCAGGTCTTACCTATCGGCCTGGTATTCTACGAAGAGCTTTGAGTTCGGCTCGTACTGGACATCGGGGAATGACGATCGCCGAGGTTTTGGTGGTGATGTTTCTCTTTCTCGGGGGCTTGGGTTTAATCGCCGTGCTTTTTTCTTACGTGACTCGAACCAATGAAAGACAGCATACCCGGATCGACGCCCAGGCCGAAGTGTTGCACGCTAGCCGATTGATTTCTCGGGCGCTTTCAGGGAGCCCCAGGTCCGGTCAGCTCTTTTACTATCAGGACGAGCCTGCCCCTCGAACGGACCTTGTGATAGCTGCCTCGACCAGCCGCGACGACGGCGGTAATCGAGGTTGGGATGCTGTGGCTTTTCAGCCGATCTACCAGGGATACTCGGTCTTCTATAGGGACCCCGCCGACGAGACCTTGAAAACTCACTACACGCCGGTCGCGGCCACCACAGTTATCGTTCCACCCACGGAGGCGGTCGTCTCCGCCGAGCTCTCGGGGCCCAACAGCAAGGTGCTGGCTAGTCGGGTTACGACGTTTCAGCTCCGATCCATGAAGGACGATTCCGTTCAGACGGAGCCTACAAATCCGATGCACATCTCCATTGAGTACCGCTTGAAGGATGATACCCCGCTGGCCAGTCGGTTTAGTGTGAAATGCATACTACCCTGACGCTTAACACGGTGTTCACATGAACCTGTTATAGTATAGGCGTCATGTCAGATCCGATCCAAGAAACAACCGAAACCAACGGCAGCCGTCGCAAAGGCCTGGAAGCCTGGGCGGCTTCCATCGCCGCTCGTCAGCAGCAGCCCGGCCCACCCCCCGCTCCGGAGAATGACGGCAGCGGTCCGGCCTATTCTCATCCCGGCTCTTCTCAAAGAATCCATAATGTCAAAGCCGTGACCGGAGTTCATAAAGGCCACCAGGCCCAGAAGAACACGGATGGGGTCTTGCTCTCCCGAAACGAGCAGAAGGTGCAGCCCGAGCTCTCTCTCAAAGAAGCTCGGGAACTGATGAAAAACGTGGGCACGGCCAAGTCGCATGCGGCCACGGAAAGCAAGACGACGGCTCCCCCCGCACCACCCGTACCGACAGCCCAAGCTCCCGAAGTCAAGATGGAAAAGTCTATCGAACGGGCGACCAAGCAAGAGGTGGCTAAGGAAGCCCAGACGGTCACCGCTGAAGAAGTTCAGCAGAGCCCGGGCGTGGCCAACGCGGTCTCCTCCAAATCGGTCAAGTCTTCCGGAAAAGCCGAAAAAACAGAAACTTCCAAGCCGGAAGTGGAGGAGGCCGAGGAAGAAAAAGAGGCCGAAAGCCTGATCAAGCCCGGCAACGATACCCGTGCGAGCGCCTACGTCCGGGCCGGCGATCTCCTGCCCGACGGCAGCTCCAACCCCGATCTCGACGACTACATGCTGGCTCTCTAGGCGCTACTCAAGGCCTCCCACGAGGCGTCAACTCGACAGCGTAGGGGTTAAGGTCGGTCTTTCCGACCTCTACGAAGATTGACAAAAAGCCCCGCCAAACATAATGTTTGACTACAGTTATGCACGTTCAAACAGATATCATCGTGGTGGGAGCCGGTCACGCCGGATGTGAAGCCGCTCTGGCGGCCAGTCGCATCGGCTGCAAAGTGGCTTTGCTCACCGCTAGTCTCACCCACATTGCCCGTATGCCTTGCAACCCGTCGATCGGCGGACCCGCTAAAGCCCAGCTGACCACGGAGGTGGACGCTTTGGGTGGAGCGATGGCTCAGGTGATCGACGAGACCCACATTCACATTCGTATGCTGAACACCCGTAAGGGTCCGGCGGTGCAAGCGCTACGCGCCCAGGCCGATCGGCCGGTCTACTCTCAACGCATGCGCGAGATTGTGGAAGCCGATCCCAATATCCACATTTATCAGGACCTGGTGGTCGATCTGATCAAAGAGGGCGGACGGATCGTGGGGCTGCGCGCCGAGAACGGCAAGGAGTATCGCGCTCACGCCACCGTTCTTACCACCGGGACCTTTCTGGGCGGCAAGCTCTTCATGGGTGAGATGAGTCTGGCCGGAGGTCGGGCCGGGGAGCCGGCGGCCATCGGGCTGTCTCGCTCCCTACACAGTCTTGGATTGAAACTGGGCCGGCTGAAGACCGGCACGACACCGCGGCTGGATCGCGACACCATCGACTGGGACCAGATGGAAGAACAGAAGCCCAGTGAGGAGCCTCTCGTCTTCAGTCAGTGGTCGGAGCTGAAGCTTCCGCCGCGGCAAGTCTCTTGCTATCTGACGTCCACCACCCTGCGTACTAAAGAGATCATTCTTGAGAATCTCCATCGGTCACCCATGTACGGCGGCATTATCGAAGGCACGGGGCCGCGCTACTGCCCCTCTATCGAAGACAAGATGGTGCGCTTCAAAGAGAAGGATACTCACCAGATTTTCGTGGAGCCGGAAGGCTTCGACGTGCCCGATGTCTATCTCCAGGGAGTATCGACGTCTCTGCCGCTGGATGTTCAGTTTGAAGTCGTTCACTCCATCCCGGGGTTGCAGAGGGCCGTGATCCTCAAACCCGGCTACGCTGTGGAGTACGACTACGTGGAGCCGACTCAGCTGGAGCCCACTCTGGAAGTTCGCTCCTTGCCCGGTCTTTATCTGGCCGGCCAGATCAACGGCACTTCGGGTTACGAGGAAGCGGCGGCGCAGGGTCTGCTGGCCGGAGCCAACGCGGCTCTCACGGCCGGCGGTTCGGACCCTATCGTGTTGGGTCGCGATGAGGCTTATCTCGGTGTTCTCATTGACGACCTGATCACCAAGGGCACCAAAGAGCCTTACCGGATGCACACCTCCCGGGCCGAATACCGCCTGCTCCTGCGCCAGGACAACGCCGACCAGAGGCTGACCCCGCTGGCCCGCAAAGCGGGTCTCATCAGCGATGAGAAATGGCTTGTCTTCGAGGAGAAGATGAACCTCGTCAACGAGGAGTTGAGACGGATCGCGGACCGTCGGGTGAAAGGAGTGGAAGCCGATGCCCTGT
>Ga0208701_100157_pt1 | contig 32637 bp, 38 predicted proteins | sample DeeseametaMP1482_FD_184188 | JGI IMG/M metagenome (GOLD analysis project Ga0208701, IMG submission 184188) | Marine microbial communities from the Deep Pacific Ocean - MP1482 (SPAdes) | ecosystem: Environmental > Aquatic > Marine > Oceanic | place: South of Fiji, South Pacific Ocean | collected... | reverse complement strand
GAAGCCTCCATTGGTAATTAAGACGATCATGAGGCTTCGTTCTTTTCTAAAAAGCTCTTTCCGGAAGTCGAACATATATTTGCCCGAATTAACATGAGCACCCCGAGGCGAGGGACTCGTTGCCAGATGCCTGTTCTCAGAGTATGATGAGAGGTGTGAAAAAGCGCCGTTTAACCTCCCTTCTCACCTTGTGCTTCATTTTGGCGACCGTCGCCGTATTCAGCCGAACACTACGAGAGCCGGAAGCGGCTCCGCCTGAGCCGGTGGCGGTGTCGACTCCCGTGCAGAAGCCGATGACTCCCGTTCCGGAGAGGTCAACTGAGGAAGATGTCTCGTTCGAGAAGTACCAGAACGCCGAATCTGTGGCGGCAGCGCCCGCGGATGGCTCCGAAGCCACGGAGACGGATTATGAGAGTCAGGTCCGTCTTGTCTTGAAAACGGCGCCCGTCCCCGTGGGTCCCGTGCGAGGCGCCGTCATTGTGGCCGAGACGATGATCGGAGACTAGCTGACTGGAGCTAATCCGGCTCCGCTACCTCATCCCGGTCACCCTCTTCCTCGATGCCCTCTTCGATCATCTCCTCGACCTCTTCCATCTCGCCTTCTTCCAGCTCTTCCACCAGGTCTTCTTGGACCTCGCAATGCCGATTGATGTGAAAGCGCAGATAGAGGGCAAGATGGTCGGAGCCGAAGTAGGGCAGCGTTTTCAGCTCTTCCACGAAGATGTCGGGCGTGTGGAAGATCTGGTCGATAGGGAAACGAGCGAAAGGATACTTGGCGTGGAACGTGGCGGTGAATCCACGGCCCACACGGGGGTCCACGGTCTCGGAAAGTTTGCGGAACAAGACGGAGGAGCGTGACCAGGCCACGTTGTTGAAGTCGCCGACCACCAGGGTCGTGCCCCCTTTCTCCTTGATGTCTTTGGCCACCGAGAGGAGTTCGCCGTCGCGCTCTTTGGAGGTTTCTTCCTCGGTCGGGCTGGGCGGCGGTGGATGAACACAGAAGAGCCGAAATCGGTAGCCTTTGGGGGCCTCACCCAGGGCTTCGATGCTGGGAAGATCGTCGGCCACGAAGTAGTGAGTACGGAAAGTCAGTGGGATTTTGCTGTAGAGATGCATTCCGTAGGTGTTTTCCAACGGAATCTTTTGGAAGAACGGATACTCGCTCTCCAGCTCCCGCATGGCCGTGTCCCAATCTTCGTTGGATTCCATGGTCAAGAAAAAGTCTGGTTGAACGTCTTGGATGAGTTTGATAAACCGCTCGTAGTCGGTGTTGAATTGGAGAACATTGGCCGAGACCATGCTCAGGGTGCCGGACTTGTAAGGATAAGACTCTCTCGGGGGAACGCGATAGAGCGGCGTATAACGGACGAGAACCGAGCCGTTGTAGAGAGCACATAAGAACACAGCCCCGTAGAGCGACCATTCGCTCGTATTTGAAGGGAAGTCGTAAAAGAAAACGAGGGTCACCAGTTGAAGACAGAAAAACTGGAGTTTTGCAAAGTCGAAGACTCGAACGGACCAGTGCTGGTGACTGGAGAGCGGGATCAGAGTGGACAGGATGAGAAACGAGGATAGGAGCTGAAAGGCCGTCTTCATGCCGTCCGGTTCGCCTCACATCACGCCATTTCTTTCCCTGCGATAGCAGAACTTTCCAGCAAATGTACCCCCGAGGGTCTTCGCAAGCCGCAAAGTCTAAGTCACCATAGTGATATGGGTGTCGGACTAACCTTATGTTACCTCTACGTGCTGGCCATGGGCTGCTTCTTCTGTTGCGCGGGAGCGTTGGGCACGTCGCTGACCATCAACGAGTATCTTCTCAAAAAACGTCTTACCAAGAGTGATATCCGTCAGAGCGTTTTGGCCGGCCTACTGTTCTGGCTTTTTCTAACCCAATTTTGTGGAGAGCTTTATCTCGACTACATTTTCCACTTCGAAGAGCGATTCGAATGCGCTTTCTCGGCCTTTATCTTTGCCAACGGTGGCCTGGGCTGTCTTATCTCGACCGTCCTGGCGTTACTTACCCCGCTTAGGCCCAGGCGCAGGAAGAAAGCAGGTTCGGACCAACATTAATGGATGAACTGTCTATTTTGTGGTCACGCTCTCTCCTATGAGCCTATCCAAACTTGTCCGGGCTGCGAGATGGAGCACGAGCCGGTTCCTCCTGTTTCCACTGTCAATCACGTCAGTCAGATGCTCTACGCTTGCGAGTTGCTGGAAGCAGGGGAGCTAGACGAAGACGCTTTCTACGACGTCACCGCGGCTTTTCTGGACAAGTTCGAAGTCTTCTCCCAGCGCTGGAAGCTCTCGGAGCGCTCGCTCTTGGAGTCCGCTAACCCGGCCATACGAGATAAGTTCGGGGCGGTCTTAGAAGAACTGGACCAGGCTCTGGGAATAGGCTATGGGGCGGTAGAGGCTTTGGAGGCGGTGAGCAGCCAGGGCTTTGAAGCGTTGAGCCAGGCCCAGGATTCACTCCGAAGTTTCTACCAGAGTTCGTGTGCCGCTTCTGCCAAACTTTTTGAGCAACTCGATTCGTTCCACGAGTCGGATGGAAGAGACAGCGGGTTGTTGAACCTGCCTACGGTCTAAAGAGGCGGCGCCATGCTAGAAGAAGTGAGAGACTTGGAAGAACTCGGTCAATCCTTACGTGAACTCATCGGTATTCCGGGAGAGCAGAAGGCCGACCCTTCCGTCAGCGCTCTGAGCGAGCCCGCGCAGCTTAATGAACTTCTTAGAACTCTGCTTGTTGAGTTCTTTGGGATGGAAGTTCGAGGACTGTAAATCCGTAGCTTGTGATAGAACAATCAGATAGAGGACTCCACTACGACAGACGAAAACTTCGTTGCGGAGTATAGAGATTCTACTTTCAGTCTTTCTCATAACGCTTTTCATCGGTATGAACGCACTTTACGTCGCGGCCGAGTTTTCTGCCGTGGCGTCCCGCTCCACCCGCCTGAGGACACTAGCGGACGAAAAGAAGCGAGGGGCCGCCTGGGTCTTGAGCGTGAGCAGCGACTCACAGCTGCTTGACCGATATGTGGCCGCTGCCCAACTCGGTATCACCATAAGTTCCTTGAGTCTAGGCTTTTATGGTCAGACATTCCTCGCTCCGGTCCTCGAGCCGGTATTGGTTCAGTGGGGGTTGGAGGCGGAAGTTTCGGGGGGCGTCTCCCTGGCGGTTATTTTGCTGTTTCTGACCGCTTTGCAAGTTATTCTGGGCGAGCTGATACCCAAGTCTGTAGGGATCGGCTATCCGGAAACTTTGGCATTGGCCACGGCCGGCCCCATGAAACTTTCCATGAAACTCTTTTCGCCGCTGATCGCGCTCTTCAACGGGAGTGCCAATCTGATTCTCCACGCCTTTGGAACGAGTCACGAAGGGGAAAGGGAACAACCCCGGTCTGCCGATGAGATACGGATGCTCGCGGGGGAAAGTCGGTCCGGCGGTGCGCTGGACGAGGTGGAGTATCGATTGCTCGACAACGCCCTACGACTTCGAGACTTGAAGGCTAGTCAGGTGATGATTCCCCGGATGAACATCTTCGGATTTGAAGCCAAGACTCCGCTCTTGGAGGCTCTCAAGGAACTGGCCGATTCTCCTCACAGCCGGGCGCCTGTCTACGAGAACGACCTCGACCATCCGCTCGGTCTGGTCCACATAAAAGACCTCCTGGAGGCAGCCAGGGCAGGCGAGGTGGATAAACTCGCAGACATCGTCCGACCCCTACCGGCGGTACCGGAGACAGTAGCCGTCAGGTTTCTTTTTAGAAAGCTTCAGAGGGAGCATTTCCACATGGCGGTCGTGGCCGATGAATACGGCGGCGTCTCAGGTATTGTGACGTTGCAGGACCTCATTGAGCGGATCTTTGGGGGGGTTGCAGACGAATTTGACCCACCCCACGCGACCACCCTTCGAGTCGACGGAGGCCGTGTCTTTATACCGGGCACCCTGCTGCTCATCGATTTCAACGATTGGTTCGAGTCGAGCTTGGCCCGCCGGGACACCAATACCCTGGCCGGATTATTGACAGAGCTCAACGTGGGAGTGCCTGAGACCGGTCAAAAGATCAAGGCCGGTGACTTCACCTTTAAAGTGGAAGCCACCGATACCAGGACCATCAAAGAGGTGAGCCTGGCCGTCAACGACGAGTTAATAGAAAAGCTCAGAGAGCAGGGCGTTCTTTGACCATCGCGCTCTTCATAACGGGACTCATCCTGCTCAACGGGATCTACGTGGCCGCCGAATTCGCCATCATCGCCTGCTCTAAGACAAAGCTGACGGTGATGGCCGACCAGGGTGGTGGTAAGGCTCGCCAGGTGTTGGAGATCCGGCGTTCGCCGGCCCGCATGAACCGATACATAGCCACGGCTCAGGTAGGGATCACCCTGGCCAGCCTGGGCTTGGGTATGATCGGGGAACCGGCCATCGCCCACGCTATGGCCGGTTTTGTCGGCGAAGAGGCGGCCCACTCGCCTTGGATGGCGATCGTGGCGATTTTGCTTCTCACTTATCCACACGTGGTTATCGGAGAGATGGTGCCTAAAGCAGTCGCGCTCACCAAGCCTACCAAAGCCGCGCTGGCTCTTCGATTCTTTATGAGGATGTCGCAATGGATCTTCAAACCGCTGGTCTGGTTTTTGGATACCGTTGGAGCAAATCTCTTGAAGCTTGCCGGGATTCCTCAAGCTGACGAAAATCGACGCCTGTTTTCGCCCGATGAGTTGGAAATGGTGGTGAACCAGGCCCGAGAGGGTGGATTGGTAGCCGGATCCGAGGAGTTGATGGTGGAGAACATATTCGACCTCTCCGAAAGAGTCGCGGCCGATATCATGACCCCTCGAGTGAAGGTGGACGGCATTTCGTGGGACGCCTCTTTGGGGGAGGCCTTCGAGGCCTTTCGCGAGCATCGCTTTAGTCGATTGCCCGTGTACAAGGATACCATCGACAACATTGTAGGGGTGGTCTACAGCAAAGACTTGGCGCGGCATTATGCCTCCAGGGGGGAATCGGGAGAGCTTGCCGATCTTATCCGGAAACCGCGTCTCATTCCTCGCTCCATGCCGGTGGAGGACATCCTGGAGGTGTTTCGCTCCGAGCGGATTCAGATGATGGTCGTACTCGACGAGTTTGGTGGCACGGCCGGACTGGTGACCTTCGAGGATCTGGTGGAAGAGGTGGTAGGAGAGATCCAAGACGAGTTCGACACCGAAGAGAACCCGATCGTGAAAATCGGAGACGACCTCTTCAGGGTCCAGGGCGAACTGCTCCTCGAAGAGCTAGCTCAATACCTCAAGCGCCCTCTCTCTCATCCAAACGTCAAAACAGTCGGCGGCCTTATCATCGATGCCGTGCACGACGAGCCTCATTTGGACGACACAACGGTCTGGAACAACATCGAATTCAAGGTGGTGGCACTCACGGAGCGACATGTCGATTTTGCGGAAGTCCGATTGCTTCCGGAGCCCGAGCCGGAGGAGGAAGAGAAGACCGAGGACTAGGACACGCCCTAAGTCTTAGCGGGTTTTCCTCCCCTAGCAGGTCTTGCCCAGAAGTATCGGTTCAGGCTGTCGAGTGAGTTCAACGAGTTCCTCGGTCAGCGCGTCCAGATATCCCAGTAGGGAAGCGCAGTAAAGTCGCACTTTCGACGCGTCGCCCGCGGCCGCGGCCTGCTCCAGATTTCTCGCTTCCACCGCAACCGGCTCCGCGCACAACATGGAGAAGGAGCCTACCAGACTGTGGGCCCGGTGCTTGACGGTTTCGAAATCGATTCTTCCGTGGCTGATCTTCCTAAGTGCTTCGACCAGGGGAGGCATCTCTTGTAGATAGATTTCAGCCACTTGCCGCGTATCCATCCGTTTCCCGTATATCCGTTTCAGTTTCACTATGTCGATGAAATTCAGGCTCTGCATACACTCAATATAAGAGTTGCATAGGCCTGGAACTTCCATAAGTGATATGGCACAGACGTATCCTGGAGTATAGGAAACGCAGGATGCCTCTTTACTGTCTCAGCGAAATCCGTTGTTCGAGGGTAAACTCTGCCGGCTTGTTAGCTACCACCTCCGAGACAGCCGTCGAGCGGTAGGACAGACCCTGTCCCGTCGTCTCTTTAAGGTCTCGACTGAAGCGTTCCTCTAATTAGTACCGGAAGGCGCCGGACTGATTGGTGAAGAGAGAACGTAACGCCGGATCGGCCAGGGCCTCTTCCAGTCTCATCGAGCGCCCGTCGACCATGATGTGCTGGGAGACCAGTCGGGCTCCGTGGCTGTAGTCTTCGTATCCGTCGTGGTGGACGTTGCTATAGGACTGTATTCGGCCGCCGTTTTCCCAGCGTCCTCCATAAATCGCGACTCGACCGTCGCGATGAGGGATCACGAGATCTTTCTTGTGACCGGAAACAAATCCATTGGGAGCCTGACCGCTACCCAGTTGACCGTCGATTCGCTGGTCGTGAGCCAGATAGGTGCTGATGCCTTCTCGGTTGTTGGACATCGGGGCCATGTGGAGCTGTCGCGATTGGGCGTGAATGTCGTCGACCAGTCGGTCGGTGGGAAGACTGGTGCCGGTGCGGTCCGCGATGGCTTGAGCCACGGCCGGAGTCATGGGCACTCTGACGTTGTCTTCATCGGAGCCGATAGCCAGGTAGTCGGGCATCGCGTTGAGACGAATTTCCCGGCCGTCTCGATTGATCACGAGCTCCTGTAGGTTGCGAGAAGCGTCGGGGATGTTTCCGCTCAGGATTTCATTCAGGACGGCTTGATCGCGCTCCCGTCCGGGAGGGAGGTGAGAGAGCGATTCCATGAAGGCGCGGCCGCCTCGGGCGTCTTCCGGTCGATCGGGGATGCCTTCCAAACGAGTGGTGCTATTGGCGCTCGGATTTTCGGGAGTCTCAGCACTCGCTTGGTTGTTGGGATTGGTGGCGGCTTCGCCTGCTGGAGCCGAGGCGTCGGACGTTTGTCCCTGCCCCTCAGAGCGGCCAACCCCACCATTCAAGGCGGCCAGAGTTTGGGAGCCGACGATCCCGTCGACGGTCAACCCGTTTTGTTCTTGAAAGCGGCGAACGGCTTCGGCTGTGCGTGGTCCAAAGACCCCGTCTACTTCCAACTGGCCGCCACCGGCGTTCAGCATCTCTTGAAGTTGAGTGATCTGTTCGGCGCCGCCGCGGCCTTGGGAAAGAAGCCGGCCCTGCCCTAGTTCGAGTTGGGGACGTTCGGCGGCATCGGCCGACCCGGCTTCGTTGGTGCTCTGTGTGGTCGCAGCCTCAGCCGACCCGGCTTCGTTGGTGCTCTGCGCGGCCGTGACCTCAGCCGGAGTAGCAGCCGAGGAGGCCTCCTGTTCCCCGGAAAACAGGTCTCCCGCCCAGTCCATCATGCCGGACATCAGGCCGCCCAGTCCGCCGCTACTCGCATCTTGAGGGCCTTGAGCTTCCGTGGAAAGTTGGCTGGCATCGCTTGGGGGAGCGTTTCCTCCAGCTCTGGGACGGCTCGGTTTGACAGAATTTGTTTGAGGCTTCGAAACCGTTTCCGGTTTGCCGGGCTTCGGCGTATTGACAGGTTTCGCTTTGATGGAACTCTCTTTGATATTCATTTGGCACTCCTCGGTTTGTCTTTGAGGCGAGCTTAGAAGGCGGCGGTCAAAAAGGGACCAAACTTGACGGACTTTTATTGCAAATTTGTTACCACCAGGGAACTCCTTTGGCGAGTTTGGTATTGGTAAGAGTATGATCAACAAACCCGCGATTCAACTTTTAATTCTTCTTCTTTCTGTGACCGCGTTGGCTGCTCCGGTTTCCGCGGAGAGCTACTACTTCGATGATAGCCAAAGCGCCGTGACTTTCGAAGTCGGCTACCTGGCCGGGACCTGTCGCGGTCGGTTTTCGAAGTTTGAGGGAAAGCTGGAGTTCGACAGAGAGAACCCCGAGAAGTCCAGCGTCTCGATCGTGATTCAAGTCGATTCGGTGGACACCGATAGCGCCAAAAGAGACGCTCACCTTCAAGAGGAGGATTTTTTCCACTCTTCCAAGTTCCCCACCATCACTTTCCGCAGCGAGGGTTTCAAGAAACGCGGCGATCGCCTCATCGTGACCGGGCCTCTGACTATCAGGGGCGTTTCCAAGCCGATCAGCCTCCTCGTCGACCTGAAAGGCAAGCAAGCCCAATGGGTGGCCGGTGGTGATGCTCTCCTGTTTGAGTCGGAGTACGAACTGAACCGGCTGGACTTCGGCGTGGGGGAAGGGCAGCCGGGGATCGATGAGCGAATCCGAATCAAGCTCGATATGAAAGCCTTTGAGCGCTAGAGTTCTCTCGGTTAGTCCCAGACTGCCACTTTCAAAGCTCGGCCCACAATTTGACCGTTGATAAAGAAGAAGGTGGGATGAGGAATGTCCTCACTGTAGACCACGATAATCTTACCCTTCATCGCTATCATCCCCATGGAGTGAATGGTGCCGGGGGAGGTTTCCACTCTCTCAAGCGTCGGCCAACTCGAGCCGACGGCATCCGCGGCCCGAGCGGCGCGAATGGAGCCGGCCGCATCGAACACAACCCAGGGCCGATTTTCGCTCACGTCCAAGACCATATTTCGAGCATACTGCCCGACCCCGAAGCTTTTGTTCTCGCCTTCCTGCCATCCCCCGGTGAAAGAGCGAGCTCGTTCGAACCGGCATCCTCGATTCGAGTTCGAACCTATGATGCCGTGGTCCGGTCGGTTGAGAATGGCGGGCTTGCCTGCAATCTCCCTGAGGACGAAGCCCTCAAGGGTAGAATCTTCGACCTCCGTGTCGGGGTTCCATGTACCCGAACCGTCTTCGGTACCGGACGTGGCGAATCGGGTTGAACCCCGGGAGGTTTGAATCAGTCCCAGGTTGATTTTCTTGGAAGCGGAGAAAGCTAGTGCCGGCTTACCGTTGATGAGGGCTAAAGCCGGTGTGCCGGGGGTGAGGTCTATGGCACTCACCACTCTTTGCCGAAGAAAGCCCGTCGTCCTCGACCATCTCTCGCTAAAGAAACCCGAATCGCCTCGCCGCAGATAAAACGTTCCTTCGTCGAATTTGGCAATGGCCACTGCGGGGTTTTGCTGCACGACGGCCAGGGAGTAACTCTGTATCTTGCCTTCTTCCACAAGCTCCGGGGTTGTCCAGGAATCAGCGAGTCCGGTAATCTCTCGTGCTCTCGCAGAGAAGAGTCCTGCGGGACGCGAACCGACTCCGCCGGTGAGGAAAGTGATAAAGGGGAACCCCTGTACCACGGCGATCCGCGGCCGAGAGTGATTTCCGGATAACCCTAGCGCCGTTCGAATCCTCAGCTCCGTAGGCGTTGCGATGTCGGCTCGAAAAAAGCCGGCCTTGGGGTCGCCGGGCCCCTCGATGAAAGCCCCCACGACGAAGAAGTTCGTGCCCACTCTTTGCTGCTCCAGCACGATGTCGGTGGGGAAGTTTTGGGACAAACCGTAAGTTCTGACAGTACTTACGGTCCAGCCGCGGTTCAGGAAGATGGGATCTCCTTGCAAATCGCTTTCCGCAGTGGCACCGTCGGCATCCGTCACCCGAACTCGGGGACGAGTTTCCCCTTTGAAGGAGCAGGCGTAGGTGAGCTTGGGTTCGGTGGTTTTCTCATCGTAAGAACCGTTGCCATCCAAATCCCACTCGTACAGCTTTAGCGGTCCTTCAGGATCGCTACTGGCCGAGGCGTCCAGAGTGATCTCCACCGGAACGGGATCGCCGGTGCGCTTGTCGGCATCAAGGCGAGCGGTGGGAGGGAGGTTGCCCTCTCTGGTGACCTTTACCAGAAGGCTTGACCGCGCGGTCAGACCCGCGCCGTCGGTGACCTGGACCGTAGCCTGCTGAAGACCACCGTTGAGGTAGATGTGGTTTGTGGACCCTAACTCGGCCGTGTTGAGGTCAAATACACCGTCGCCGTCAAAGTCCCATTCGTAGCTTCTGATATCTCCCTCGGCGTCGGAAGCCTGAGCCTGAAAGCCAACGGAAAGCGGAGCCGTGCCTTCCTCGCTATCGGCGCTCAGCAAGACGGAGGGAGGTTGGTTGCCCATTTGGGAGACGACGATTTCAGCTGAAGTCTCCGAAATTTCCCCCGAGGTGTCACCCAAACGCAAACGAGGGAAGTATCGACCCGCTTCGGTGTAGGTGTAGCGAAGACCGTCTTCATTGACTTCCGCCACGCTGGTATGAAAGGCGTCAAAAGTCCCGTCTCCCTCAAAATCGAGCTCGATTTGAACTATCCGGGCCGGGTCGGGGGCAGCGATACGGAAGACCACATCAAGGGGAGCGTCGCCCGCCGTCTGGTCGATGAGGAGCGCCGAGCTAGGGGCCGGAGTTGGGATTTCTTGTAGCCCGCCGACTTCGGGCTCACTTCGAGAATCACAGCCTATCACCACCAGTAGACACAGGCCCAAAAGAAGAAACCATCGTTTTTTCATAACCGGAAGAATTCGCTCCGGTTCGACCCATACCTCCGGCTTGCGAGGGCTCTGAGGGAGGTCAGATATGACCCCTTGTCATCGAGCGACCGGAGAGAGGGCTTGAAACTGCCACTGACTCTCTCGGCCCTGTCCCGAGATCGTGACGGTGAGAGTATCGCCATCCCGTTGATATCTGATATGGGTGGGGAAATCGTTGGCTCGATTGACGAAGAGAGCCCAGTTTTCAGCCCACTCTTCCATCTCGAACTTCACCGCCGACTGTCCGCTGGGCAGAGCCCAGTAGGAGGCTTCCTGCTCGTTGATGGTGAGCTTCAGAAACTCCCAGAAGACGGTCTTGTCTCCCTCGACCTTGCGGTGATAGCCCAGCATCGAGTCACCCTTGTGGGAACTCCACACCTCCTCACTGTCCTGGTTGACCCAGTGCCCTTCGAGCCAATGGAGTTGGGCTTGGGCGGTGCCCAGGCAAAGCAGACACCAGATCAAGACGAAGAGCGATCTCATTGAGCCTCGGAGTTTTGGGTACCGACCCACCACGAGTTGCCGCAAGGTCCGATGAAGCCTCCTCGGAAGCCATCGGAGCGATGGTGTTCGAGAATAAGCTCGCCGCCGAACACCGTTTCCAGAAATTCAATGACCTTCTCAGGTTCTCGCACGATGAGGTAGGGTGACACGGAGTTGTGTCCTTCGGGTTTATGGCTCATGGGTCAAGACTTCTCGTTTGAGTCTTCGATTCCGCCAAGACAGACCGGCCAGGAGTGAATTCCTGTCCGTCGAAGTTTCAGCAGTGCGAATCGAACATCGATCAACATCATCCAAACTTCTCCCCAGAAGTTGGTGGAACTCAGAAGAGGTCAGAATGCAGGACCTCACCGAGGCTAAGGTGCTTCTGGACCAGCAGGAGAGAGCCTGGAACGGGATGATAGCCTACTGGCATCGCGGAGCCTGGGAACAGGAGGCTCCCCCGCCGAGCCCTCCACCTCGAAAGCTCGGCCCTACCGAGGTCATCAAACGCTTCCCCTAAATCTTGGCGAGCGACGTCTAGACGATGTCTCTCCTTGCGTGATACTTTGAAGGACAAGGAGTGTGTCAATGAGTCCTAATAATATCGGTGGGAACTACGGCCCCAATCCCTACGGAAATTACGGAGTCCCTCAAAACTATCAAGGAGGGCCCACCGGTCCGGGTCAAACCGGGAGCCCCAACCCCTACGCCATGATGGGATTCTTCGCGACCCTCCTCAAAGTCATGGCTCAACTCCAATCTGGCTGGCAGGGCTACATGAATCCCCAACCCCGCCCCGCTCCCTTTCCTCAGCCTCCCCACTACGGCGGCGGGCCCGTCGAACCGCCCATCCAGGCCCTCTACGGCGTGGCCATCGGACCCCGTCCCCAGCCTCGCCCCGAGCCGCCGATCCAGGCGCTGTACGGAGTCGCCATCGGACCCAGACCTTTCCCCAATCCCGAACCGCCCATTCAGGCACTCTACGGCGTGGCCATCGGTCCAGGTGCGGGTGGCCCCCCGATTCAAGCGCTCTACGGCGTAGCTATCGGATAGACATTTCTGTCCCGAAGATACACTTAGTGCATGTCACGCCTTAAACGTCGCACTCATACGAACGCCGTTTGGGAGATCACGCTCAAGTGCAATCTGGCCTGCTCTCACTGTGGCTCCCGAGCCGGAGACGAGCGAGTCGAAGAACTTTCCACCGCCGAGGCTCTCGACCTCGTTCGCCAGTTGGCCGAGGTGGGCATCCAGGAAGTCAGTCTTATCGGAGGAGAGGCGTTCCTCCGAAAAGACTGGCTAGAGTTGGCCGAAGCGATCACCAAGGCCGGGATGGCTTGCACCATGACCACGGGTGGCTACGGTATATCGGAAGCTACCGCCGAGCGGATGGCCCATGCCGGGATCAAAGCCGTGTCCGTCTCGGTCGACGGCCTGGAAAAAACTCACAACGGTCTCCGCGGTCGCCCCAAGTCGTTTCAATACTGCTTGGAGACCATGAAACACCTACAAGCCGTCGATATTCTGGTCGGTTGCAACACCCAGCTCAACCGCCTGTCTGCCCTCGAACTACCGGAGCTTTACACGATCCTCCGAGACGCCGGGATGGAAGCCTGGCAGATTCAGATGACGGTTCCGATGGGAAGGGCCGCCGACCATCCCGAGATTCTCTTCCAGCCCGCCGAGCTGTTAGAGTTTTATCCGGTCCTGGCTCGCATCGTCACGAAAGCCTTCTCCGAAGGCGTGCTGGTGTCGAGCGGCAACAATATCGGTTATTACGGACCGTATGAACGGCTCTTCCGAGGCGGTGGCGATCCCAAAGAGTGGACCTTCTGGCAGGGCTGCCAGGCCGGGTTGGCCGTTCTGGGTATCGAGGCTGATGGTGCGATCAAAGGATGCCCATCGCTCCCCACCTCGGCTTACACCGGGGGACATATTCGAGAGCGAACTCTCCACGATATTGTGGAGAACGCGCCCGAACTCACCATGAATCTCAATGAGTCGACGGATCACCTTTGGGGGTTCTGCGCGACATGCGATTACGCCAAAGTCTGCAAGGGCGGATGTTCCTGGACCTCGCACGTTTTCTTCGACAGACGCGGAAACAATCCGTACTGCCACCACCGAGCCTTGACCCTGGCTTCTCGGGGACAAAGAGAGCGCGTGAAGAGAGTCAAGCAAGCGGCCGGCTTGCCGTTTGACAACGGTGAGTTTGGGATCGTTTTAGAAGATTACGGTGCTCCATGGCCGGCTGAAGACCCCCTTCGCTTTACCGCCGACAAGGTGAAGTGGCCGGCGGACTTCTAGGGCAGGTGTCCACCCAAAAAGGAAGCAACATTCCGTCATGGACTATTCTATCTACGCCCTGCGAGTGGGCTCCCAAATCAGCGTCAAAGAGTCCGTGGCCGAACACCTTGGCCACGAACAGTCCCCTCAGAGTGTGCGAATCGCCACCATCCTTCCGATCTCCAATCAGGGATGGACGAGCGATGCCGTGGGCTGCCTACTTCGCCTCGACCAGAGAGGCGCTCTGGTGGGCGCCGAGGAGCCGGATGGTATTCCGCGACTGTTGGTACCGTGGAGTAATATCGGGTATCTGGCCGACGGGTTGGAAGAAATTTAGTCTCATCGTAGATGATTGATTCAGAGCGAGCAGACTCCTACTCTGTAGAAAAGCACCTTGATGAAGCGAGGGAGGCGGGAGCCTTCCACGACGAGGGAACCATCACTCTCAGTCGGGACGAGGCTTTCCGAAAGCTGGCAGCTCACGCTCTGGGCAAGCCCGGCCTGTGGGTCTTAAAATTTGTCCAGGCCGCCGTGGCCGCCCAGGCGAAGGAGCCGATCGACTTCAAGCTTTTTCGAAAGAGGACGCAGATAACTCTGCAAAATCCGGAGGAGTGGACCAGCGAATTTATACTGGACCTTCTTCAGAGTAAAGTGAGTACATTCTCCCGGGCGGCCGGACACCTCAAGATGGGTCTCTTGGGAGCGCTCGGAGATGGAAATCACCGCATCGCGTGGACTTACCGCGGGACCACCTGCACCTTTGACCGCGAAGGCGCTAGCTTCAAACAAGAGTCGACGAGCACGGCAGCTCTCGTCGTCACGGCTCATCGGGGTGCTCGGAGCTACACGATTGCCCAGAGAACGGAAAAGCCTCTTCGTTACGTTTTGGCTCACGCAGTCCACGAGTACGCCGCACTGACCTCTCGTTGCGGCTGTTCCCCCGTCGAGATAAGAGTCGACGGATTGGGGCTGCTCGGCGGGTACGCTCCCGGCTGGCAAAAGCTGCCTTTCAAGGCGACGGTTGCGAGTGAGGAGACACGCGATTTTCATATTCTGCTGGGAGAGGCGGGCGTCGCTCCGAAAGAGGAGGAGAAGACGCTATCTTGGCCACTCCCCACGGCGGTCTATCAATTTGTCGAGGGATCACACTTCACCACTGATTACCTCGATTTCACAAACGAAGCGCGCCCCTGTAAAGCGGTCTTTGCTCTGTACTACGGAGTCAGGCGCTACTCTCAAATCACCTACGTTCACGATGGGGTCGAACTGCAATCCTTTCCACTGAGGCCCGAGGACGTCATGGATGACGAGTTGCTTCGGGAGTTCATCACGAAATCCGAGAGGAACGTTCGATACTTCACCTTCAATTTGACCGTCGAAGCCGATGCCGACCGGATAGATCTCAGCGGTTTCGGAGTTCGGCCTTACCCTCAAGAGGAACTCTTTGGGAGAGTCCGGTCTCTTTTTGTGAGGATGGTGGAGAGAGCTTTGAGACGATGCCACCTGCCTTGGAGGTTTGTCGCGCCTGCTCAGAGCAAGTCGCGTCTCCGCAATATCAGTGTGGTCGGAGTCGGAGCGGGAGTGTCCGGAGTAGCGAGTCTCCTCGTACCAGGACTCAATATCATCATCATCCCGGCTGTAGCGATATGCACTATGGTCGACAGGGCGGGGTTGAAGGCAGTCGGCAAAGAGAAGGGCCAAAAGATCTTGCGAGAGCATTGTCAGGAGATACTCGATCTGTTGTCCTGATAATATGGTTTCCCGAGTTGGTCTCGCAGTGGCCTTCCCGGCAAGAAACCATGGTAGAACCATTGTTGCCAAGGTAGCAATAGTAAGTTGTTTTTTTGGCCTCTAGGCATTCTGCGCGAGACAATGTACTCTTTGTTCATAACACATTTAAGGAGAAAGTTTTATGAACAAGAAAGTTGTTTTCGGAGCCCGCACAATTTTAGGTCTGATTTTCCTAGTCTTCGGACTTAACGGCCTACTCATGATTCTGACAGGCACGGGCTTCATCCCGATGCCTGCGCCCAGCGAGAAGATGATGGCTGTGATGGGAGGACTCTTCGCCGCCGGATACCTGATGCCGCTGGTGAAGGTTTTGGAGATCGTCGGAGGAGCGTTTCTGCTCTCCAATCGCTACGTGCCTTTGGCCCTTGCCCTTCTGGCGCCGATCATGGTCAACATTCTCGGTTTGCATCTCTTCGCCGAGCCCTCCGCCTTGCCGATGGGCGCGACCATGACCATCCTGATGGGAATTCTCTTTGCCGATAACCGGCGTGCTTTTCAACCGCTTTTCGTCTCCAAGAGATGAGCGCCGAGATCGATTGGTGGCTGAAGCACGTTCCGGATGCGGAAGTCTTGTCTTCGCGTCACGCTACCGGTCAAGAGTATCGATGTCTGAGAATGCGTCTTCAAGAGGCGTTTTCGCAGCCGGCCTCCGACCAGTTGCAGCTGATTCTCGGACTGTCCGGTGAGATTCGGCTCACCCGTCACGACTGCGGGTTCGGCAACTCACCTCACGTCGGCAAAGCAGGGACCTTTGCCTGTATTCCCGGCCACGCCGCCTTTGCGAGTGAAGGGTGGGGCGATGTAGAGATACTCGTGTTGACCGTCCCGTGGTCCAACGTGGTCCGAGACGCCGAGCGTGTGCAGGCAAGGTTCGTAGGAGACTTCAGGCAGATGCATCGTGGGAGTCACCAGGACTCGTTGATATCTTTCCTGGCTTGGCGGCTTGCGAGATGCACCCCGAGCGATGTCCTGGAGGCGGACTGTCTGATCGCGATGTTGATCCGACGGCTTCTCCTACTGGCCGAACCGAAGGAGGCACTCGGAGCCTCGGCGGTGGGGCTGGACGCCAAGACTCTGAAGAGAGTCATGGCCAGGATCCACGAGTCGAAGCAGACCAGGGTGAGACTGGACGATCTGGCCGAAGTGGCGCAAATGAGCAAGTACCATTTTCTTCGTTCCTTCAACGCGACGATCGGTATGACACCCTACCAATACGTTGTCCGCCTCCGGGTGGAGCGGGCACGAAAGATGATCGAGCGCGGCAGCGAGTTGGCGACGGTCGCCGTCGAGGCCGGGTTTTCCGATCAGTCCCATCTGTCTCGTCAATTCAAGTCCGAGTTTGGGATGGCGCCCGGGAGCTATCGGGTCGCAACATCGTTCAAGACGAACTAGAGACCGGGCGGTACGATCTCACTATCAAATTTTCGGGAGAACAGTATGTCTAACATTTTCACTCACACTGACGGAGGTCTCTTGACCGCCGAGAACTGTGCGGTCACCTTTATCGACCATCAACCTCAGATGTTGTTCGGCGTGGCCAATATCGAGCGCCAGTCTCTTATCAACAACGTGGTCCTGCTGGCCAAATGCGCCAAACTCTTCGGAGTACCGGCGGTGTTGACGTCGGTGGAGACCGAGTCTTTCAGCGGTTATATCTGGCCCCAGCTGCTCGACATCTTCCCGGACCAGAAGCCTATCGAGCGCACCAGCATGAACTCTTGGGATGACGCGGCGTTCCGTGAGGCGATCAAGAAGACAGGCAAAAAGAACATCATCATGGCGGGATTGTGGACCGAAGTCTGCGTGGCCTGGCCTACATTGAACATGATCAACGAGGGCTACAACGTCTTCGTCGTGGACGATGCCAGCGGCGCCACCTCACCTGCAGCCCACGAAAGAGCCATGCAAAGAATGGTGCAGGCCGGAGCGGTTCCCTGCACCACCATACACACGCTTCTTGAGTTTCAACGCGACTGGGCCAACCACGAGCACTACGACGAACTCATGAAAATTCTGCGAGACCACGCCGGTGCGTACGGTTCCGGCGTGGAGTACGCCTACACCATGGTTCACAAGGCCCCTCAGGCACGCAAGGTCCCTGTAGGTTCATAGCCTTGGATACACTCTTTTACAACGGCCGAGTGACCACTCTCGACGCCTCTAACCCTGAGGTGGAGGCGTTGGGAGTAAAGGACGGTCGAATTGTCGGAATGGGCGCGACCGAAGAGCTTGAACGCTCGGCCGGGCCGGAGACTCTACGGATCGACCTCGCGGGGAGACGCGTGATACCGGGTTTGAACGACTCCCATCTTCATGTCATCCGAGCGGGGCTCTACTACAATCTTGAGCTTCGCTGGGATGGGAAAGCCCGCTTGGGCAGTGCCCTGGAGCAGTTGAAGGAGCAAGTGGACCGAACGCCTCCTCCACAGTGGGTCCGCGTGATCGGCGGTTGGAATGAGTTCCAGTTTGCCGAAGGACGAATGCCGACGTTGGAAGAGGTGAACGCCATTGCGCCGGACACTCCGGTCTTTATCTTGCACCTTTACGACTGCGCCCTGCTCAACGGTGCCGCCCTGCGGGCTTGTGGCTTCACCAAAGATACCCCCAACCCGCCGGGTGGTCTCATGACACGAGACCGTCAGGGAAATCCCACCGGACTTTTGGTGGCCGAGCCCAACGCCTTGATCCTCTATTCCACCATCGCCCACGCACCCAAGCTGGATTTCGAAGACCAGCTGAATTCCACTCGTCATTTTATGCGAGAGATGAACCGGTTTGGGGTGACCAGCGTGTCCGATGCCGGAGGGGGAGGGCAGAACTACCCGGAGGACTACGGTGTGGTTCAGGAGTTAGACCGGCGTGGCCAGCTGACTTTGCGAATGGCCTACAGTCTTTTTGCTCAGAAGCCGGGAGAAGAGTTGGCCGACTATACCCGCTGGCTGGGTATGACCGCGCCCGGTCAGGGAAGTGAATTTTTGCACGTGAACGGAGCAGGGGAAAACCTGGTTTGGAGCGCCGCGGACTTCGAGAACTTCTTACAGCCCAGACCGGAACTCCGGCCGACCATGGAGTCCGAACTCGAGGCCGTTATTCGTAAGCTCGCGGAAAACGACTGGCCGTGGCGGATTCATGCGACTTACGACGAGACGATTCAGCGGTTTCTGAACATCTTTGAAAGAGTTCATCGAGACACACCGATCGACAAGTTGGGTTGGTTCATCGACCACGCCGAGACGGCGGCACCGGAGACCTTGGAGAGGATCAAGGCTTTGGGCGGTGGAGTGGCGGTACAGCACCGAATGGCGTATCAAGGTGAGTACTTCGTTCGCCGGTACGGTGCCGAAGAAGCCCGAAAACGGCCGCCTATCCGGAAGATGCTAGAGATGGGTATCCCGGTTGGGGCAGGTACCGATGGAACGAGGGTCGCGAGCTACCATCCATGGACTTGCCTGTGGTGGTTGGTGACCGGAAAGACCGTGGGAGGTCTCACCCTGAACCCGGACGAGTCGGAACGGCTTTCGAGAGAAGAAGCTCTCCGGCTCTATACGAAAGGGAGCGCCTGGTTTTCCAGAGAGGGCGACGTTAAGGGTGCGCTTTCTCCTGGCAAGATGGCCGACTTCGCGGTGCTGAACAAGGACTACTTTAAGGTGGAACCGGACGAAATTCGCCAACTGGAGAGCGTCATGACCGTGGTCGGAGGTAAGGTGGTCTACGGTTCGGGGTCTTACGAAGACCTGGCCCCGGAGCTACCTCCGGTAAGTCCGAGTTGGTCGCCGGTCGCTCATTACGGAGGCTATCAAGACGTGGCGTCTCCGGTGGCCAAGCACGACCATCCGATGGTGATGGGAGCCGACGGTCGGCTTTGGGAGCAAGGCTGTGGATGCTGGTTTTAGGAAGTGATGAACCCTTTCGTCCGCCAGTGCCTGACTTTCGTGGCGGGCTTCTGCGACACGGTCACCTTCATTCACATGGGCGGAGTTTTCTGTGCGCACGTCACGGGAAACTTCGTCCTTTTCGCGGCTTCGATAGCTCGCGGGATTCGAAGCGAGGACTATCTTAAAATAGCGACTTTTCCGGTCTTTGTTTTAGGTGTCGTCGCGGCCACTCTTTTGGTGCATCGTTGGAAGCGCACGAAGGGAGCCTGGATGAGAACTCTCTTGGCAGCGGTGACTTCGCTTACGCTTGTCGCGGGATTTGGCTCTTTTTCTTCAAGCTATCCGGTCGATGTCGCGGTCACATTGATACTTGTTTTTGCCCTCGGAATGCAGAACACGATTCACCACTTCGTTCCCGGTCCGATGACCACGGTTATGACCGGTACGGTTATGAACACGACGGCCGGCCTAACGGAGAAGGTTTTCGTCAAGAAGTACGGTGAGTGCGAACCACCCGCGGTGGGAACGGGAATTGGTATGGGCGTCACTTTTCTTGTCGGCTGTACGCTGGGTGCGCTAGGTGCTGCTACTTACGGGTTCAAGTCTCTGATTTTGCCGGGGGTCGTTATGACAGTGGCGACCTGGAGGTGCGAGGAGAGCTGACAGCTCTTTTTTTGGCAAAATAGGTCACCCAAGATTGTGTATTGACTTATTAGGTTGTGCGCTATATATTTTCGAGAGCGACATAATCGTCTAAAAAACAAAGGGTAGGATGAACACTTGAGAATAGGAATTGTCGGAGTAGGGAATATCGGGAAGACGTTGGCGCGAACACTTGCCAAGGCCGGGCACCAGGTGAAGGTGGCGAACTCTCGCGGACCTCACACGATAGAAGACGATGTGCTGGCCTTTGGAGCGCGAGCCGTATCGACTGCCGAGGTGGTCCAGGATGTTGAAGTGGTGATCCTCTCTATACCTTTCATCCGTCTTCCGGAGCTTGCGCCATCGATAGCCAACCTCCCGGCGGAAGTCACCGTCGTCGACACGTCAAACTACTACCCGTCCCGTGACGGCAGGATCGACGCTGTTGAAGCCGGTCAAGTAGAAAGCCTTTGGGTGGTCGAGCAGTTTGATGGTCGTCCTATCGCCAAAGCTTGGAACGCCATCGGATCGGACTCTTTCGCCCACAAAGGGACTCCCCCGGGAACTCCGGGCCGCATCGCTATTCCTGTTGCGGCCGACCGAGAGACGGACAAAAGAGTTGCTATGTCGTTGGTGGAAGATACGGGATTTGATGCCTTTGACGCCGGCACCCTCGCGGAGTCTTGGCGACAACAACCCGGCGCGCCCGGCTACTGTACGGACCTGACTTCCGAGGAGATGCCGGCGGCATTAGCTTCGACCGAGAGGGCACGGTTGCCGAAGCGGCGGGATATCGCGGTGGCGGCAATTCAGGAGCGATTAGGGAACGGTACCACAAATGCCGATGCCGACTACCTCGTTCGTCTGATTCGCGTCTTATTCATGTGATTGGCTCGTCCTTGAGCCGTAGCAAAGAGAATTGGAGATCTTATGCAATTGAAGAAATTAGGCGTTTGGGCCGGGATGGACTTGTTCCCCGCACGACAGGCGGCGGATTTTGTTCGCCAGGTGGAAGACTGGGGCTACGGAGTCTTGTGGTATCCGGAAGGTTTTGGCCGAGACTCTCTGGTTCAAGCAGGTTGGCTACTTAGTCAGACCAAGACCCTCATTGTAGCGAGCGGAATCGCCAACATTTACGGTCGCGATGCGCAGTCTAGCATAGCCGGCGCCAACGCCCTGAACGAATTGTCGGGAGGCAGATTCGTGCTGGGACTCGGCGTATCCCATGCTCCGGCGGTGGAAGCCATGCGCGGTCATACTTACGACAAGCCTCTCACCACGATGCGCCGTTATCTGGAAGCGATGGAGAAGGCTCCCTATCACGCCCCCGCTCCTCCCCAGCGGTCACGAGTGTTGTTGGCCGCGCTCGCGCCGAAGATGCTCAAGCTGTCGGGAGAGTTGGCCGACGGAGCGCACCCCTACAATGTCAATCCGGAGCATACTGCCAAGGCGCGCAAGATTCTCGGTCCCGACAAATGGTTGTGCGTAGAGCAGAAAGTGATTTGGGAAACGGATCCGGGTAAAGCACGCGCCGCGGGTCGTGCAGCGCTGGAGTTTTACACTACGCTACCCAACTACGTTAATAGCTGGCTCTTGCTAGGCTTTACTCGTGAGGAGATAGAGCAGCAGAGCGATCGATTCGTTGACGAGTTTGTCGCTTGGGGTGACGAAGCGAGCATCATGGACCGCATTCAGCGACATTGGGATGCGGGAGCCGACCATGTCTGCGTGCAGGCCTTGCAGGCCGACGGCAAAACCGTGGACCAAGAAGCTCTAGAACGTTTAGCTAAACTGGTATGACAATTTGCTTTGCCATAATTGGCGGATATAATAGGAGCAAATGCAAAACGACTCCGATCACCGATCACAGCAACTCGTTCGAGGAAGCCAAGAGTGGCGCCGAGTGGGTATGCAACTATCCTTTGCTCTCTATAGCGCGAACAACCGGGTTATCCGCCTTCACCGTCCTTATCTCAAGCCGTTGGGTCTGACCTATCCCCAATCTCTCGTTATGCATGTTCTTTACGATGGAACTCCGCGAACTGTCGGCGAGATCGGTGCGCAGCTCGGGATGGAGAACGGCACTCTTACACCACTCCTTAAACGTTTGGAGAGTGCCGGCCTATTGACCCGAAACCGCGACCAGGAAGATGAACGGAGAGTTCTTATCGATCTTACGGAGAGCGGTGAGGCACTTCGTGAAGAGGTTTGCTCTATTGCGGAGAAAATCGAGACTGCTTGCAGATTTTCAGACAAAGAGCTGGCAGAGTTGCGTAACACCCTGGAAGACCTTGGCCGTTCGCCCGAGTGAAGTAGGTGATACTGGAGGAAACGACTCCGAGGGGGAGCCGGTGCTGGGATGTCAGGCAGTGGCCCTTCTCAGGCGATCGCGAGCAGCCAGCCACGACTCGCCTTCCGGTGGTTCCTCCACCAGGATGTGCTGATAGCCGCCGAGGTCGAGCCGGCGGAGGTTGGCGTAAAGGGTACGGGCGTAGTCGCCGGGGTCGGTATCGGCCTCCAGCCAGAAGGAGGCGCCGGATGGCTTTTGGCGAGACCAAACCGCCACATTCGTCCCTTCGAGCTCTCGGATTCGGGCCTCCAGTTTAGCCGGGTCCAGAAGCTCGGTAGGAGTCGACGGTGCGTAGTGGCTCTTGAGCATCCCCGGTGCGCGGGTCTCGCCCAAGCCGGACTCCAATCTGCCCAGAACCTTTTCGATTTCACTTTCCGTGATGTGACCGGGTCTTAGTACTTTGACCGCCGGTGTGCTCAGGTCGAGGATGGTCGATTCCACTCCTACTTCGCAAGGCCCGCCGTCGAGCACATAGTCGACGTCTCGGCCGAGATCGCTCAGAACGTGATCGGCCGTGGTGGGGCTGACTTTGCCGAAGCGGTTGGCCGACGGTGCCGCCAACCCGTCTCCGAAGGCGTTGAGAAGCTGGAGGGCAAGAGGGTGCGAGGGCATGCGAAGTCCCACGCTGGCCTGACCTCCGGTGACCGCGTCGAGGACAGCGGGCCTGCGCTTCAGAATCAGCGTCAGCGGGCCGGGCCAGAACTGCTCTGCCAGAGCCAGAGCGCGCGGGTCCGGCTCGGCCCAGCGCGAGAGCCAATCGACGCTACCGAGATGGACAATCACCGGGTGATTGGTCGGGCGTCCTTTCACACTGTACAAGCGTGTCAGCGCCGCCTGCGAACGAGCGTCCGCTCCCAGACCGTAAACGGTTTCCGTGGGAAAGGCTACCAGGCGTCCTTTCTTCAGGAGTCGGACCGCTTTTTCTATGTCGTTGGTGGCCACCCGGTAGCAATACTGAACTGAAATGACCTTGCCTGCCCGAATCACTACAGGAATGCTTTTGCCAATGGGAATCGTCGAGAGTAATCTGACCGAGCCAAGCACTCCGGCAACGGCTACGGCGGGCCGAAGAACACGTCCTAGAGTCCCGACCTGAAGATGGGCCGAACGAGAGTTTGTCCGCCACGTGCTCCCCCTCGCGGGAAGAGATGCGATGCCAAATCACGCAGTGAGCCCAGGAACGACCCACCGAACTCCGAAATCATTCTGGTGACCGATTCCACATTTAAATCGCACGGAGTGGCCGCAATTTATCTGCATGGATCGCAGGTTGAGGGGCGGTCGGTGAGCAGTAGCGATATCGATGTGGCTGTTCTCCTGGAGGACCCACCCAAAGGCTGGGAGGCGGTCGAAGACCTTCGCTGCGAACTCGAGCACCTGATAGCGGCGGAGATGAACGCCAACGTCAAGAAACTTGATGTTGTCTTCCTTCACGAAGCTCCGCCCGCGTTCTGTTACCGTGCGATCAAACCCGGTCGAATACTTTGGGAATCCGATACCCACACGCGGGTTCACTTCGAGGCCAGACTGATGAGTGAGTATCTCGATTACAGATTCTTCGAGGACATTCATGATCGCGCCTTGACTGAGCGGATACGGGAGGGAAAATTTGGGCATCGACCGTCGGTACGTCAAAAGACTGCTGGGTGAAATCGAGCAACATCTTGTCTTGCTTGAAACAGCACGTTGTCAGAGTCAAGAAGAACTGTTTGCCGACCCCCTCCGAGCCCTGGGGGTCCAACACGCACTTCAGATCATCATTGAAGCCGTGCTCTCTGTTTCGCACCAGATGATCGCGGGCCTGAATCTTCCTCGTCCGGAGAGAAACATAGACGCTCCTCTCGGTCTACTGAAAGCGGGAGTTCTCCAGGATGGCGAGCTCGCGGCACGCTTACCATCAATGGTGAGATTCCGGAACCTCTTGGTTCATCGATACTGGGAGGTGAAACTCGAACTCGTCTACGAAATCCTCCACAAGCACCTTCGTGACGTTCGGCAATTCGTGCAGGAAGTATCTCGGTATTTGGCCTCCACGGAGGCTGAAACGGATTAGGGCCTGTTGTCGACGGACTACAAGCAGGTCGGATTTTGGATGTCCAAAGAATTTAGCGCATATCCCAAATAGGGTTCGCCAGGAGTTGTTCGAGACGCTCTCTGGCTGTTCGTTCCCAGGATGGTCCTCTTCTTAACTTACTTAGGGCCTGTTGACATTCAACCTCCTCTCGCCACACTGGCCCATCACCCACTTCGCGGGTACCCGCCCTCTGGCAGCCCGATTTTTCTCAAGTACGTCCAGTACTAGTGGTTTGTCACAAAAATATTTCTGACTAGCATGATTCGAGATGGTCAACGGCGTATTGATCGCTGGAGGCTATTTATGAATAAGAAATACTTTGTTCAACTTTCCGACTCACAGGTTGCAGAACTGAAAGAAGTGATCAAATCTGTAGGAAAGAGCAAGCAGTTGATTCGTCGTGCGAATATTCTTTTGGCGGCGAACATAGACGGTCCGAACTGGACAGACGAACAAGTTTCACTGGCTTATCATTGTAGTCCCAGAACGGTAGAAAAGATCCGCAAGAGATTTGTGGAGAGAGGCTTCGAAGATACGCTGAAGCGTAAGGTAGAGAAGCGTGCTGGGCGGCCCAAGAAGTTTTCTGGGCGGCAAGAGGCCGCAATCATTGCTCTTCGACTGGGTGAGCCCCCGGAGGGCTACGCTAACTGGACCCTAAGACTGGTGGCCGAGAAGGCCGTCGAACTCGAAATAGTGGACTCTGTCAGCTACGAACAGGTACGCAGGACTTTAAAAAAACGGCTTCACAAGGAGAAAGATTGAATACTGGGTGATCCCACCAAAGAAGAACGCCGAGTTCGTTGCCTGTATGGAGGAGGTCCTCACCGTTTATGAACGTTTGTACGATCCTGAACTCCCCGTGATTTGCATGGACGAACAGCCGATTCAGCTACTACAAGACAAAAGAGAACCTCTCAAGGCAACCCGTAGTCGACCCAAGCGGGTTGACTACGAATACAAAAGAGCTGGCCATGCAAGTATTTTTCTATTCACAGAGCCGAAGGCCGGGTGGAGAGTTGCAAGGGCTAGAGCGCGCAAAACCAAGGTCGATTGGGCTGAAGAGGTCGCGGATATCCTAGACAGCAGATACTCAGCTTGCAGCAAAGTTGTTCTTGTCTGTGACAACCTCAACACTCATACGAAGGGGTCTTTCTATGAGGCATTCCCACCACAGAGGGCTCGCGAGTATGCCGAGAAGATTCAATTCTGCCATACACCAAAACACGGAAGCTGGTTGAATATCGCTGAGTGCGAGCTTAGCGCACTCACGCGGCAATGTTTGCGTGGCAGGCGTATCGAGTGCCTGGATGTTCTAAACAACGAACTCAGAGCCTGGTCTTGGGGCACAAACTCCAAGCAGAGAGGGGTCAACTGGCAGTTCTCGGTCGGTCAAGCAAGAGTCAAACTGAGATCGCTCTATCCGAAAATTATTTTGTGACAAACCACTAGTGCTCTGTCACACAAGAATATTCGGGCTGAGGCCGCTTGAGAGCGGCCGTGGGCTCACCGCTTTTTCCTCACGTGCGCCCGGCACGACGCAGAAAAATCGGCGACCCCACAACCACCCTCAAGCAACCTCAACTCCAAATTTCTTATGTGACAGAGCACTAGTCTAAAAATCCGTCTACCAGAGGGCAAAAATGTTCTGCGTGTAGCTCGGAAGGTTGAATGTCAACAGGCCCAAGTCGCAGAGCTGAGTCAAGATATCTCAAGGGAGCCTTCAGCACTTCACCACGGAAGCTTCGTCCCATCCCATGAGTAGAACTCTCCGCTATCTTTCAAGTCCACCTTGGATAAGACTTCCGATAGGAGTCTCACAGTTTCATCCACCGTGGAAAGCTGCTGGTCGGGCACGTTGCCCTGGAACGGCTTGGACAGACTGGTGTCGGTCGTGCCCGGGTGCAGGGACACGACCGTAGTGCTGGGGCAGCGTCGCTTGTACTCGATGGCCGTGGTCTTTATCAGCATGTTCAGTGCAGCTTTAGAGGCTCTGTAGCCGTACCAGCCGCCGAGGCGATTGTCTCCAATGCTGCCCACCCGTGCCGAGATCGCGGCGAAAATGCTCGGAGTCTCTCTTTTGAACAGCGAAGCCAGGTACTTGGCTGCCAGGACCGCCCCGACGCTGTTGACGTGAAACGAGTAGAGGAGCTTCTCCGAGTCGATGTGCCGGAGACTTTTCTCGGGCTCCAGTGAACCTTCGTGCAGCACCCCGACGCAGTAAACTGCGAAATGCAGTTCATCCACGCTGTCTCGGATCTGCTGGAAGGCGGGCTGGAAGAGCGATTCCTCAGTGACGTCTAGCCTCATGCAGGTCAGACGCTCTTGTCTTTCGTCTTGCAAGCGGAAAAGGTCTCCCGCGGTCGCCTCGTTTCGATAGGTGGCGAACAGTCGTTGGACTCTCTCGTCATTGAGGAGCGACCTGACAAACCCAAGTCCTATGCCCTGAGTGGCTCCGAGGATAAGGACGTTGAGTTTCTTATGTTGTGGCAGGATGGATCGTGACATAGAACGGCTTAGTCAGCTTTTGCGGCGAAAGCGCTCGACGAGCTTACTCGTCAGAAGCGTCTTTTGACCCACTTCGACCTTCAAACGCAGACCCGATCGAACTAACCAGTCGAGGAGGGCAGGACTGGTCTTGAGTAACCTTCGAACCTCGGCTCGCCCGAGCAGACGTCGAGCCTGCCGGGCGCTGGGCACACTCAAGACGATATCTCGCCCCTCTCCTCGAAGCGTGACTTCGGTCAGTCCCGGACCCTCGAGCTTCACCGTGCCCTCGATCTCCAAGCTCACGACTGAGTGTTGGACGTTCGGATCTTGAGAGTGCCCGACAGTTTCCATAGGGCGTGCTCGGCATCCGGCCCGGTCTTGGAGGGTACGTGGACTTGCATGTCCTCGAACTCGTAGCTTATCTCGGAGCCCAAACCGGTGAGCCTTTCGTAGAGCCCGAGAGCAAGGTCGGGCCAAGTCTTAGTCTCTTGTATCGTAGTGGTGCCGTTCTTCATAGCGTCTCTCCTTTTTTGTTGTGTACATATTTTGTCTAAGTTTTGTACAGGTGGAGCCACGTTCTGGGATACGGAGGGGCTATTCGAGAGTATGGGTTTGCCTACGATCGGCGTATCCGGCGTTCGAATGGAGTGTTCGGCGTCCGCTCACCCTAGGGTCCATACGCTCCTCAACCCAGGGTCGATTTTCTGTTGGAACTTCGTTAGCAACGGAACTCCTCCAGCTCTCCTCAATTTTATGGTTTACAAACTTTCGAAGGAGAGAAATTCTGATGAAAACAACAATGAAGACCTTCCTGGCTAGCTCCCTGGTGCTCGGCGGGGTGGCTCTCGGAGCGGCTTCGGTGAACGGAACCGTCAACGCCGAACCCCTCTTTTTCGCTCGTACAGAGGGCGAAGTGAGGGAGCGTCATGTGCGCCGGGAACTGGGTACGTTCGCCGCCCTGGCTAAGGAGTTGAACCCTTCGGTGGTCAACATTTCGGTCGTGAAACGAGCGAACGTCGGGTCGGCTAACGCCGAGATCCCCGAAGAGTTTCGCCGTATGATTCCCAAGGATATGCTCCCGCAGTTGAGAGGCCAAGGTGCGCCCGAGGTCAGCGGCCAGGGCTCCGGAGTCATCGTCAGCGCCGACGGCGAGATCCTGACCAACAACCATGTGGTAGAAGACGCGACCGAAATTATGGTCAAGCTGTTCGACGGTCGAGAGTTGGAAGCGGAGATAGTCGGTACCGACGCCAACACCGATCTCGCTCTTCTGAAATTGAAGGATACGTCCGACCTGCCTGTCGCTCAGTTGGGCGATTCCAACGACCTGGAAGTAGGAGACTGGGTCATGGCTATCGGCAATCCGTTCGGACTGGAAGCGACCGTCACGGTCGGCGTTCTCTCCGGAAAAGGCCGGGTGATCGGAGCCGGGCCGTATGATGATTTCCTACAGACCGACACCTCCATCAATCCCGGAAACAGCGGAGGCCCGCTCTTCAATATCGAGGGGGAAGTGGTCGGCATCAACACCGCCATCATCCGCGGCGGTCAAGGTATCGGATTTTCCATTCCCATCAACCTGGCCAAGTCGGTGGCCACGCAGCTCAAAGAGAATGGGAAAGTCGAGCGCGGCTTTATCGGAGTCGGAATTCAAACCCTCACTCCGGCCTTGAAGAGCGCTCTTTCCATCCCCACCGACGTTTCCGGTGCCCTGGTTTCTTACGTGATGGAAGACGGTCCGGCCAAGGAGGCCGGGCTGGAGCCCTCCGATGTCGTCGTTTCCGTCAACAACAACCCCGTCGCCACCGACCGCGAACTGCTTCGGGAAGTGGCGAAGCTCAGAGCCGGGTCCTCGGCACCCATTGAGATCTATCGAAACGGACAGAAGAAGACGGTTACCATCGAAATTGCCGAGCGCCCCGAGCAAGAGGTCGGGTTGGAAGAACAACCCGCGTCCGAGCCCGCCCAGGTTGATGGTGTTCGCGTTGGTGTGGCCGTCGCCGACGGGCCGGAGCGGGGGGCCGTGGTTACCGAAGTCGTGCCCAACTCGCCGGCTGCCAGGGCAGGTCTTCGACGAGGCGATAGGATCCGAAAGGTCGGCCTTCGGGAAGTGGAGTCGGCCCGCGAATTTACCAGCGCCGTAAAGGCCGTGAAAGAGGGAGATATCGCCCTGCTGGTGGAGCGCGGTGGACGGACTAGCTTTGTTCTGATAGAAGAGTAGTCCGTCTCTCCCCCGAGTGTTAGGGCCTGTTGACATTCAACCTTCCGAGCTACACGCAGAACATTTTTGCCCTCTGGTAGACGGATTTTTAGACTAGTACTGGACGTACTTGAGAAAAATCGGGCTGCCAGAGGGCGGAAATGGGCCAGTGTGGCGAGAGGAGGTTGAATGTCAACAGGCCCTAGACTCTAACCCCCACCCCCATCCCTCAAGAACCCCGCCCACCAATAGTTAATCCAGGCAAACCCAACCCAACTAGCAAGAAAGATCACCAACCCAACCCAAAAACAGACCCGCCAAAACTTAGATTCCGGATTCCATTTGATTCCGATCAGTGCGAACGTCATCGCCAGAGCAAACTGCCCAACGCTATAGATCTGGAAAAGAGGTTTCTGAGCCCGCTCCAACTCAGTCAGTCCACCATCGGGAAAGCCGAGGCTGCTCTGGTCCATCCACAAGTAAGCGGACGCTAGCACCCCCAAAAAAGCTGTGATGATCGCTAGCGGCCGCTCGAACCCCAGAGGAAGATCTCCTAGGCCGCCGCTTTAGGGTCTGCCTTGGCGGCTTTCTGGGCCTCGTTGCGCTCGGTCAGCATCTTGTCGGTGATACCGAAAGCCACGCCCGCGGCCAAACCGACGCCGGCTCCGATGACACCACCCGCGATACCGCCGAATATCGGGCCGTAGCGGTTGGTGGTGAAAGTTTTATTAGTGTGGGTTAGACGAGGGTCGCCCGCGCGGTTGTAGACGGGTACCTGCCGATTGACCGGCTCGGTGGCGGAGCGACTGCCGCCCAGAGGCAGAGGAAATCCGGACCAGTTCCACTCGTAGTGACTGCTGGGCACGTATCCCAGTGTCTCGCTTTGGGTGACGGGGATGCTCCAGGTGCGGTTGTGCACTTCCTGAGCGCCGAGTTCAATCTGACCGGCGTTACTGCCGAGCCAGGCCCCGACGCCCACGCCCATCGCAGCACCCGCGACGACGGCTACGCCGGTTCGACCGGTCAGTGCGTCCTTCACTTCGGGCTTCAATTCAACCGGCTTTGGCGCTGTCTTGCCGCTCTTCTCTTGGAGGGTTCTCTGCAGCGCGGCGATTCCGACTCCGGCCGCCAGACCGACGGCTCCACCGCCGACCGCGCCGATGAGTCCGCCCATCAGCGGCTCAAGAAAATTTGTGTTCTGGAAAGTGGGCTCTTGATAGGTTCCCACGACCCGGTTGGTGATGTTGGGGTCGTAGTGGTGCCACCAACCTTCGATCTCAGTGGTGCAAGTCTCTTTGCCCTGGGAGTCGGTCGTGCAGTCGGTATCGTAGACCGGCACGGTGTAATGCCGGTATCCGTGCATTTCAGGGTGGTTGATGTTGCGGGTCTTCCAGACTTCTTCGATATTGTTGCTGCCCTGGGAGTTGAAACCGACCATCGTCCCGACGGCGGCTCCCGCTACGGCACCTGCGGTGGCACCGAGTACGGCGTAGTCTCTAGTCTTGTCATCGCCGGAGCCGAAATCGTTCTCTCCGACGACTTGTTCCCCAACCCAGCGGGTAAAGGTGCGAGCTTTTTGTCCAATTGAGCCTAACATGACATCCTCCTAGATGACCGACGAGCACTCATATCGTAAACGGACAACGTCAATCTCATGTCAACGAAATGTTAAGGAGGTGTCATTCCCTACAATTCCGCCTGCATCAACGCCCGATTGTTGGGGTCTTCATCGTGAATCCACATCCAGTGCAGATGCTTCCCATCAGGGGTGACTTGTGGAAAAAGATCGCGTCCGGTGGGGTGGCGAGTCACCAATTCTTCCTTGAAACCGTTCTTGTCTCGAAAAATGTAGGCGTTGACCTTGGGATAGGTGCGAAAGTCGACCAGATTGTAGATCGTGCTCTCGCCGTCCGGCGAGACAGCCGGAAAGGTCTCGTTGACCCCGGCTTTACTGGCGAGTTCGGTCACTTGATTGGTGCCGAGGTCCCACACCTTCAGATCCTCGCCCTCGTCGGTCCAAACGCTGTAGGTGATCTTGTCGCCTTCTCTGTTGATATCGTAGCCGGTCCAGCTGTGGTCGGGTGTCAGAAGCGGCTTCTCCGCACCGTTCTGGTCTCTCATCCAGAGGGTGGTCGTCCGCGAAGCGGCATCGAATCGCTCCCAAAAGACGCGACTGCCGTCGTGATTGATCCTGGGTTTGCGAGAGTCTTCGTTTCCTTCGGGCCTGGCGATCCACTCGCGCTCGCCCTCGCGGATGATTCCGATTCCGCCCCGGTCTTCGAAGACCAGAGTCGAACCGTCGGCAGAAAAGCGGGGCTTACGTTGAGCGCCCGGTTCGGCCAGGAGTGGTCGGATCTCGCCTTGAGGATTGGCCTCGTAGAGATCCCAATCTCCACCGGCCACGCGACGGCTCCAGACGAGGACGTCTCCTTCGGGGGTCAGAGTGGGTTCGGTATCGATTTCTTCGTCGGTGGTCAGGCGCGTGGTTTCACCACCGCGTTGAACAAAGATATCTCGGGTTTCGTCGAGACGGTTACTCCAGGCCATAACGGAGCCGTCTCGACTGGTCGCGGGCATAAAGACCGGACCCTGTGCGATGAGTCTAGGATTGAGCATAGTAGAGTCAGGTTAGCCCACGACGCCGCTCGAAAGGTCTCTAAATTGTTAACGGGCGCCTACTGTTAACATGCCATTCATTTGAACCCGGACCCCCCCGAATAGAATTCCCAAACTATGAAGATTACCAGCCCGAGATACCATGCTGGTCCGACGAACTCATCCAGGCAGACCTCTCTCGATCGATCCTGCTGCTCCGATACGGTTTGCGGAACAGCCGCCACGCCGCTACTGAAACGCTACGATTTCCTGGCTGCAGCCAAGAGCTCCGCTCTCGATCCCAAATATTTCGCCAACCAGGACCTGCAGAGCCAGGCTCCGGAAGCCTTCGCCCTGATGCCGGAGGCCGCTGAATTTCACAAAGCCATGGACAACAGCCGGGAGCGAAAGGCCCTGGCCGAAGCGCTCAAAGATTATCCCGACCTGCAAAGGTTCGACCAGCTAACCTGGGCCCAGAAAGAGCCTCTCCTTCGCCGCGTCTTCGACTCCGAATGCAAGGTGCTTGGGATGACCCCGCCCGAACTCATTATCCAGGACGACGTCGTCCCCGGCCCTGCCTTCTACGACTTCAACCTCGATAACCCGGACCCGGGGAAAGTTTTCCTCAATCCGAAAGCCCTGGCTAAGATCGAGAACGGCTACGCCCCCCTCCTCTTGCTGATGCACGAAACCCGTCACTCGGCCCAGTTCCAAAGGGCTTTCATGGCCAAAGAGGAGGGCCCGGTCGCGGACGGATTCCGAGAGGCCTACAAAGCCCAGCGAGCCCTCTCCGGATACTCCTTCGTCGACTTCACGACGCTGCTCAACGAGTATGAGGCGTTTCAGTTCGCCAACGGAGTCGTCGAACAGCTGACTGGAGGACGAGTCGACACCGTGGGGATGGGAACGCTGGCCGGGCAGTACGACGAATCGGGAAAGCTGAAAACCGACCTGAAAGCGATGTTCCACCTCTTGCCTCACGACAAAGTCCTAGACATCTTCAATCAGCTTGAGAAGCCGCATTACGAGGAGCGCTCCGGTCGCTAGAGCTTCCCCCTCTAAGACTTGACCCCCCCAGCACCTTAGAAGGCGTCGAAGAAATATTTCAGCGCCAGGGCGCCGAGGCCGGGCTCCGGCACACCGATATCCGCCACCGTTTCGCAACGCTTGGCGGCCGCGATATCCTTCTCGAAACTCTCGGTGAAGGATCGAGTCAAGTTCGGATCCACAGCGTTGATGACCATCTCCCCCTCAAACCGCTCGGAGCGAGGGTGATGGTTGTGGCTGCCCACCTGAGTGAACATCCCGTCCACGGTCATAAACTTGCTGTGCAGAGTGGGGCCCTTCTTGAGGTAGATCTCGGCTCCGGCCTCCAGCATCTCAGGGAGGCTGGCCAGGATC
>Ga0208701_100155_pt1 | contig 32802 bp, 31 predicted proteins | sample DeeseametaMP1482_FD_184188 | JGI IMG/M metagenome (GOLD analysis project Ga0208701, IMG submission 184188) | Marine microbial communities from the Deep Pacific Ocean - MP1482 (SPAdes) | ecosystem: Environmental > Aquatic > Marine > Oceanic | place: South of Fiji, South Pacific Ocean | collected... | reverse complement strand
ACCCCGACGGTGGAGACGACCGGTAGCCCCAGTCTTTCCGACAACGCGTCGGCATCAACGGTCGTCCCGAACTTGCGAGCTTCGTCGGCCAGGTTTAAGACCACCACCATGGGTTGGTTCAGCTCTTTTAGCTCGAGAGTCAGATAGAGATCGCGCTCGAGCTGTCCGGAATCGACCACGTTGATCAGCAGCCGGCGGTGGGAACCGTCACATCCGGTCACGACCTGTTTTGTCACTTCCTCTTCCGGAGAAGTGGCGTGCAGGGAGTAGCTTCCCGGTAGGTCGACCACCGAAATAGTCTCGTTGGTGAAATCGGGGTTCCAGCTCAGGCTGCGTTTCTCGACGGTGGTGCCGGTCCAGTTTCCCACCTTGAGCACCGAACCTGTCAGGCTGTTGATCAGTGACGACTTGCCCACATTGGGCAAGCCCACGAAAAGAAGTTCGGTCGGTTCAGTCACAAGGACTGACCTCGATCAGTTCGGTGAGTTCTCTCCTCAGGCCGAACCCTTGATTGTTCACTCTCACCACGAAAGGATCGCCCAGCGGGGCCCGACCCATCATCTCCACTCTGGTGCCCGGGCGAAAGCCCATCAGAAACAGACGACGGGCCAGCACCGCATGCTCGGCTTGAAGGGTCACCTGGTCTACCACCGCTGTTTTGCCTTTGGAAAGGTCGGAGAGTTTCATCGAGCCCACACTAACCTAAGTAGGGATAGGGCGCAAGGCGTACCTAAGAAGAAAATTAGGCGTGCCTAAAGTTTAACTTCGGGAAGATTTTCAAGAAGGTTTTTGATTTGACTCTGCTGGTCGGGGGCAAGACGGGTCTGAAGGGCTTGCCGGGCTTGCTCAACCTCTGTGGTTTGACCGCGGAGAGTGGCTGCCCAGAGTCGAGCAGCAGGGTCTTTCAGCCGCTCCAGATCGGGCTGGTAGGCCATAGCAGCGAAGCCGCTGATCGTTTTTGCAAGATAGGTATTCGGCTGCAGAACGGCCAGAGCTTCGCGCAGGCTGGAGAGCAGTGTGATGAGCTCCACGGGGCCGGGCACCTTTCGCATCCCGGACAGCTCGCGATATGATTGCCAGGCCGCTGACTCTTTCTGGATCTGTTGTTTCGACTCCGGCGGAATATTCTCGAAGAAGTCCCACAGCGAGGAGATGTCGCGTCGTCTCCATCTGGGGTCCCAGCTGACTTTCACGCTGGTGGAGTATTCCAAATAAGGCTGGTCGTCGGTCGTCACCGGGGTTCGACTGGTCATTTCGGCCATGAACTCGGGCCCATGCATATAGGTGGCGAGAAGGCCTTCAGGGTTGTTGATCCCGATGCTTTTCAGCTTTTCTTGGAGGGCCGGTTCCCGCATTCTCTGCGATAAGTTTTCATAGTCGACTTTCAGGCCGTCCTTGGCACCGATCAAAAGGTAATCGTCTTTCGAGCCTTCCCAAAGGGTGGCGTCCGGAAAAACCTCCAGGAACGCTTTGACCACCAGACGGAGGTCCGGCTCGTCCAGCAAAAGGAGAGGCACCCACTGACAGACCACACCGTTTTCAGTCAGACGGCTCTTGCACAGCTCGTAGTAGTCGGCGGAATAGAGGTTGACCACTCCGATCTGGGTCGGGGGTGGCGGCTCGAAGGTGATGACATCGAACTTCTCTTCGGACCGGAGCAGGTAGTTTCGGCCGTCGGCCAGCACGAACTCCATTTTTTTCGAGTTTTTCACATCGCCGTTAGAGCGTGCGAAAAGGTGACCGGCCTCGAATACGGCTTTGGAGAGCTCCACACAGACCACTTCGGTGAATTCCGATTGTTGGTTCAGGGCTCCGGCGGTCATGCCGCAACCGAAACAGATGACCAGAGCGCGGTGCGGATCGGGGTGGAAGAGAGTGGGCAAGTGACCCATAAGAGCGGCGTATCGCTGGCCTTCCGGAGCGTCACCCATCATGCGAGTGGAGTTCACCATCAAAAACCGACCGGCTTCGGTATCTCCTACGGCCACGGTGGAGTAGCTGTCGTCTCGAAAGTACTGTATCGAATCGGGCTTGAGACCCCAGCTGGCACTCCAAACCGGCAGATAGACCGAGTGGAGCAGGGTATTGGCCGGGAGAAAGAGGGAGCAGAAGGTAAGAGCGGCCAGAGCTTTGACCCATCCGAAGCTGCCTCGCAAAAGAAACAGCGCGACCGCCACTTCCACCAAGATCAGGAATAGAAAACTGCGGAAAAGACCCAGATAGGGGAGCAGCGCGAACGCGGTGACCAGCGAACCCAAGATGGCGCCGGTGGTGTTGGAAGTGGCCAGGCGGCCGACTAGAGTCCCGATCGACTGACCATCCTGGGATATCAACCGGGCCGCCAGCGGAAAGGCAACCCCCATGAGAAGAGTGGGTATCCCGAAGAGCGCGATGCATCGAAGCGCGGTTCCCACGGCGGATGCCAAGAGAGGGTTGGTGATGAGAGGGCCGATCTTGTTGGTGATGATCTGGTCCAGCACGCCGATGCTCAAAAGGCAGACCAGACTGCTGAGAGAGATGCCGACCAGAGCGGCTCCAAACCAGGCTCGGGGCTTCGTGACAGAGGAGGCCCAGGTTGAGGAGGCGGCACTTCCCAGGGCCAATCCGGCCAGAAAGACGGCTAGCAGCGTGGAGAAGTTGTAGATCGACGGGCGGGACATGCCCATGATGAGTCTGGTCCAAGCCAGTTGCAAACCTAGAGAGGTAAAGCCGGCAAAGAAATAAGTGCCGAAAATTCGGTGGTAGCTGGGCCAGTTCTCTTCTTTGGTCGGTTTGCTCTCGGGAGTGGGGGAGCCCACCAGCAGCCAGGCCAGACCGGCCGCCAAAAAGCTGGTGAAAACCACTACTCCGAGAGTCTTGGAAACTCCCAGTTGAGGCACCAGAACCCAATCGGTCAGAAAGGCAGCTAGTACTGCCCCTGCGGTATTGGAGGCGTACAGCCTGGCCAGCGCTTTGGTGGGGGCAAGACCGGACATAGCACGGCCGAGTGCGGGCAGAGTGCCGCCCATGAGCGTGCAGGGAACGATCAGGGCGAGCACAATTCCCGCGACCTGACCGCCGAAACTCCAACCCCAATTTGGGAGCTGGTCCAGCAGAAGACTGGCCGCCAGTCCGCTCAGGGCGATTCCTAGCTCAAGCTTGGTGTAGAGTCGGGAGGGTCTCGGATGTCGATCGGCGATCGGTCCGAATAGGAGACCGCCTAGAGCCAGCCCGCCCATAAAGGTGGACACGACTACCGAAACGGCCCAGGTTGTCACACCCAGAGAGTGGGAAGCGAGCCTGACCCACAGAACCTCGAAAGTGAGGGCTGAGAAACCGGAAAGAAGAAAGACGACAAGGGCAAGAGAAAGCGAACTTCGATTCGCGGGAAGCTCCCTCGACATCTTCAGCTCTTAGCGGCTCTCGGCCACTAAGACTCCTTCATAACCAGCACAGAGCATGGGGAGTGTCGGAGAATCCGTTCGGCGACACTGCCGTAAAGCCAGACCGCCAAACCCGTCCTCCCGTGACTGGTCATCAAAATCAAATCTGGAGACGTCTCTTGAGTCAGCTTCAGTATCTCTTCGGCGGGCTCTCCCCGGCGAATCACCGTGTCGACCTGGTACCCCTGACTGCTCAGCCACTCCGCTTGTTCATCCAGGTAATCCTGGATGCGCTTGAGATCGGGCTCGACCACGGTGCGCATGTCGCCCTCGAAAGCGTGTCCTTGAAAGACGACCGAGACGCCGGCTAGAGTGATCGAGGCGGCTCCTCCAGGGGCGATGTCCAGGGCCGCGGGGATGGCTTTCTCAGCTCTTTTCGATCCGTCCAACGGGATCAAGATTTTTGTGAAGGCCGGGGCCGGTTCGTCTTCGCCTTTTACCACCAGTATTTGGGCGGGTGCCAGGCGGGCGATCTTCTCTGCGTTACTTCCCAGGAAGAGTCTAATCCAGCCGGTCTGACCGTGACTCGACATCACCACCAGATCGGCTCGCCCTTCCTTGCATTCCTCTACCACGGCCTCGATCGGACCGGGGCCGGGGGCCAGGATAGTGCGGACTTCGAATCCCTGATTTTCCAGGGCCTCCCGTTGAGTCTCCAGGTATTGATCGACGAGCTTCTTCTCCTGATCGTAGAGCGGCAACATCTCCGCCGGGAGCCAGGCCGACAAGCGCGGAGTTTCCAAGGCGCGAAGGAGCGCGATTCCCGCCCCGTCTCGTTTGGAAACGATGGCGCAGGCCACTTTCAGGGCACGTTCGGAGAGTTGAGACCCGTCTAGGGGAACGAGAACAATCTGTTTCACGGCGATATCCTTTTCTTGGCCCTGAAGGCCTATCCTTTTCGTGGTTTGTCGGCCAAAGGCAGGGTCCGAAGATAGAGGATCAGGTCTTCGACTTCCTCGGGGCTGAGCTTGCGGTCCCACCAGTTGGAGGATTGGAGTCCGACGCCGGCATGAGCACTCCCCGTCTGGATCAATTCGGCCAACTTCTTGTCGGTCGTCTCGGAGAAGAAATCGGGTGCGGCGAGGTTGGGGATGGAGACTCCCGTCACAGCCATTTCGCCTGACTTGATACCGAGAATAAACGGTCCATCGCCCTTGCCTTCCTGGCCATGACAGACCTGGCATCTCGTGGTGTAGAGCACCCGACCTAGCTCCAATCGATCCCCCACATTGGGCATGACCGCGTCCACTCCAACCGTACCGGACTGAAGCTCGCGGATGTAGGCCACCAGATCTCGGACTTGCCGATCATGGAGACTTTGACCCCAGGCCGGCATGTAGACCGACCGGTGGACGGCCTTCCCACCACCTGTCACGGCTTCGGTCAGCTCTTCATCGCTCTTCTCATCGAGCAAGAAACGAGGAGCAGTCAGGTCGGAAGGACGCACGCCGAAGTCCCGAACCAGGGCGGAGGCCATGGGTCCGTTGCCCGTACCGCCCGTACCGTGACAGGCTACGCAGTAGGCCTGAAAGACCTGCATACCTCGATCCGAACTGGGATGGTCGAGGCTGCCTCCGGGTGCCGAACTGACCGCCGTGGGTAGAAACATCAGGCCCATTCCCAGAGCCGAGCCTATCATCAAATACCTCGTCTTCATCTCTTCTCACCCTCACTCTCTCATCGGATCTCAACAGAGCACCCGGGGCTTGCCAATGATCTGGATCAGGATTCCTGAAAACCTGATCTCGCTCATATGGAGACGGGTCCGGGTGTGATTTGATAGGTGTATGAAAAGAATGCTCGTACCCCTGGATGGGTCCAAAACAGGAGAAGCCGCACTGCCCTGGGCCAAGTTTTTCGCTGAAGCCGAAGGCACGAACATTGAGCTGTTGAGCTGCTTTAGGCCGCTCTCGGCCGTCTACACCTATCCGGACTTCGCCACGCCACCCCCGGTGGCTTACGACCTTTCCGGATTCATACGAACCTCGGAGAAGTATCTCAAGCTCACCGCCCAGGAGTATGAACTCCCGGAAAACACCGTCACCACGGTGAAGGAAGGGGAGCCGGCCGAGTTGATCATTAGCCACAGTGAAGCGGACGATGTGGAGTCACTCCTACTTGCCAGTCACGGTCGAGGAGGGATCGGAAGGTGGCTGCTCGGCTCGGTGGTGACCAAGGTCGTGAGAGGATGTCGCAAGCCGGTCTTCGTCTTTCCAGCCTCTAAAGAGGAGCCGAAGCCTCCCAAGCTGGGCCGGATCCTGGTCTGTCTGGACGGGTCGAAGATTTCCGAATCCGCTCTTACCGAAGCCGTCAAATTGGCTCGTGTCCACGGAAGTGAACTGACCCTCTTTCGCTCCGTCGAATACTTCCCTTATCCGGCCTCAGCCTACCAGCTGGCAGTGGAGAGTGAACAGAAAGTCTGCCAGGAATATCTCGATGGTTTGGCCGGGACGCTTTCCGACTTGAAAGTCCAGACAGTGGTACGGATCACATCGGCCGTGCAGGGGATTTTGGAGCAAGCGGAGGAGCACGATCTGGTCGTGGTGGCGAGCCACGGTTTGGGTGGGTTTGAGCGATGGCTGCTGGGCAGTGTGACGGAGAAGGTTCTGCATCTGGTGAAGTCGCCTTTGCTGATCGTCCATACCCAGGAAACCGACTGACCGACGACACATAACTAATCCATGACGGAGGGCGGATCGATGAAGAAAAGATATCTGGTACCTTTGGACGGTTCGGAGCTAGCGGAGCACGCTTTGCCCTGGGCCAGGCTGTTGGGCGAAAAGTATGAGCGCCAGGTGGAGCTTATGCAGTGTTATGAACCCATGGCCTCGGTTTATCTCCTTCCCGATTTCGCGCCTCCGCCGGTGTACGACGACCAGTCGGGTGTGTTCGAGGAGATCGACAAGTACCTGAAGACGCAAGTGCGAGCGTTGCCTCCCGGCTTGGCGACCACGACCCGCTGCGAGGGAGACGCGGCTGCTGCCATCCTGGATCGCTCGGAGACGGGTGAGATTGAAGCCGTCATTATGGCAAGTCACGGTCGAGGCGGTCTGGGACGCTGGCTTTTGGGCTCGGTGGCCACGAAGGTGGTTCGAGGTATTCGCTTGCCTGTGTTGGTCGTCAACGCCCAGGCCGAGGTGCCCCCGCACCCGCAACTGAGACGCATCCTCGTGCCGCTGGACGGCTCCAAGACAGCCGAGGCGGCTCTCAAATGGGCTATTCCCCTGGCCCGAGACTTCAACGCCGAACTCAAACTGTATCAAGGCATCGCCCACACGCCCATCGGACATCCGACATTGGATAAAGCAGTGGCCCTGGAAGTGGCCAATGCGCAAGAGTATCTCGACAAAGTGAGGGCCGAACATCCCGAGGTCCGCGCCACCACCATCGCCGAAGTCGCCGGACCAAAGCTAGGGATAGTCGATCACGCCGGCGACTGCGACCTCATCATCATGAGCAGCCACGGTCTGAGCGGAGTGAAGCGTTGGATTCTGGGGAGCGTGGCCGAGAGCGTGCTTCAGGCGGCTGATAAGCCGCTGATGATCGTCTACGCCGACGAAGAAGACTAAGACCTACTTCAGCCTGACCGGCTGCCGATCCACCTTCACTCGATAAAGAAGATAAGGCGTTTCTCGAAGGTCTTGCCCTCCGTGAAAACCAGGCTGGCGATGGAGCTGGTTGGCGGTGAAGTAGAGGTATCCGTCAGCCGCCAAGGAGAGCGTGTCGGGCCAGAGCACGCGCGGGTCGTGAACCAATGTTTCGATGGTGCCGTCGGCCTCACGACGCTGGATGGCGTTGTGCTCGTAGTTGGTGAGGTAGACCGCTCCCGTGGTGTCCGACTCCAGACCGTCGGCGGCACCGCCTTTATCTCCCAGGTCGATGACTCGACTTCCCAGCTGCGAATCCGGCAGGGTGCCGACCAGATCGTCGATGCCGACGGAATAGAGCTTTCGGCCACTCAAAGAGGAGTAATAAAGAGTCTGTCCGTTCGGTCCGATAGCGATGCCGTCCGAGCCGATACTCATGTGAGTAGGGGAACCGTCGGCGGGACGGTTCATCAACGGCCGACCCTCCACGGTCGGGAGGAATCTCGGAACAGCCAGGGTGGAAGGATGCGCGTTCAATCGTCTTTGGGCGTCGCCGGTGGCCAGGTCGACCACGATGATGGCGTTGCGTCCGGTCGAGGAGGAGTCGGTGATAAACGCCATGCCTTCCTCGCCTCTCGTCAAGTCGAAGCGAACGTCGTTGAGGTAGCTGTCGGTTTTCACGACCGAGTCGTCGAACACGATATTCTTGACCACCTCGCCGGACTGTGGGTCGAGAGCTACCAGCTTGGCTCCGCCTTTGACGGTCTCTCCCCATTCGATGCGTCCGGTATCGAGAGCCCACAGCCGGCCTTTCGGACCAACCACGACGCTCTGCACTGATAGAAAATGCTCCTCTGGAGCGGAGGTGTCGGCCTCATTTCTCTCCGCATCCGGGAAAGGTACAGGCTTGCCATCCTTCAACTCAGCCACCGTGAAAGGCACTTCGTCTCCCCATCGCGGGAAGTTGACGAAGATGCGGCCTTCATCTGAAACCGTCACTCCGGTCGGCATGTTGTCGTAAAACTTGGCCACGATTTGAAGTGGAGATTTGAGTCTTTCATTGGGTAGTTTCTCTCGTTCCTGGGCCGCGATAGGCAATGCGGTCACGAGTACACTCAGTAAAATTGCTGAAATAGTCTTCATAGCTCCTCCGAGGTTGCAGACTAGCGGCCTGACAGCGCCTTTTCATCCGCTGATGGGGTCGAGGAGGTGCATACCGAGGGATAGAGACGTTATCGTGCAGGAGTTACTTGGGATGGCCTGTCGATGTTGCCCACGTTTTTTCGGATGAGGTCGAGGTCTTCTCGACTACCGGTGGCAAAGAACCCGTTTAATACGGGATGGCGTTCGAAGGTGACGCCGTCATACTTGTTTCTGAGAAAATCGAGGCAACTGTCCGCCGATGCGTACTGAAAGAGGAATTCAGCTCTGACCTTTCCGTCAGGCCTTGTTGGGAAAGAACAGCCTCGTGTGGTTCTGAGCATTTCGCCAATCTGGTCTAAGCGTGTGGAGGACGCGGCGACGATGAGAACTGGACTGTTCTGGCCGGTTTCCACAATCTTATACTGAAACCCGGACCCTCGCAGTATTTGAGAGAGCACTGCATCCCACTTTTCATCTTGGGCTTGGAGAGTCGCTTCACCTGCTACATCCGGGCCAAGACACACGTTGATACGCATTTGCTTGGCGATATCTTTCAGTGCAATCCCCAGGTCCTGGTCCTCACAATGGATCGTAATAAGAGGAAACACGCACTTCTTTTTAATGGTATCCGAACAACAAACCGTCACCGTCACGGATGCAAGAGCTAACACCAGAAGCAACCAGATCAAATTTCGAGAACCAGAACTCACGCTTCATGCTTCGCCCCTAAAGCCGAGTCTCCTCACCATCCCGAAACTCATCCTTCCAGCTAAAAAACGCCGACGTGGATCGCGAAAGCTGATGAGTCAACCGAAGTCTGGCCAACTCCGGTCCGGCCAGGCGCCATCTGTTCCTGACGGTCCTAATGAGATGGCGGGCAACCACGGGTTGGAGAAAGTAGAGTTGAACAGCGGCGGTCTGGAACAAGACGTTCGCGTCGACCTTGGGTAGAGCGTCTCCGGCCTCGTGTTCGGCCAGACTCGTGAGAGCACGGAGCTTGACCCAGTTGGCAAAATTCTCTCCAGACGGGCTGAGAGCGAGAGCTTCGCGGTACGCGATGGCGTCTTCAACTCGGTGGGTGCCCAGGCTGGCGGCGTGGGCCAGCCACAGTTCCCGCCTTTCTTCCTTGGGTGAGGTTTCGATAACGGCCTCTTGAGCCTCCGCTGCTTTGGGTTGCAACTCCAGGGCTCGCCTGTAGTACTGACGGGCTTCCATCTCCGAGCCCTGCGCCAGCAGGGAGTCTCCCAACAGGAGATAGCTGAACCAATGGTTCTCGAGCTTTTTGTGGGCCATTTCGTGCAACTTGTGGGCCGTTACTTGGCTACCGCGAACCGCCTGGATGAGCGCGGCCCGATGACTCTCCCATGCAAACCTGGCCTTGAGCGGCTTGTCTATGTCGGCTCGAAAGATGACCAAAAGGGCCGTCAGGTCTCGACTTTCCGAGGCATCGTTGGTGTTCTTCAAAGCCTGACGAAGGTTGTCTTTGATACTTATCAGATGCTTCTGTTGGGGCTTTTTCAAATAGGAATGAAAGGCGTTGCGAGCGTCCGCGAGGGCGCTTGTTTTCTCGTCTCCTAAAAACTCTTCAATCGCCCGGTGAGCCTCCTCAGCCACGGCATGGCCGTCAAGGATTTCAATGATTCTGCGAGTGCAGGGCAGAAATCCGGTGGTCAGAGAACGCGAAAACCACTTTGGGAAATCTAGCCTGCCCTTTTCGCTGAGAAGACTTGCGGCAAGCAGAACACTCGGTAACGCCGTTATCGTACTTCCAGGTGAAATGGCCGTAAATCTCCTCTCAAATTTATCGATCGAGTCTACCGTGTTGTCGGATTCGAAAAGCCATGCAACCAACGGCTGAATCATCTCCCATCCGATCTCTACCGGAAACAGTGGGATGAGATAGTCGAACAAAACTTCGAGGGATGCCGTATCGGCTCCGTCCAACCAGCAGGCCAGAGTCGGTTGTCCAGAAAGTAATCGAATTTTCTCTTCAATTTTCTGATTCCCACTCCAGTACAGGTAATCCAACAGAAACACGAGCGGCTTCTCGTATCGAGAGAGCGGATCGAATGGAAGCTTCCTATCGAAGGTCTGTTTTCGCGACAGATGGCCGTACGACCAGGCTTCCACTCTCGCCGCATCTCTATTGTGACCGGAATCGTAGAGCCGCTGGCCGGCCCAAATTCCGGCCTTCGTCCATTCTCGAATCTGGCTTTCCGGGAGTGGCTTTAAGCTTAGCTCATCGCGGATAAAGGCAACGGTCGATTCCTGGAGTTGCTCGACAATCAGATCGAAAGACTTGTTCTGAATCAGGTCGGAATGAGAAATGTCTTTGACGAACGAGTCGCTGTAGACGATACCGCCTAGCCCACCGACATCGATGGCACTGGTCGACCGAGTGTAGGTGATCCCTCGGAACACGAGACTCCATTCCTTAGCCCAGAAATTCACGGAGGAGCCCACGATAGCACTGAATTCGCCGTTCGTCGGCATTCTTTGAGCCCCAGCTCGACTCTCCCCAACCAGATTTATACGCGGCATGAGAAGAGCCGTCTGTTTGCAGAACCAGGCAGGCGAATGGACTTCCAGAGAACTTGTGTTGACGCCGTAATGTCCGGCGAAAATCGAAATCGGGGCGTAGTGGCACGACTTTCGAAGGGGACGCAGCCAGACGGGGGTAAGAGCGGGAGTGCCTCTCACCTTTTCAATGAGTTTTTCGGTGGTCGAGCGGCGGTGCACCAGGGTGAGCGAGTTGCCCTTGCTGCCGGCCTCGAAGAAATCGGGTTTGGCTCCAGCCTGCCACCGCACTCCACCATCACTTTCAAAAAGGAGTTCTTGATAGGAGAGTGCCCTGGCCGCGGAGAGGGCGATCGAGAGTTCGCCTAGAGCTGGTTCCTTGGATACCCACAAGGTCTCCAACTCCTCCATGGAGAGCTGATCTCCATCAAACTCCACAAGGTCGTGGTCGGGCTGATACTTCACCTTAAAAAAAGTGGCTCTGAGCAACACGGCCGCGGAGACAAGGTTAAGAATAAAGAGATTGGCATCGGTAAGCTGAAACTTCTCCAGCTTGTCCAACGCCTTCTCTAGAGAGACGGTGAACTCTCCCTCCGATTCGTGGTTGCCCGCTTCGGCTATTCCGCGGAGGAAAGAGTTCAGCCCTTCGGATTCGGGGGGAATACCCGGTTTGTGATATTTCTCGATATCAGTCAACTTACACCGCTGTTTATCCTCCCATGCCCTTTGCCCTGTCACGCTTGATAGAACGAGCGGGACTCGGGTTGTCAGTAGCGTATGATGTTGTGAGACGAAACGGAGGACTGATATGTCGATTATGGTGACGGGCGCGACCGGTATGTTTGGTGGTGCGGTACTGGATGAGCTTCTCGAGCTTGGTCGCAAGCCACTTGGAGTGACGAGAAACCAATCGAGAGGAGAGCAGCTGCGAGCTAAAGGAGCCGTTCCCGTGGTCGGGGATCTGTCCGAGCCGGACACTCTCAAGAGTGCTTTGGAGGGAGTGGAGCGGGCTTTCCTGGTCTCTCCGATGGAGCCCGGCCTGAACGTACTGGAGAAGAACTTCATCGACCTATGCGCCGGTGCCGGTGTGAAGCATGTGGTCAAGCTCTACGGATGTGTGGAGCATGGTGACGACCCTCTGAACTCGCTTCACTTAGACTCCATCGCCCACCTGAAGAAGTCCGGTCTGCAGTGGACTCTCGTCTCTCCAAACACCGTGACCGAAAGTAACTTTTTCCCCCACGCCCCTACTGTGTCCGAAGAAAGTAAGATTTACGCCTGTGCCGGGGACGGCCGGTGCGGCTTCGTGGCCGTCAAAGACTGCGCCGAGGTGGCCGCTCACGTCTTGACCACCGATGGTCATCACGGACAGGACTACCAGGTCACCGGACCGGAGGCCATCTCCTTCTACGACGCGGCCGCCACACTCTCCGAGCTATTGAACCGCGAGGTAGAGTACGTCGACATCCCGGAGGAAAGCATGCTGGAATATATCTGTTCCACCGGCCTCACTCCGGAGCAAGCCGAAATGGCCGTGCTTTGCCACTATCGGCTTTTCAAAGCAGGCAAGGCCGAACTGGTGACCGGCACCGTGCCGAAGCTACTGGGTCGACCGGCTCTTTCGTTTCGCGATTTCGCCGAGAAGAATCTCGAGCGTTTTCGCTAGCCGAAGGCCTGGATCAGAGCCGGTCCGAAGGAGGCAAGATGCGCACTCTGATTTTCTGGTTAGCTCTCTTCTTCGCTGTCACCGAGTCTTTGTCGGCTCAGTCCTATATTCTGAATCAGTTTAAAGTGACTCCGAACGAAACCGGTGCGGTCATCGAACTGCGCCTGAACGCTGACGCTTCGGGCTCCGTCCGAATCCCGGTCGAAGGGTTGGTCTTTCAGACCCAGCCTCGAGAGAAGTTGCTGGAAGCGGACCTCTTCGATAGCGGTCTGAGCCTAGACGTGACCGGAGACGGGGATACTGATGATACGCTGTTCCTTTCCAGGCGGGATGGTAGAGACTACGTGGAGGCGACCGAGGTCCAGCCCTTCGCTGAGTCCCTCGAGATTCACAACACCGGTGGAGCGGAAGTTTATCAGCTCAGCTCTTCGGGTCCCGAGTTTCTGGTCTATCAGACCCGCCCTGAGCTATTGATGGGCTTGAGTTACAACGGCGTCGAGGCAGGTTTTGTGGAGGTACCCAGTCCGAGCTTGCAGCTTCTCCTAATCGAGGAGTGTGACGGGCCCGGAGAGAGCGGCGTCCTCAAACTTGAGGGAGACACGCACACCGTCTTTGCCTACGAAAGGGGGCTACGCACATCTGAGAATCGCTGGCATCGCGTTCAGTGGCAGACATTGCCCACGAACGCCACCCACCAGATCCGTCTGGAGGGTCAGGGCAAGGCGCTCGTTGTGGTCATGGTCAATTGGGCTCCCGAGCCGGGTGTGAGGCAACGGAAGATAGTCGACGTCCAGGATTGGGAGTTCTAGGCCCGCTTCAGCCGATGGAGAGCAAAGTAAGAACTCCCCCAGGTCACGGGCAGCCGGACGCCCACCACCAGTTCGAAGCGGTCTTCGTCCAGAAGCCAATCCTGTAACAAAAACCCTTGCTCGGAAGTACCTTCGGAGGCGAACTTGTCGGCCATCCGTGTCCGAAAGTCCTCGGGATAGGTGGTGGCCGCGGTGTGGATGATGTCGGCCGGTGGTAGCGGCAATTTGAGGAAATCGCCCTGGACCCAGTCCACGGACAATCCCATTTTCTCCGTTACCGGCACCGACCTCTTGAGGAACTCCCCCATGTATTCCACCGCCAGGACATCCCAATCGAGCGCAGCCGCGGTCATGGAGAGCACTCCGCGGCCGGCACCCAGATCGCAGAGACTGAAGGCGTCCGGAAAATGTTCTCGACACATGGCCAGTGCTCTTCGGACCGAGGATGCCGGGGTTTCCCCGTAGGCGAGGGTACCCAGGTTTTCATCTTCGCTAAGAGCCTCTAAGGCGGCGTCTGGATCCCAGTCGCGATAGGCTCTCCAAAGATGGTAGTGCATCCTCCACCACCACGATCTATCACCCAGTAACACCATTTCATACAGGGAGAGCGAGGTGCCCCAGGCTATCTCACCTATGATTCCTGACCAAGGTTTCTGCTCTTTGCGCAAGCCTGACTTCAGTCGTCGCAACAAGCTCAAGGCTCGATTTCTCCGTAACGCTCGAAGGGCTTGCGCATCCGAAACAAGCGGCGCACCAACACTTTCGGAGGCGCCCACTCGTCCACAGATCGATCTTGAGCAAAATCTTCCTTTTCAAGATGGGAGCGCTCCCAATTTTCTCTTTCCAAAGCCAGCGACGAGAGCGCCGCTCCCACTTCGGGTGGAAACTCGGAACGGGCCGCTCGAGCGTGCTCTTGCAGAGCTTGCCCAAGCTGTCGCCCCAGCGAGGAATCGGCCAGAAACCCGGAGATATGAAAACGCGAGATGCCTGGCATTCGATGGATCAGAGTAGCCGCCATCTCCGAGAGTTTTCGGGCGATCTTTTCGACTCTCGGCTTCAACACCGGGTCGGGAGTCGGAGGGACTCCCATCTCCAGGAGAGAGGACACTCGGGAGAGAGGGGGGACGCCCTTCGGAAAATTCTTAAGATGGACGCCGAGCCTGGTGCTATGGACCGCCAGGCGGGGAAGCTCCTGTTGCCACCAGGCTCCACCTCCCTCCACGATCCTGTACTCCCGAAAGGTCAGAGTGGAGTCGATCAGGGCGAAGCGGACTTCTCTTCCCAGGCTGATAAGCAGACCCGGAGTGGTGGGGATGGCGCCAAGAAGCGTGGCCGATAGAGCGGGTTGCACAACTTGAGGCTGAAAGCCCACCTGGGCGAGTTCTGCTCGACGTGGAGCCAGAGTGAGCCGTTGCGGTTTCTCCAACGCCAGAGTCCAGATGGGCTTCGCCTCATTGGGGAGTTGGCGGCACACCTCGGCCGTCGCATCCTCCAAGACCTGAGCCATTTCGGCGGGCTCTTTGAAACGCCCACCGGCTCTGGCTAAAACCGTGCCGTCCTTTTCCAAGGCGACGGCGTAGAGGCTGGAGAGCCCGACGTGCACTCCGCCGTAAACGGACATCAGGGCGTATCTTCACCCACCAGGCTCTTCACCACCACGGAAGCGCAGACCATACCGAACGTGCCGGTCACAAATCCGGCTGTTCCGTAGATGACCGAGCGTTTGTCGCAGGAATGCATTCCGTTGGAGCCGCCCGGGCAAACGCAGCGGAAGCCTTCGCCGTTGTCGTAGGTCAACTCTTTGGGGGCGGCCGGTGCTTCGGTGGAGTACACGGCGGGGATTTTGAACTTCCGCTTGCCCACGGGGAAATTATACTGAGTGCGCAGGATCTTACGAACGTCGCGGGCGAGGGGGTCGACGATCGTCTTGGCCAGATCGGTGACTCGGATGAGGGTGGGGTCGAATCGGCCCGAGGCGCCGGTGGAGCAAACGACAGGGATCCCGTGCTCTTTGCAGGTGGCCAGAAGGTGACACTTGGCGGTCACGTTGTCAATGCAGTCCACCACGAAGTCCAGCGGCTGGTCCTCCGGATGGAGGAGCCGCTCGGAGGTGCGCTCGTTATAGAAATACTGTATACCGTTCACTTTGGCTTTCGGATTAATCTGGGCGAGTCGGTCGGCCAGAATCTCGGCCTTGGCTTTGCCGATGGTGCCCTTCATCGCCTGAAGCTGGCGATTGCTGTTGGTAATACAAACAAGATCAAAATCGACAAGGTCGATGGTACCCACGCCGCTCCGAGCCAGGGCTTCCGCGGCGAAACTACCCACTCCGCCCAGCCCGATGACGGCCACGCGAGCTCCAAAAAGCCTGGCCATACCCTCGTCGCCTACCAGACGACCGATACGGTCGAAGCGGCGATGAAGTTTGTAATCTTCGTCGATAACGGTTTCTGTTTGGGATTCGGTTTGAACGGCGTTTGTCACGGGCTACTCCAGGGTGTGTTCTCCATTCACAGTTATACTCTTGTGAGCGTGTTTTGTCATCAGTAATTTCGAATCTGTTTTCGTGGTGTATGGTAGGTGGATCTATTCCTCCGGACTAAAACTTGGACATGGAAGTTTGGTGGCCCGGACTAAGGGAGAGGTTGGTTTCTCAGTTCAGACTGGGTCCGTTCTCGGCTCACGATCAAGAACACTGGCAGCGCGTCGAAAGGTATGGAGTGTATCTGGCCAGCCAGGGCGCAGACCTTGAAGTCGTCCGCTTGTTTGCCTGGATTCACGATAGTCAACGTCAGAAAGAGAGCTACGAGCCAGAGCATGGGCCAAGAGCGGCGGAATGGGCTCGAGAGTGGTGCGGAAAAGCTTTCTTCTTGAGGTCGGATCAGTTGGAAGTCTTGATGGAAGCCTGTCGGGATCACGAGTTGGGTTCCACTACCCGCGATCTGACCATCGGTGTCTGCTGGGATAGTGACCGCTTGGACCTGGATCGGGTCGGGAAGACCCCCGACCTCGACCTGCTAAGTACGGATTTGGGGAAGAAACTGGCTCTCATGCGGCCAAATGACCGGAGACGGGTGACGGAAAGGGCTCATGAAATGTGAAGTCGAGGATTCCGAATTTGGGCCGAAGGGTTTACTCAGTCGCGGTGTCAACGTTTCGATCTATCTCGTAGTCGAGAAGGAAGGCCTCCACGGTGTCATCGAGATCGACCTCCCAGAATGTGGCTGACTGGAACACAGTCGACCACTCCGAAGCAAACTTGACGTTTATCTCGAGGCACCTTTCGCTGACCCATGCAAATTTGATTGCGCCGACGTCAAATCCAATGAAGGGTGCTTCTTCGCGTGTCTTTGAGATGAAACGGTCGAGGTCGCTTGAGGGGTATGGCTGGCTGTCTGTAACGGTCTCACCATGACGCAGTAGGAAAAGGGAGTGCTGGGTTACATCCCCGCCGTAATCTGTGTCTCCTAGAAGTGGGCCAAATCGAGTTGCCAGTACTGCGTCCACTGAACCATCGGGGCTGGAGATACGCTCGATTTCTTTCCATGCTGGCGGTGTGTAGTTTGGAAGAGGTGATGACTGCGGAGAATCGCTATGACGACAGCCGGTTAACAGTAGAAAGACCCACAAAATGGCGAACAACTTGGAATTCATTTCACTCTAGACTGTCGCAAAACAGGCTTTCTAGTCCTCACAAGCCGAAAACTCGCCGACAGTTCTCCCGATGAACGGTCCAACACCATTCTTTCGTCGTCCCCAGCACGTCGGCCGCCGTCTCCACGACCTTCGGCAAGAGGGCGGGCGAGAGCGGTTCATCTTCAACCAGGTTCGGACCATCGGGTCCGTCGGTTTCAAACATCATTTTCTCCCTGGGCGTGCTGCGGAGCGCCTCTTTGGCTTTCTCTGAATACTTGAGACTACCGCCGTAGGAAAAGCAAAGATCAAACTCGGCATACTGGGCAACGAGCTCCTTCGGTCCGGCGAAAGCGTGAATCACACCTGTGATCGAGGTCGAGCTTTCTCGCAGCAGATCGCATGCGGCACCGTGAGCCTTCACGACGTGCAAGATGACCGGGAGAGAAAGTCTTTGAGCCCACTCGCGGTGAAGGCGAAAGAGAGTCTTCTGAACCTCAAAACACTCTTTGAATTCCGACCTGCTCTTGTCCAAGCCGAATTCCCCCACGGCCTTCAGTCGCTCTTTCCACTTTCCGGGATAAAAGTCGAACGCGTCGTTCAGTTGAGAAACAAGCGACTCTAAATCGCACCCCGGAACACACCAGGGATGAATCCCAAGCGCCTGATAGACTCCGTCAAACTCGTTGAGTTCGTCCTGTCGGCTCCACTCTTTGGGTCCGTAGGATGGCACCAGGCATCCGTCCACACCACGCTCGCGGGCCAAACGCAAAAGAGCCCCCGCTTCTTCAAACAGAGGGCTCAATTGCAAATGACAGTGGGGGTCGTAGCTCAGGCCGGCACTTCTCCCAAGGCGATCGGGGCCGAGATGATCTTGTTGGGGAAGTTGAAGGCGTCCACCAGAGCGCAGGCGTCCGGCCTGATCTCGGAGCACAGACTCAGCACTTCGTTTCGAATGGCTTTCGATTTCGCCGATTCCAGATAGCCGGACTCCAAAAACCATCCGACGTCCTTGTGGATGCAGTTGAGAGCGAAAAGCGTGCACTGCTTATTCAAGGCTTCCCTGACGCTCTGGCTAGGGCACTCTCTTACCGCCTTCTGGAAACTCTCCAGAATCTTACGCTCGATATGAGCCATAGCCAGTGTCACCAGGTGATCTTGACACATGTTGAACGCGGTGAAAGCATCGATCTTCTCATCTACGTGTTTCTTGAGCCGGCGAGCAGCCGAGACCAGAAGAGAATCTTCGCGGTAACGAAATGCGGCCAGATGAAACTCAGGGTCTCGCAGATGATCTCGGTCGGTATTTCGGGTGGTCAGCGGATTTTGTTCCGTGATCACCGTTGTGGCTTTATTTTTCAGCATTTTCACGATACCGATGAATCGGTTTTGCGAGCTGAACTGGTGGCGAAATTCGGTGAGTAGGCCCTTGGCCACCAACTGAAGCAACACAGGATTGGAGCCTTCAAAAGTGGCGAAAACATCGGTGTCGGCTTTCAGGTTTCCGAAACGGTTGACCGCCAGGTAGCCTTGACCTCCGCAGCTTTCGCGGCAGACTTGCAAGCTTTCGATGGTGTGCCAGGAGGTGTAGACTTTCAGGCCGGCTGCCATACTTTCCAGCTCTCGACGCTGATTCTCATCGTCTTGCTCCAGGAGCTTGATCAAATCCTTACAAGCAAAGGTAAGCGCATAACTGGTGGCCAGGTGGGGCAGCAGCCGTCGCTGGTAGGTTTGATAATCCATAATGGAGACTTCCGCCTCACCGGCCGGTCCGAACTGCCGTCGTTTCTCGGCATAGCGGACGGTGATGGCAAGCCCCACCTTGGCCATCGTATTGACGGCGGCGGAAATCGAGACTCGGCCCATGACCAGAGTGGAGAGCATCATGAAGAAACGCTTTCCGGAGTTGTTGATCGGCGAGGAGTATTCACCCTCGGCCGACACGCTACCGAACTTGTCCAGTAGGTTTTCTCGGGGTACGCGAACTCTATTGAAGATGATGCGACCGTTGTCCACGCCGTTTAAGCCTATCTTAAAGCCGTCGTCCTCGATATGGATCCCGGGCAGTACCGAGCCCTGCTTATCTCTTATCGGGACCAGAAAAGCATGGACTCCGAACTCTTCACCATCGATCATGAGCTGAGCGAAGACGGTCGCCATCTGGGCGTGCAGAGCAGCGTTGCCGATATAGTCTTTACGCGCCCCCAGGTGGGGAGTGTGGATGATAAACTCCTGGGTTTCCTTATCGTAGGTGGCGGTCGTCTCGATGTCTCGCACGTTGCTGCCGTGACCGGTCTCGGTCATGGCGAAGCAGCCGGGCAGCTCGAAGTTGATCGCTTGGGGCAGATATTTTTCGTGATGTCGTTCGGTACCTAGATTGTAAATGGAGCCGGTGAACAGTCCGATGTGCACTCCGAATTTTATGAGCAAACTGCCGTCGAAGGCCGCCATCATTTCCGCTACGGCAAGAAATCCACCGACGCTGTCTTCCCCGCCGAATTTCTTGGGCCAGGGTATGCGACTGACGCCCTCCCGGGCAAGCTCCAGACACCAGTTGACCACCCGCTCACGCTGCACATCTTTGCTTTCTCCATAGCCGTGAAAGAAACGCGGATGGCTGAGAAGATCCCTGGCTCTCTGATAGTAGGCGCCGTGGGGAGCTTCCAGATATTCGGTCAGTTCGGCTACGGGGAAGTCAGTGTGCTTGTGCTTGGTGGGCTCCGGGCGGCGCTCCGTGGAAAAGAGGTCCTTTACCGGCTCACGGCCGTGCGCTCCCAATGAATTTTGAATCGCATCCAAGGCTTCGGCGACATCCTTGGGAACCTCACCGGCCTCGGCAGCCATGGCCAACCCTACGGCCGCCAACGAAGCTTGCTCGTGCTCGTCCAACGTCGCGATCTTTTCTAGGAGCTTTCTGTGCAGGACCATCAGCTGTGCCGCCGACGGTGGGGCTTCGGGGTTGAGCCACATCTCCAGCAGCATCTGAGCGTCCTCGTCCAGCTTGCCCAGGGCCTCCAGACGGCGTCGCAACCCGTTTACCTCGGCCGGGCTGAGATCGGCTCCCGCCCAAGCCATATAGATCATGGGAAGAAAGGGTTGAAGGGAGCGCTCTTCGGCGACCTGTAAGGGGTTTTCAATCACATTCACGTCTCATTCTCTTTCTGGCCCCCCAGAATAGTTTTCGAATATAGTATAGTTATAAACTAAATTTCCCCACAAAGAAACCCCCGAGACGTGGTACAAATGTCCCCGACAAACGACAAAGAGAGGAACGATAGTCGTTCCTCTCTTTTGCGAGAGCCTCTAACATATCCCCTTTGATACGAAAGGGACGTTTGAGTATATCTTTGGAGCCCCGAAAGAGGCTCTCTTAGGTATAGTCCAGTGTTAGGACATCATCAATTGCTTGACTTTTTCGTGAATCTTGTCGGAAGACTTGCGTCGGTTCACGTAGGTTTCACGAGCCATTTCGCTGACCTTCGTGTTGGTCTCCATATTAATTTGGTGGATTTGAGCTGCGGTTTTGCGCTTCTCAGCACCCATTTGAGCCCCGATGGTGGCTACCTGGTTCTGGGTGGAAGCAGACTCTTGCATCCTTTGTGCATTCTGTTGTGTGCGGAAGTTGTTGAACGAGTTCCACTGACTCATCATATTCTCCGCTCCATACATTGCGCTCATGTCGCCTTGTGCCATTGTGTTGTCTCCCTTTCGTTGTTGAAGTGTTTTGCTTTCTGATTAGGTTTTCCCACGTGCTAGCTTTTTGTAAAGGGTCATGTTTGTTAACAAATTGTAAACATCCATTTTCTTCCTGCTAACCGGTTCCACTTCCGCCCCACTATAACACACTGAGGCGGGAGCATGAATCCACTTATACGAATTAGTGGGCCAAATGACGATTCCATGGCAAGATTTCTTCCGACCAGACCCCCAATCTTCCAATCGATCCTTGAAGAAATACCTTCAAGGCGAGGGTTTGGAGTTGGGGCACCGTGATTTGGTGCTGATTCGTAAACTTTCGGACAATGGGATTATCCTCTCTTATGCGGTTCTGGAGACTTGGTCTGACAACGAGATCGAGAGTTCTCTTCTGGAAGAACTGCTGGAGGGCCCGACGGAGAGCGAAGACCTCGTGACCTACCGGACGGAGGAGGGGATCCTTTTGGTTGGGATTCCCGGTGAGCTCGATATGAAGGCGCCGGTCGCCGATTCCCAGGCTATGGTACTGAGTCGCCAGAGTGGAGAGAGCAGTTCCCCGCTTCTCACCGTGTATGGGCAGGATACCTCGCGTCCCGGGGCAGGCGGTATGTGGGACGAGGACGAGCTCCAGCAAGAGTCGATCACTCTCTTGGACGGGGAGTCGCCTCGCCAGTTGGTGGAGGCTTTCCGCCATCTTTTTCGGGCTGCGCCAAACGGCCAGGCTCGAGCCTCGGTGGTGGCCGCGGCGTTGTCCCGGCACCGAAAAGAACTCGATCTGGAGGTGGCCCAGAAGCTGGAGGAGATCGCGCCTCCCTTCGGACAGGCTATGCGCCGGCTTTTTTCCGACGATATTCACCAGGGTTGCCGGGCACTTCAGTTTCTCTTGGGCATCGAAAACGACGAGTCGCCGCCTCCGTGGAGCTTCTTCTGGCAGAGTATCCGTCCGACCATCCTGCAAAGTCTGACTCGCAGCGAACACGGCAGCTTGATCCTGATCGGCTCGGTAGACCAACTGGCTGCCGCCTCCACCGGCCAGGAGCTCTTGAACCACCAACTGCTGGAAGCTTTCATGCAGCGTCTGGACACTCTCACGCCCCGGCAACAGGAGAAGTTGGTCGGGCTGATCGTGGAGTGGGCGGTCCACTCGGGCGAGGCGATCGACCTGTTGCAGAGCAGACTTCGCCTGACCGCCGAGAAAGACCAGCGTCTCTTACTCGGGGAGGCGCTTCGGCGCGTCTTTGAGCAGACCAGGGATGAGCAAAGACTGGCGGAGCTTGCCGGAGTTTTTGTGGAGGAGGCAATTTCCGCCGGCAGTACGGCGGGATCCATAGCCCTGGCCGAGCTTCTCCGAGCCTTCGGGGAGCTGGTCTTGAGAGACACCGCGGCCACCCAGAGCCTGGACAGTCTCACCGAGCGCCAAACCCTGAACGTTTTGGATATCTGGGAACTGATGGCGAGTCATTCGGAGGAGTTGGTGCCGCGAATCACCGACATTTTTCTCAACGCCCTGGACGAAGCCAACGAGCATCTCTCACTCTTATTGAAGTCGGAAGTGTTGAAGCGCGATCCGATCTACCAGGCCTTCCTCGAGTGGCTCTCCCAACGAGACGAGCAGCGGCGGCGTCAACTCGTGCAGGTGGGCTACAGCTGGAGCCTCACCGTGGACAACCGGGAGAGAGTAGCCTCGGCACTTTCTCAGGTGAGCTGGGGTTTTGTCGACCTTTGGGAAGGTGAGTGGAGAAGGCCCCACCTTTCCTATCAGAGACTGGGCTGGTTGGCGGAGTGTGCTCCGGTGGGGAAAGTGCCGTTCGATCCGGTCTGGCTAGACCGCCTGGAGGAGCTCTTGGTGCGTCCGCCCACCCATCTCTACTTTTGGCATTTGATGGGGTTTTGCGCCACCTTTGAAGGTTTTGAGAACGAGACCCGTTTGAAGCTGTACCACTCTGCACGCCGGACCTTTCACAATATCGAATCCACTTTGGAGGAGGAGCGAGAAGCGCTTTTTCAAGTGGGAGCGACCGCCGTGAGATACTACGACAAACCGGGGGAGCTCTGTCTGGAGTGGCCGGAGAAGTTTCGTACGGGCTATCCGGAGGAGGTCTGGTGGTTGGCTGGTGTCTGCACCCATCTCTATCAAGCTGGGGGAGAAAGCTTCGAGCCTGATCGCACGCTGGTGTCGGCGGTCATCGCGCGGCTGCTTTCTTCGGGCGAGCAATCGATGCAAGACCTTTTGGCTCAAGCGCTGGCTGCCGAAGACGCCGACGAGACCCGCGCGCCTTCGGCTTTCCTTCCCCTGGAAGTTTCGAATCTCTCTTATCAGGCTCTCCACGCTATGGCTTGTCACAAATCATGCTCCGTTCAGTTGCGAGGAATGATCCAGCGAAGGCTAGCCCTCTTTCTCATTTCTTGGGGCAACGAGTTGCGAAAAACGAAAGACGCCTACTCGTTCCGTGAGTCGCCGCTTTTTGCCATTCTAGAAGACTACATCTGTACCGAGGATGAGCAGATTCAGGGGTTTCTGAGAGAAATTGCTGGTCAGTTTCTAGAACTCCATCGAAAGGTACCGGAGAAGTTTCGTTTGGAAGTACGTGGGGCGGCCCAGCATTTTTTTCGAAAATGGGCCGAAGCGAACTCAGGATCGGCTGAAGCGGATCAGTGGAAGAAGGTCTTGGAGAGTCTAGAAGTCTGACCAGCAAGGGTCGCTGGAGCCCCGGGGTACCAAGAGAGGGTCTTCCCAGCCTCCCGGCGTCTCGGAGAACTCAACAGGGGGCGCGAGCCGGCGAAGGCGCCCCAGCGGCGTAGGTACTTCCAATGCCCGGGGCGGTTGAATGGTGTGCTCTTCGCTCTGGCCGGCCTGGTCCGGGTCAACCTGACCCAGACTCTGGATCCACATCGCGGTCCGGCAAAGGTTGGCCTCAACCAGCCAGCTTCCCCCTTCTTCGGCTCGCTTCTTGAGAGCGGCGGCCACTCCGGCCGCAGCCAGATATCCGGTGGTGAAGTCGTTGATCATGCCGGTGGGAGGCAGGCGCGGCTTGCCCTTGCCCTCGGTCCACATCAGTCCGCTGGCGGCTGAAGCGTTCATATCGAAGCCCCCTCGATCGGACCAGGGCCCCTTGCTGCCGTAGCAACTGATTTTGACGATCACGAGCCCGGGCCGTTTCTCAATAAGCTCTAACGGGTCAAGGCCCAACGACTCTAGCTTGCCGTGACGGTGGTTGTTGACCAGCACGTCGGTCTCACGGAGGAGTCGGGAGAACATCTCCCGCTCGTGGTCCTTGCGAAGATCAAGGTTGGCGCTGCGAGATCCGATATTGGCTTCGGCGTAGATGAAATCGTGTTCGTAGTGATTAGGGAAGGTGGCGTTCAGGACCTGAGCGCCCTGCTCGGCCAGCGTTCTGCCGACGGTCGGACCGGCGATGGCGTGGGTGAAGGAGAGAACTTTGAGCCCCTGATAAGGTTTGTCAGTCGGGCTTTCCCAAGCTTGCGGTGGGGCGTCGTCCAACTTTTGAATCTGGATGACAGGCAGCCCCTCCAGGATCTGGCCCTGGGGATGCTCCGCCCACTCTTGCGGGGAGCGAGCGATGCTGAGAGGTAGTCCGACTTCAGCGCAACGGTCCTCGAGCTCTTCCGAGTCCCACTTGGAAAAGGCGGAAGCCACTTTCTCTTTGTCCGGCGGACAATCCAAGAATCTCAACCAGGAAGCTGCCAGATGAGGGTAGACCCCGGAGGCCATGACGGTACGTCCGTCGCGGGTCTGATAGGAATCCAGCAAGAACGGGTTGTCGGCCACCAGTGGGTGAGGGTACAGCGAGCCGCCGAGCGTTGGGTTCCAGGTGGCGTGTGGTGTGATCCCGTGGACAGCTTGGCGAAGGTCAAGATGAAGGTCTTGAGAGGTCCCCGTTCGCTGCTTCCAGACCGAAGCCGCGCCCACCGCGCAAGCCATGATCGGCAGCCCGATGGAGGCGGCCAATCGTAGCCTCGAGGGTAGAACCGGATCGGCTCCGGTGAAGCTCACCGACTCGAGAATAGCGGGGTCGAAGTCGAGGTTGTCGACCAGATACCGAAGGTGTTCAACCGGGTCGAAAGTCACCTGCTAGTCCTCAAAGTGAGATTTGAGATGTCCCAGGCCGGCAGCCTCCAGTTCTCCCAGAGGTACAAATTTCAGCGAGGCCGAGTTGATGCAGTAGCGCAGCCCGGTAGGGGGAGGGCCGTCGGGAAAGACGTGACCCAGGTGGGCGTCTCCTGTTTTCGAACGAACCTCGGTGCGGGTCATGCCGTGGCTGTTGTCCACGATCTCCACGATTTCGTCGGAATCCACCGGCTGAAAGAAGCTCGGCCAGCCGGATCCCGAGTCGTATTTGTGGCTGCTCAGAAAGAGCGGCTTCCCCGACACGACGTCCAGGTAGACGCCGTCGCTTTTGTTGTTCCAGTACTCGTTTTGAAAGGGTGGTTCGGTGCCGTTTAGGCAAACGACGTTGTACTGTTCTTCTGTGAGTTCTTCTTTCAGTTTCTCTCTATCCATGGGACTCTCCGTTGTGATCTCTTCATGTCATTTTTGGCAACCCGAGAAGACTCCCTCTCAAGGTATTAGAGAGTCCATCGACTAACATCGCAGAATGAGCGTGCAGACCATTCAACCCAACCCCAGTTTTTGCCCCATCGACGAGATTCCGGACGCCGTTGAAGCTCTCCGTGAGAGCTTCCAAAGTGGGCGGACCCGACCGGTCGAATGGCGGCTGGCTCAATTGGATGGCATTCTTCGTTTCTTAAAGGAGCGCCACGAGGAGATATTGGCTGCTCTACAATCCGACCTCGGAAAGCCCAGGTTCGATGCACTCCTGGCCGAGGTGGTGGGAGTGGAACTCGATGTTCTGCACATGAAAAAGTACCTGCGTCGCTGGATGAAGCCGGAAAGCGTAGCGACCCCGGTAATTCATTGGCCGGCTCGGAGCTTTATTCACAAGGAGCCTCTGGGCGTGGTCCTCGTCATCGCGCCGTGGAACTATCCGTTGCAGCTTTGCCTGGGGCCGCTGGCCGCAGCGGTGGCGGCCGGAAACACGGCCGTGGTCAAGCCGTCGGAGCTCTCTCCGGCCACCAGTGCGCTGCTCGAGAAGCATTTGCCCAACTACTTGGACCCGAACTGTGTTCGAGTCATCCAGGGCGAGGTCCCGGAGACCACCAGGCTCCTGGAACAGCGCTTCGACCACATCCTCTATACCGGCAACGGCAAAGTGGCCCGCATCGTTATGAAGGCAGCCGCCGAACACCTCACCCCGGTGACCCTCGAACTGGGCGGGAAATCTCCCGTCATCGTGGACTCCACCATCGACGTCAAAATGGCGGCCAAACGCCTGGTCTGGGCCAAGTTCTTCAACTGCGGCCAGACCTGCGTGGCTCCGGACTACTTGCTGGTAGAAGAGTCGGTGCACGACCGTTTGTTAGACGAGATGGTGGCCGCTGTGAAAAAGTTCTGGGGCAAGAACCCGCAGAAGCACAGCGAGTATGCTCGGATCGTGAACAGTCGCCATTACCGACGACTGATGGGTTTGATGGACTGCGATTGCCGAGTGGTTTGCGGCGGCTCCGGCCAAGAATCCGACCGCTATATCCAGCCTACGATTTTAGCCGACGTTTCTCCCAAGGCCGATGTGATGGAGGAAGAGATCTTCGGTCCGATCTTGCCCGTGCTCAAGGTGCCCGGAGTGAACGAAGCCATCGACTTCATCAACGAACGCCCCAAACCGCTGGCTCTCTATGTCTTTTCCGACAGCAAGCAGGTCCAGCGGAGAGTCCTCCAGTCCACCAGCAGCGGTGGTGCCGTGATCAATCACTGCATGCTGCACAACCTGGTGCCGGGGCTGCCCTTCGGCGGAGTAGGGGAGAGCGGGATGGGCGCCTACCACGGTAAGGCCGGATTCGACACCTTTTCCCATCGTAAGAGTGTGGTGGAGAAACCGCTCGCGTTCGATACGTTCCTGGTCTATCCGCCTTACACTCGGCGGATTACCAAGCTGACCGAAAAGCTCGTAAAGGCTTGGCGGTTTTTGCGACCCGGGAGTTAGATGTGACGAAACAGCGAGGTTCTATCGAAGAAGAGTCGCGATTTGTCGCGAGCGTCCGGACTGGTCTGAAGCAACTTGACTCGGGGGAGCGCGTTCCCCACGTGGATGTAGAGAGAGAAGTTGAAGCTTGGCTCGTCGAGATGGAGTCTTTTGAAGAAGACCGGGTTTTCAAACTGGTTGCAGAAAAAAGCTGACCTCGCTAATCGAGAAAACCCATGGCGTATCACTGTGAGGGCATGGCTCTGTAGAATCAGGAAGATGAAGGTGGACCGCGTTAAACGGCGGCTCAATTCGGTACCACTCACCCAATGTGCAAGAAACAAACTCATCTAGCTGGAGGCCCGATTCGGGGAAATCAAACCATGTCTGGTCGATCAGATTTCTAAGCCCATTACCTTCCTTTGGTCGACAGCAGATTCGGTGCGTAAATGGACGTTGCAAATCGTAAATGCGAAGGCTCGCAGTTTCTGCACCTTCACCGTAGGGCTCCAGAACAATGGAGTAGTCGTCGGACACGGCGCTCTCAACGATGAATTCCCAGTGGAACTGTAGCCAGTCGTTCAGGAGATCGTCGCGCACGATTCCGGTAGAATCCCCAACCACGTCGTGCCAGCAGGCGTCCAGGATTCTTATGAATCTTTCAAGCGGATCTTTCAGCTCTGCTTCGGCTGTGGTCAATTCCGGCTGCGATTTCTCAGACTCTTTTCGTCTCTGGAAAATGCAAATTTCGCCGCGTTTTTCAGGCGGTAGTCCTAGAATAAATTCGCTGGAGACATCCAGGTCCACAAAGTGGGCTAGCATCTCGGTTTCGATGACCGACATGCATTCCAAGTCGTCCTCGGTCGGTCTTGTCGACAAAAAAAACAAGAATTTGACAAAACTCTGGCCGTAAACGATATCAACCGCGCTTAGACTCGGAAAAACCTCGCCAACCAGCGATTCATGGGCAGCAAGAAGTATTCGTTGGATCTCATTCATATAGAGCGCGCTCTGAAAGACGATTCTCTAGGCCCCTAACAACCTCTCCAAAAACTGAGCACACCCATCTTCTTCGAAAGTCCCGGTCACATAAGAGGCCGCCTCTTTCACCGCCTCCGGCGCGTCCCCCATAGCCACCGAAAAACCACACACCCGAAAGGTCGGAATGTCATTCGCCTGGTCTCCCACCGCAACGACGCGCTGCGGATCGATATCTAGATGCCGGCAGAGTCGCTCGACGCCCGAGCCTTTGGAAACACCGGTAGGTAACATTTCGAGTAAAAGATGATGGGTCCGCACCACATCGGCGACCTCGCCGAAACGCCGCGGTACTTCCGTCTCCAGAGGCCGCTGAGTGACCACGATCAGCTTGCTGACCGAGTTGCCTTCCTTGAGAATCACCTCTGAGAGTTTGGGCGTGATCTGGCGGGGAGTTCCGAAGAGATAGTCGTCCTGAGCCGGATCACCTGAGCAGCGACTCTGATAAAGCATGAGCTTGCCTTCCCGGCTGATATAGCAGGCCACCACTTCGTCGGATTCCATAAGCCAGTCGGTGATGGCGGCCGCATCCTCTTGCTCTATCGAAGACTGGTGTAGGACCTTGCCTAGTTCGGGGCAGAACAGGCGTCCGCCGTTGTAGGTGACCAGGGGAGTAGTCAACCCAAACTCCCGAACCAGCGGCAAAGCATAGTCCTCGGTCCGGCCGGTCACGAAAGTGACAGCCAAGCCCGCCTCCAGCAGATCCCTGACCGCTTGTTTGGTGCGCTCGCTCACCGGCTGCTTGCCCAGCGGGCACATAACCGTGCCGTCCAGGTCGAGAGCCACCAGTTCGATATCTTTTTTCCCAGGAATAGTTGGCATAGGCAAGGGTTTCTTTCAGACCATGGAAAGCCTCCGAGTAGATGAAAGTCATTTATGAGGACAACCACCTGCTCTGCGTGGAGAAGCCACCCGGCACCCTGGCCCAGGGCGACGAAACGGGCGACAGCACTCTACTGGACACGGCCAAGCTTTATCTCAAAGAGAAGTACGAAAAGCCCGGGGCGGTCTATCTCGGCCTGGTGCATCGCCTGGACCGGCCGACCGGTGGAGTCATCTTATTCTGCAGAACGTCCAAGGCGGCGTCGCGTGTCAGCGCCCAATTTCGTGAGCGGCAGGTGAAGAAAACTTACCTCGCCGTATGTTGGGGGAAAGCCAAAGCCCAAGCTGAGCTCTCCCATCATCTGGTCGTCGATCGAGAACGTCGAAAAACGACGGCCTTTGATGAGTCTAAACAGGGCTCGAAGCCGGCCCGACTTCGCTATCGACTGCTGGGGTTTCGAGAGGGGATGAGTCTTCTTGAGGTGCGGCCCGAGACCGGTCGCAAACATCAGATCCGCTCCCAGCTTTCCCACGTGGGATTGCCCATCGTGGGAGACCAGAAGTACGCTACTCGAAAAGCCGACGGCGGGTTCGTTGGAGCCATCGCCCTCTGGGCCCACAAACTTGAGTTGACCCATCCGGTCAAACGCGAGCCGATCGCGTTCCGCAGCTTGCCCAACCTGGCCGGTTCGCAGCCCTGGTCTCTCTTTCACGAAGAGCTCTCCTGAGTTGCTTATAATGGATTGCCTGGGCTTGAGTTTTGGTTAAAAGTTTCTTATAATAAAATTTATGTTCAAGAAAACTCACTACCCGTTCACAGATTGGAAATGGCTTCTACTCCCCCTGGCTTCGGTAGGAATAGGGGGCTTTCTTTTGATGATGTGGCTGGGAATGTTCGCTCTGATGGCTTATCACGAGGGGCACACTCACGGTCAGTTCGCCGTCTTTGCCATCGGCTATTTGGCCACTTGTATCGGCTTTTTTATCCTAGCCTGTTCTTGCGTCGGCTACCTCCTGAGGGTCGCTCGCCAGCCAAAAGCAGAACAGCCCCTCCAGCTTCCGAGTTGGTCCGGTGTGGCGTCGATGGTGAGGGAGGGCTTTCTCGCTTCGCTTGGAGCGATCTTGATGTTTTATCTTGTCGGTTTCGTCAGTGTCGTACCGCTGTTTTTGTCGATGGTCATGACTGGATTCTTGAATCACGAGTCCGCTCAGGCGATCGGTTGGCTCGGTGTGGCGGGGATGATAGGATTTGCAATTCTGGCCTACTTGCTTGTGATGGCCTGGATAGTCGTCGTCCAGCCCTTGCTCCTCACTCGCTACGCGAACACCGGTAAGTGGAGACATCTCTTCAGCCCACGCTGGGCTTGGCGTGCTCTCACCATCGCTCCCTGGGAGTACCTGGCTCGCATCTCGGTGTGGACCATCTACCTGGTGATCATCACGATACTCACCCCGCTCACCATGGGAGTGGCTTACGTTATCGGCTATATGCTGATGCCTCTTTCGATGATCAATTGCGCCTACATGGTCGGCGACTACTACGCCGTCTACCTGGACGACTAAGGACATGTCCTAATGGTTGTCGCGAAAGCGTTTCTCAAAGTCCGACATCTCCGCTTGGAGCCGGGAGAAAGACTCGACCTCCAAGAGTGTCCAGTATTCGTCTGCCATCTCGCCGAGCGGCCGGTCGGCAGCGGGGAAAGGCTCGCCCTGCACGCCTTCCACACTGCGAAGGTGTGCGGGGATTCCCAAAACACCGGGCATCTTGACGCTGAAGTCGTGAGAGTTGGAGAACTCACGTAGCCGTTCTAGTCGCTCCGGCGTGTAATAATCGGGTCCCAAGATTCCATAGGTCATGAGAAACTCTGTCCAATCCGCGTGGCGTCCCTGAGTCTGACCGAAGAGTTGAGCGGCTTTGGCCGACACATCGTAGGTGTTGATACAAAGGACCGGGCGGATGGGATTCGCCCGTTCACGAAACTGCTCAAAAACGATCTTGAATCCGACCTCCTTAAGCAGTCCGTCGATCGAACCGTGACTATTCACCACCACGATACCGTAGAAATCGGAGTCCAGGATACCGCGCAAGACCGACTCGAAGTAAGCACGAAAGGCGTCGCCCGAGACCGAGACGGTGCCGGCGTACCCGCGGTTCGGGTCGGTCGGTGTGAAAGTGATCGGAGGCAGAACGAGAGCGCGACCGAACTCACTTTGCTCTAGCCGAACGGCCATTCGCTTAGCCAGCTCCTCGGCCTGAATAATATCCGTGTCGAGGGGCAGTTCAGGGCCGTGCTGCTCATAGCATCCGACCGGTAAGAAGGCTAAGCTCCAACCGGCCTGAGACAGCATTTCTTCGATCTCGGGAAACGTTTTGGTGGAGGGTTTTATCATGTCAACGAGTGCGGATCTGGTATTCGGCTTCGTCGGCCCTCTTACCGTCGAGAGTCGCCCGGAGCGCTCGGGCCAGCTCAGGGTTTCGGCGAAGAAGCTCTTGATAAGCCGCTTCCGAGGCCTCGTGGTTGCCGAGGCCGGCGTGAGCGAGGGCGACCGAAGCGTACAGTCCGGGAAAGTCGGGATTGGCTTTCAGCCCTTCTTCCGCGACCCGCAGAGCTTGTTCATACTTTTCGTCCTCTCGATAGAGGCGACTACAAGAAAGGTAAAGGTCAGCGTCGTCCGGGTATTTGTTGATCGAATCGAGGCAGGTCTGCAAGGCTTCTTCAGGCTCTCCGATCTTGTAGAGCGCCAGGACCAAAGAGTTGGCGTAGGAGGCCATCTGATCGGGAGAAGCCTTCCCTTCCCCCAAATCTAAAGCCTTGCGAAAGGCTTCGGTGGCTTCTTGATCCCGCTCCGAAAACATCAGTACCATGCCTTGCAAGACGTGGTGATCGGGATTGGCGGCATCGGCCTCCATCAGTTGGTCGACGTAGTCCTGGGCCAGCGGTAGGTCGCCCCTGGTCAGGGCGATCTTGGCCAGCACCAATCGGGCTTCCTGACTATCCGGATCGGACTCCAGAGCTCGCATGGCAAGCTTCTCGGCATCGTCCACTCGCCCCTGATGGATCAGACTCTCGGCCAGACCGAGACCGGAGTTCTCATCCTGAGCAAACGCCAGCCCGCCAACCGAAAAAAAAAGGAATAAAAGTAAAATAAATTGCCGCACGCCCCGTTGTTTGCCAGTTGCCATTCCATTCCTACGAAAATTCCACCCCGTGCAGGGACGCGAAAAAAGTTCAAGAAATCGCGGCATCAGGAGGCTGAGTTGGATGTCTGAAATGGACTCTTTTGAATGGATGAAAGCCGAAGGTTTTTTTGAGGATCAGGCCATCGCCAATGCGGTCAAACGCATGCGACCGGACCTCAAGCGGGTGGAGGGACTTCGGAATAAGGCGGAGGAAATGGGGATGAATCCGGAGTCGCCCGTGACTCTTGATTTCTTTCTGGAAGCGATGGACACGTATGTCCAGTTTTTGATTTCGCACCGCTATGTGATGAAAGCTCTGACCGAGCGTACGGTTCGTGAAGAAAGCGGGATCGACCGCGAGAAACACTGACCGACAATGACGACCAGGACCGAATATGATCTCGTTGTAGTCGGTTCGGGTGTGAACGGGATGGTATGTGCCCTGCTGGCTGCCCAGCAGGGCCTTCGCGTTTTGTTGATAGAGGGATACCGCACTCTGGGGGGCGGTGTTCGTACTGAAGAGCTGACCTTGCCGGGTTTTCTGCATGACGTCTGTTCGGCGGTGCATCCGTTTGGGAGATGCAGCCCGATCCTGCGCGATTTGAAACTGGAGGAGGAGGGGCTGGAGTGGGTCGACCCGGCTGTACCGTTGGCCCATCCGTTGTTGGAACAAGAGGCGGTTTTGCTCCATCGAGATATCGCTCGCACCGCGGAGGAGTTGGGCCGGGCCGGTAAGGTCTATTCGCTCCTCATGAACTCCCTTGTCGATGCCTGGGATACGCTGGAAGACCAACTCCTGGGACCTGCTCTCAAAATCCCGGAGCTTCGAATGCTGTGGCCCCTGACGCGGTTTGGTCCCGCGGCCCTGGCTCCGGCCTCCTGGCTCGGTCCTATGTTCGGCAAGAGAGGGTCCGCGCTCTGGGCGGGGCTAGCAGGTCACTCGCTGTTGCCGATGGAAAGCCTGAGTTCGTCCGCCGTGGCTTGCGTTCTGGGTTTGTTGGCCCACAAGGTCGGTTGGCCGCTCCCCAGGGGAGGGTCGCAACAGATCGCTCGGGCGTTGGAGAAGAAACTTCGGGCCGCCGGAGTGGAAATACGTTTGCAGCACACGATTACGAGCCTGAGAGACGTGCCGTCGGCGCGCGCCGTTGTTTTCGACCTCTCGGCCAAGCAGATCCTGAACGTCCTGGGCCCGCTGCTGAATCCGTGGGTTCGTGCTCAACTGGAGAAGTATCGGCTGGGGCCCGGGG
>Ga0208701_100153_pt1 | contig 33058 bp, 18 predicted proteins | sample DeeseametaMP1482_FD_184188 | JGI IMG/M metagenome (GOLD analysis project Ga0208701, IMG submission 184188) | Marine microbial communities from the Deep Pacific Ocean - MP1482 (SPAdes) | ecosystem: Environmental > Aquatic > Marine > Oceanic | place: South of Fiji, South Pacific Ocean | collected... | reverse complement strand
CTGAGCTTGATCCCGATCGCCAGCCTGGCCGCCGTTCTCGTCTTCACCGGGATCCGACTTTGCAACCTGGATGCCGCCAGGGGCCTGGGCAAGTTCGGCCGGATCGAGCAATGGATCTACCTGGCCACACTCGTCTCGGTGGTGGGCACCGACCTTCTCACCGGAATCCTGGTCGGCTTCGGCTTGTCGGCGCTACGGTTGCTCTACATTCTGACGCACTGTCAATGTGAAGTGAGAGAGGATGTGGAGAAGGGCCTGCTGGTCCTGGAGTTGAGCGGCAGTGCCACCTTTTTCACTCTCCCCAGTCTGACCAGGACGCTGGACAACCTGCCCCGGGGCCGAGAGGTCCATCTCTTCGTCAGTCATCTCGACTACATCGACCACGCCTGTCTCGAGTACATCCTGGGCTGGGAGGAGCAGTACATCAGCGCCGGTGGGCAGGCCTACATCGAGTGGGACCGCCTGGTCAGGCGCTTCCAAAGGTCTTCGGAAAAGTCCGGTCCCGACGCCATGATGATCGGACAAGACTACGAAAGCGTGGTGGCCAGGGGACTCTTCTTTGATCTGGACAGCTCTCACGACTGGCCCGGCATGGTTTCGAGAATCTCCTCTGAGTTCGAGACCCGACTCGGCTCCGGTGCCAAGGTGCTTCAAGAGAGACTCCATTTTAAACTAGAAGAAGGCGGAGGCGCCTTCAGCCTGGGCGCTCTCGTTATGGGTCTGCGACTCCCCGACTTCGCGGCCCACGAGATGGTGGTGGTCCGTTGTCCCGAAGGGCTGAACGTGCCCGACCCGGTCACCGGTTCGAGCCAGCGAATCTACTGCTTCATCTTACTGCTCGGCTCCCAAGAGCAACCGGACGAACACCTCAAGATCCTGGCCTCTTTGATCGCTCGGGTGGCGGAAGGGCCGATGGAGGCCTGGCGCACCACCGAATCGGTCCAGAAGCTCAAAGAAAAGTTCCTCCAACACCGCCAGTTCGTCAACCTCACTCTGGCCGCCGGTCATCCTTCGGAGCTCTTCATCCAAAAAGCACTCTGGCAACTCAGCGGTATCCTTCCTCCGGAAGTGCTGGTGGTCACGGTGAAGCGCGACGGCGACTCCATCATTCCCAAAGGGGGGACGGTTTTACGAGATGGAGATGTGCTCACGATTGTGGGGCAGCCGGCGGAGATCGAAAAGCTCTTCCGCAAATATGTTATTGAGGAAGAGCCTGAGGTTGTGGTTTGTGTCTGACGGGCTTTAAGGTGTGACTGTCACCGTCCCTCGGGGGTTGGCCGTCAGGGTTCCATTGTTAGTCACTCCACCGTCGCCGTGAACGGTGATGGCTCCACCTTGACCGCGGGTCGTGCCGTTGGCGGTGATGGAGCCGTCGATGGTTACGGTGGAGCTTCCGTTGACCCCTACTGAGCCGCCGTTTCCGGCTTTGCCTGTATTGGACTGTCCGGAGTTGACCGTGATAGGGCCGTTCACAGTGATAGCATCGGTGCCCTCAAGGTTGACGGTGCCTCCCGTGCCCGGAGTGAGGCCGGAGTCTCCTCCGTTGCAGTTCACCTCGCTGAGCGTGGTGGTGCCGGTGACCATGATGTTCACCAGGCCGCCGTTGCCGGGTTTGGCGCTCGAGTCTCCCCCGAAGCAGAGCAATTGGCTCACGACTTCCAGATTTCCCTCGGTGATCAGCGCGATCAGTCCGCCATTTCCGGCGGCGTTGAATCCGATCGCCCCCGAGCAGTCGATGAGACCTCGGATGGTGAGAGAAACCGAGCTACTTACGAGAACGGAGCCGCCATTCCCACTGGGAACGTTCGAGCCTTGCCCGCCCGTCGTCGCAATATCTCCTTGGACCTCCACAGTCGGAGCAATCAGTTGGACCGAACCACCGTCGCCCGCCGAGGCGGTCCCGCTGCCGCCACGGCTGGTAACCTCCCCTGAGGAGCCCAAGGCTATTGAGGAATCTGAAGAGATCGACATAGAACCGCCGGACGCGGCTGGTAGGGAGCTCGTTTCGTTGGAGCCTGAAAAGGTCAGGCTTCCCAAGACTTGAACGTCACCGGTGGAAAGGCAACTAAAGAGGCCGGTACCGGTGATGCGCATCGTTGCTCCGTCGTCGATCTGAAGCGAGGTCAAAGTGAGAGTGCTGGTCGCTGCATCCCATCCCGGTAAGCCGTAGTTGTCGAATAGGCCGGTGGACATATTGAATGTATGATTGCCGGGAGCCACCACAAGACTGTCCTGCTCGACATCAATGGTTCCGTCGGCACCGTTCGGGCTTCCGACTCCACCTGCCACACCGAGTTCACCTCCCCCGTTGGTCACGACGATTCGGCCCCCATCTCCTCCGGCACCGCCCTCGAATCCGGCTCCCCCTTCGGCGTAAGCACCGGTGATTGTCACCGGGTTCGGGGCAAACACTCGAATCGTCCCGGCGTCCAGGCCATTGGGATGGGTGGGGGAAAATGAGGACACTCCGTCAGCATGAAGTCGACCGAGACAGTCCACTGTGCCGTTCCTTGCGATAAGGGAGATGTCGCCGCTAAAAGAGTAAACATCGGCATCCTCCTGGATACCGATATCATTCTCTGCCAAAAGAGTCGCGCTGCCGAGGGGACCCGTTTCTACCTCGAATCCGCCTATAAGAGAATTCTCCACCGCAATGTACGGTGCCCTCACCAGAATCTCTCCGCCCAAGTATTTTCCACCTGCATTCAACGGGTAATCAAACGCAAGCTGCATCGAATCGCTCTCTAAATGGATGTCGCCCGCATTAGAGCCAGTAGTACCCAACCCGTTGAGAATTGGTGCTAGCCGGTTTGTGGTTGTGATGAATGTCAGGTCCGGCCCTGGAGAATATGTAGCTGGATAAGGGTAAGTCTGATAGTCCGTTGGCAAGTAGTAACCCGACGCCTGGACATCTTCCCCCTGAAAGTGAAAACTTGTGTCCGTATACACGTTGTAATCTTCGTACACATCCCCAGCTTCGTTCGTTTCCTGGCGGTCCGCTACGAACGAAACGCTCTCTAGTGCCGTTCCAACCAAATCATCTCCAATGCACTGAAGATAACCTGGGTTGGCCTTGATGTTCTTCACTATGATTGTCTGATTCTTAGCGTCCCAACCCGGTATCGGACTTCCGTTGAGAGTCCCGTTTTCCAGATCGAGAACATCCGGATTCTGCCGGTCCTGTCCCAACTGCAGAGAATCTGGAACATCTTCCGGCAGCGGACCAACGGTCAGCGTGGTTTGTACCGTTCTTCCCGCAATCCGTGCTATAATGTTCGTCTCCCCCTGGGCACGCGCACGGACTAGGCCCTTCTCCACAGTAGCCACCGACGGATTTGAACTTATCCATACCGCGTCCTTGCGCATCTCCAAAGTAGGCCCCTTAGACAGCGTCGCCCGGACCTTAAGAAGCAAAATGGTTGACACCGGCATTTCGATGTCCGTGTTGTTGAGGGCGATACTCTCCACTGCCTCGTCCAACAGCAAGACCTCGGGGAAACCTATCTCTCGACCTCTAATTTCAGGGGTCGCGCCGAGTTCTACTTGCGACAAGGCAACCGTCCGCCTCTTGACCTTGTATTGAACGATCATCTGTGTGGCAGTGCCAGGAAGGCCGTCAAAAAACAGGCGACTCTGGGGCGCGCCCCCAACTTCCCAGACCATCTGACCGCTCGCGTCCAATCCGATCAACTCAACCGTCGTGACACCGGATGGAAGGTTGTCTGGGTCTAGCCGGAAGTCCAGAGTAAAGTCGTTGACCGGCTGGACCGGTGTGGTGACAAAACCGCCGCTTGAGCCTCCGCAACCACATATAAGGAGCACCAAACCTAAAGCCAATATCAATTTCCTTTTCATCACTGTGTCGCTGCCTCCACTTGGGTTGTTCCCACCACCCCGTCCAAGGTGGCTTTCACGGTAAAGTTCGGGTCGGTTACGACCGAAGTAAAAAAGATGAGGACTCCGGGTATCGAACCGTTGATGGTAGCTTCAAGCCGGGGGTATTCGAAGCCGTTGGGAAGCTCGAGTGACCAGGTGACCTGACTGGTAAGGTCTGCAATCGACCTGTCGTCGTAATAGCCTATAGCCTTGAAGGGTGTATTTTGTGAAATATCCAGTAAGATCAAATTGCTTGGTTTTATAACGATACTGGTCAGCTCTCGGGAAGGAGAGGGGGATGGAACGGGAACCGTGATGGTCTGGGTCAGGACTTTGCCCGCCCCGCTCCCGGCATCCATTCCGTACCAAGAAGCTGAGATCGTCTGAGAGGAAAGATTTCCCGCACCGGGGTGCCAGGTCAAATCGCCTGCTACCGTGCCGATCCCCTCGACTTCCAGTTGGCTGGGGTTGGTACTGCTCCAGAAGCAGTATTGGCCTACGTCCTCACCTCCGTATGTCGCTTCGACCCGGCTACCGTCTTCGGTTAGCTTGAGCGAAGGTGGCGAGGTGGGCCTGGCGCCGGAAGCCAGGATTTGATCGTAGCGTCGACCTGGTTCGAAACCTTGGTACTGGACCTGAATATAGGCCCTCTGAGAAGCCACGAAGTCGGAGACATCGCCGCTCGGTGCCTGCGAAAGATGCTCACCCGTGGCAAAGTCGTAGACGGTGACTGGAAGGCTGCCGGAGATTTCGACGCCGTCGATCCCGATGTCGGAGCCTTGACCTGTGCTCAGCGCCCAAAGGGTACCATCCCAGTCTTCCGGTGGGATGAAGCCTAGCGACTGGAGCCCGGCAACGGGGTCGTCCGGGCTGCCTTTCAGAGCCAAGCTTCGTAGGAAATTGAGGTCGTCAATAGTGGTCAGACTCCAGCCGTCGGCATAGCTCGGCGCCTGGAAAGCGGTCGTTTGAGCGAGAAACGGAGCGGCCTCGTCGGTAGTGACAGTCGTCGAACCAGTGTCCGGGTCCGTACCGGTGGACTTAACGCTCGAAGGAGCGTAGGCGTAGGTCTGAGCTTGAATCGTGGTGTAGTAGATGGGGACCGAAGGCTCGGAGGGAACAGGTAGATGCTGTCTTTCCAGAAAGACGGCCTGGGGATAGGCGAGAAAGCTATCGGAACCGAGCGGTGCGCCCAGGTACTGAATCTCCTCGCCGTAAGCCGTCTCAAACTCCGTCATGGTGAGACGTGCCTCCTCGATGGTTGTGACGTCTTGCGACAGGTTGGCGTCCTCCACCAGCAGGTTCAAAGCCAGAACCTGGTTTTGAGTGTAGTAGACGAAAAAACGTTCAAAGGGGTCGAAAACCAGCGTATTCGACAGAGCCGGATTAGCCGCCCAGACAGGGTTTGCTTCGGCCTCGGCCACGCTACTTGGGTCGGCGCCGGTCTGAAAAGACACCATCTGGCGGTAGAGCCCGAGCAAAGGAATACTCTGGTTACGACCAAGCAAAGTGTTGCTGAGAAGTTCAAGACTTGTCTGAGCATCGTAGGCAGCGATGTTCCCCAGTAATTGGGTGACCTCCGCGCTCGGGAAGAAAGGGGCGTTCGTGATCTCGGTATCGGCCACCGTGTTGGCCAAGGCTTCATTCTGCACCTCAATCTCACTGATCACAGGCTCCAGGCTGGTAGTCAAGGTGACGTAAGAATCGAGGATGATCTGAGCTTCGATCTGATTTTGCAACGAGTTGAAGTCGGCTTGCACCAGTCCGTCGAGCTGAGTAAGTTGTTGCTGGACTTCAGAAAGTTCCTGAGCCAGGTCGTTCAGGTCCGGGGAGTTGCCGATATTCAGTCCGAGCGCTCGCGAAAGAAAGCCGAATCCTGCGCTGATGCCATCCGTTGCCAGGTCCGCGAGCAAGGAGACACCGATGGCCGTAATGATTTGGGGGGAGACAGCTTCGCTCTCAATCAGCGTGGACACGTAGCTAGCGACCCCATCTCTATCGGCTGCCTGGCGGAGAAAAGTTGAGTGTCGGAAAGAAGAGCGGCTCGACTCGTCCACCCCAAAGCCGATATCAACATCTCCCGGAATTTGGAAAGTGTCCTTGACCCAGGCCATCGCTTCCTCCGGCGTACCGCCACGCCTGTCGTTGTACAGCGCGACGAGAGTGGTAAGAATATTGCAGAAGACCGCTTTGTCGGAAGAGTAGTTTGTGACATTCGCTACAATCGGAAGGTTCCACCGCGAGCCCGGGGCGGGTGTGACTCGAACTCGGAAAGTCTCAGGCAGAAGTGCGAAGTTTACCGGGATTCGAAAGTTGCCGCTGGAATCCACTGTCGCCGACGAGAACCCCAGAGAATTACCGAAAAAGTCGGTTATCTCCGCAGTCGCTCCGGACGGCGGAGAGTCAAGAAGAACTCGACCGAAGACGACATCGTTTCCGGTGATGAAGCCGTTGTCGCCCGCGACGTTCAGGCCATCTGAATTTCCGCACCCGGTCGCGAGCGTCCCCAACAGGAGAAGCATCATCAGGCGGGTCCAGTTGATCTTGGTAGACATATTCTTAGTCCTTTCGTCCCTTAGAACGGAGTGGCGACGAGCAACTGAGTCTCGCCTACAATTCCGTTGAGTGTTGCCTTCACGACCACCGTCGAATCGCCCAGAATCGGCCCGGTAAAGACGAGGATACCAGGGATGGATCCGTTGATCGTGGCCTTTCCCGATGGGTAGGGTGAACCGTCGGGGAGTTCGAGCGACCAACTCACCTTCTGAGAGACATCCTCGATAGTGTTGTCGTCGTAAAACGCCACCGCCTTGAAAGGTGTGTTGGTGGAGGAATTCAGCAGGATTGAGTTGCTCGGTGAAAGCAAAATCCCGGTCAGGGTGCGCGTGGGAGCAGGGTCGGGGGGCTGGACCGTTATCGTGGACTGGAGTGTTTTGACCTGTCCGGTATCAGCATCCATTCCTTGATACGACACCGTAATAGTCTGGGCGGTGAGGGGCTCATCACTCGGGTGCCAGATCAGACGTCCGGAATCCTCGCCGAGGCTTCTCACCTCCAGTTGACGGAAGTTGCTGCTCTGCCAGACGCAGTATTCATTGACGATGTCGGTGTTGAATTCCGCTGTAATCTTCGGCCCCTTCTCATCCGAGGTCAGGGTGAGTTCCGGAGGCTTGGCGGGACGAAGTCCGCAGGCGACGACCTTCTTGAAGGGTGTACTGTCTCCGTTGAAGTTCTGAGGACGAAGTTCTAGATAGGCATACTCCGATCTGAAGAGGTCGGCCATATCCGGCGGATTATAGCCGTAAGTGTCTCCGGTGGCGAAATCAAATCGCTTGACCGGATCGTTTTCTCTTATCTGGATGGTCAGATTCTGACCTTCAGTGTAAACGGTCCCGTTAATGTCCGAACTGTTCGGGTCGTAGTACCAGAGATAAGGATTGTCCTCAAAATCAGAGGTCAGAGTAAAACCTAGCTTCGTCAGGCCTCCGACGGCGCTGTTCGGGTCGGCCTGCAAGGCCAGAGCTCGCAACTGTCTCAACTGGTTCAGTGTGGTCAGCTGCCAACCGCTTCCATAGGCCGGTGCTTGGAAACTCGCACACTCGGTTCTGAACTGTTGAGCCCCGTCGGAGTAAACCGTGTAAAGAGCAGGACCGGATTGGCGGTATCCGATATCACGGTAGGCGGCGGTCTTAGCCTGAAGCTGACTGTAGTAAATCGTCGCGTTTTTTGGGGTCTCCGTCCCAGACTCGTAGGCTGCCCCCGGGTTAGCGAAATAGAGGTCCGAGGGCAAAGCCAAACGCGCGTACTGGAGTTGCTCTGCCAACGCCACCTGAAAATCCGCGGCGGTCTCGCGAGCGTCCTCTACGGTCGCCTGATTGAGACTGGCGTTGGCGTTCTCCACTACCAGATTCAGCGCCAGGATCTGTTGCTGGCCGTAGAACTCTACGATCGGATAGATAGCATCCTGAATTAATAGGTTCGTTAGGACCGGAGTATTTGCCCAAGCAACGGGAGTCGAACCGGCCGGGTCGATCGGAGGCACCCCCACGTTGATCGCGACCAGCTGGCTATATAAACGCAGCAAGCTCGCCGTTTGATTACGTCCCAAGAGGGCCGTCTCCATCTGGTCCAGGTCGGCCTCTGCGCCATAGGAGGCTAAGCCGGCTAACAAGTCTTCAACAGCTTGGTCGGGGTTGAAAGGTGCGTTCGTTATATCGGCGCTTGCCGATACAGTGACAAGATTCTCAGTCTGAGCCTGGATTCCAGTGAGAACCGGCTGCAACGAAGTGGTCAGAGTGAGGTAAGAATTAATCAGGCTCTGAGCTTCGGAAAGCTTGCTTAAGACCTCAAAATCGGCCGCCAGCTGCCTTTCGAGATCGCCGATATCGTTCTGAATCTCGGAAAGCTGGTTCGAGACATCTTGCACTGAGGTCGAATTCCCGATATTCAAGCCGAGCGATTGCCCGATCAGTCCAAGAAGGGCACTCGAAGCGTCGAGAATAGCGTCCGCCCCGATGTTTGCAATTATGGAGGCCCCGACCTGCGATGGAATCGAGGGTTCATCGGCATCTTCGATCGATTGGCCGACCACCTCCCGGTTGTCAAGCCTAGCGTTCAAGAAGCTTGATACGCCGCCGTTGGCGAGGGCCTGAGCTAGAAAAGTAGAGTGGCGAAAATCGGAGCGGGTGGACTCGTCCACTCCCCACCCAATATGAGCGTCATCAGGTATATTGAAGGTTAGTCGTACCCAGGATTCGGCTTCTGCTTGGCTGACGCTGTTGCGCTCGCGATACAAGGCCGCCGCCGTCGTTAAAATGTTTGGATAGGCCGCCTGCTCACCGATCCTGTGATTGGCGATGATGGGAAGGTCCCAGTCAGAGTCGGAATGCAGAAGCACCCGCACTCTGAATTCCTCGGGCAGTGCATCTCGAACCACCGGAATTCTAAAATTGCCGGTCTCGTCGACCTTGGCCTGAAAGCCGAGAGGGTTACCGGACAAATCGGTCAACTCGGCTGTTGCGCCGTTTGCGGGCCGGTCCAGAAGGGCTCGGCCAAAAAGTTGGGGGTTCATTGCTCCGGTCGACGAGCCGTCGGCTGTCACAAAGTCTATCCCCGAACTCCCACAACCGGCCAACACGACCCCGACCACCCAAAGCGTCAAGAAACGCTTCAATACTAACCTATAGTAATCCATCATCTCCTCCAAGAAATCTCCACGTTGAGAGATAATAGCTCAAGAGGCGAAGATTGGCAAATTTATTCAAAGGGAGTGTGGAATAGCCTCTGAGAGTAGCCTGGGTGCGTCTGACCGTGAAGGGATATTTGGTCGATTTTTTACATCAAGTTAACAAATTTGGAGCATCTCCCACCTTAGCCCCATAGTGATGAACGATGCTGTATTCAATGAATATAGATAGAATCAAGAATAAAAGCCGTTCAAACTCCACTACCTCTAAAAATGAGAGCCCCAAGAAGTCACCTTCGAATCGCAACCAAGGATCGAGCGATTCAGGTAAATCCAGGACCAAGGATTCGGTAAAACTGGACCCGGAATCCAAGGAGCCGAAGGGCGACGACAAGCGCGTCGGCTCCATCCTCGGCGGTTTGGCCGAAAGCCTGGGTAAAGGCGGCAAAGGTGAGAAGTCGGAAAAGGGCGGGAAGACCGAAAAGGGCGGCGGGAAGTTGGAGAGCGCCGACAAATCCGGAGACCCGAAAGAGCCCGACCTCAGCGAAAAGAACATCGACGCCGTCACGGAAGCCGCCAACGAGAGCAAGGATCCGGCCAAGCTCGATGAGATCGACAGTTTTCGCGCTCAACTTCCCCCCGACCAGCAGAAGATTTATGACGAGCAGTTGGCCGACCTCAGGGAGGACGAGCGAATCCGCTTTGTTTCCCACGACGGTGCCGGAGACGACCTGGCCACTCGCGATCTGGCTCTGCGAGGCATCCTAACCGCCTCCTTCGGCAATCCGGAAGACCTGGAGAAGGCCCTGGACACCGCAGCGCACAGCGGTCACGACGAAGACGGCAACCTGGTGGAGAAGAAGAACGGCGACGGTCACCTGGACATCCACCTCTACGACGGAGAGTTTCCGCTGGACCCTCTCAAAGACCCCGACGGCGAACAGTTCGGCGCGGCCCTGGTGACCTCCGGCGGAGACATCCACGCCAACACGGGTTTCTTTCGAGACACCATCAAGGACGGCGAAAACGTCTTCACTCACGAGTTCACCCACGTGATGCAAGGCAGCAGCGCGGATGGGAAGTGGAGGCCCGGAAACGACTTCCCCCAAGATTTTCCCGATGAACTCAAGGAGCGTTTCGAGAACGAATTCAAATCCGATAACTTCCAGGACTACTTCAAGGAGATCGGACTCAACAACGATTTCGGTGGTGAATCCTATCCCGGTGTTCAAACCGTCTTTCGCTACTATCCCGAGGACCTCAAGGAAAACTCTCCGGAACTGTACGACGTGCTGGCTTCCTACAACGGATACGACCCGTTGGAGGGGAAGAATGTGGACCGGCAGGTGCAGCCTCCCAGCGATGATGACGGCATCGTGGACCGGGTTATCGATTTCGGTGGGTCCGTGATCGACACGTTGAATCCGCTTGGATAGCCCTAGTAAAGCTCCAGCAGTCCCTGCTTTACCGCCATATCTAGCAACTGCTCCGGCGTCACATCAAGCTTGCCGTGCTTCACCATCGTCTCCCCCACATCGGGTAGATGATCTTCGGTCCAGCGCTCGGGCTCCCAAAGCCCGGAGCGAAGGATGCACTTGGGACAATGGATAAAAACCCGCTCCACGGCGACCACCAGCGCAAACTCAGGAACCTTTCCTTTGACCGCCATGCTCTCCCGAAGAGCCTGGTCTCGCACTATTCGGGCCTTGCCGCCGACCCGCAACGTCTCCGGCTTACCGGGAATCATGAAGATGATTCCCACGCTCGGGTCGGACAAGATGTTTTGAAAACTGTCGAGGCGCCGATTGCCTGGGCGGTCGGGGATGGCCAGTCGGTGGTCGTCTAGCACTCGCACAAAACCAGGCGGATCTCCCTTCGGTGACATATCGACATGACCGTCTCCACCAACCGTGCCGAGAACGATAAAAGGAGACTGGGCAATGAAGTCACGACAGAGGTCGTCAAGATGATCAAGTACTTTGGCCAGCACCGGGCCGATGGGGTCTCCCACGACGGCTCGGACAGTATCGAGGTCGGTGACAATATCCCGCAGATCGGAGAAGGGGTCGTTTAACATCGATTTACCTTCTGGGATGTTCCCCGATGCCCCCCTTTGCCTGTTTACATGTTTTACAATTTCTTAACAACTCAAGGCCTATTCTAAAAACACAGTTCACAGTGCTCCGATTATCCTCTTGGTAAGATAGACAGTCTCTGAACAGATAGAAACAGAGATAAAGCAGGAGTGTACAGATGATTACAAGCGGACCCCTTCAGTTCCAAAATCCAATGATGGGCGGGATCTCGCCCGGTGGTGTCGGTGGAAACCCGATGCAACAGATGTTGATGCAACTGTTTCAGATGATGAATGTGATGATGGCCCAGATGCAGGGTGGGGGCATGATGGCTCCCCAGGGCAATCCCCAATTTGGCGGAGGCGGTCCCGGCGGATTTGGAGGGGGCGGCGGCTTCGGAGGCGGGGCTTCTCCTCTGGGTCAATCAGCCCAAAACTTCCTCGGTGGCGGCGGTTGCGGTTGCGGCGGTAGCGGAGGCGGATTCGGGGGAGCACAGCCCTTTAACGGCGGCAGTCCGAGCAACTTGGGTGGAAACGCCGGCGGCGGATTCCCGGGGGTGAACCAGAACGGTAACTTTATCAGTCCCGGCAGCTCGGGCGGAATGAGACCTCCAGGCGGCAACGTCAGCGGTTTCGACATGGACAGCATCATCAACAGCCTGCCCGAAAGCCGGCGGGCAGCAGCCAGAGAGCACTTCCCCGGCATCATCGCCGAAGCTCAACGGCAAGGTATCACCAACAAGGATCAGCTTTCGTACATCCTGGCCACGGCTACCCACGAGTCGGGAGCCGGTGCTTTTATGGAAGAGTTTGCCTCGGGAAGAGCCTACGAAGGGCGTCGAGACCTGGGCAACACCCAAAATGGGGACGGAGTCCGCTTTAAAGGCCGAGGCTACGTTCAGATCACAGGGCGCCGAAACTATGAAGACTGGTCGCGACGCCTGGGGGTCGACCTGGTCAATAACCCCGAACTCGCCTCCCGGCCGGATATCGCCTCCAGGATTCTGGTCGAGGGTATGAAGGAAGGAACCTTCACCGGAGTCGGACTGGACCGCTACATCAACGGACAAGGCACGGATTTCAATAACGCACGCCGGATCGTGAACGGCACCGATCGAGCCGGAATGATCGGCGACATCGCATCCAATATTTCGAACAACGTGCGCTCTACTTCGGGAAATTCCAGCGACACCAGGCTGGCTTCCAACTCAAGTTCCAATCGAAACAGCAATAGCGGTAGCACCTCGACCAAGACCAGTTCTACCAAGACGGCCTAGCAAACGACCTCGGGTCCTCCAGACGGGAAGAATGGATAGGTTTATTCTGCACTGAATCTGCAAACACCGTTGTTACCCTGACAAAGAGATGGAACGGCTACTAGGCCGAAAAACGAACCTCTACACTTAGACGTGCAGGGGTTCAAAAGGGGACGCAGGTGGACCCGAGTTCACTGATTGAAACACTTGTTGCACGAGGCCTGGTGTCTGACGAGGCTATTTCGCATTTCACCAGGTCGGAGCACCTGGCAGGCAGACCGCTGGAGTCTGTTCTAGTCGAAGAAGGTCTGCTCCAAGAGTCGGACCTTCTTCAGCTGATGTCCGAAACCTACGGCCTGCCGTTGGTGACCTTAAGCCCTGACTGCCTGGACTCGGCAATGGCTAGCGAGCTGCCGCGAAAGCTGTTGGAGAATTTCTGTGTCTTTCCTCTGCGAAGGGAAGAAGACGAAAGCCGGCTCCTGTTAGCCACCACCGATCCTTTCGATGTGACCGCCGCGGACCTCTTTCGGTTGAAGACCGGACGAGAAGTGAGCTATGTGCTGGCCCCCAAAGCCCAGATTATGCAGGCTATTCAGGGCAAGCTGATGGGCACCGAGGGGTTCCGCTTGCTAGTCGATCAGGTACCCGACCTTCCGGAATGGAACGAGCTTGAGACTCTTGTCGAAACCGAACTATCGGAAAACGCGCCTCCTATCATCAAGCTCGTCGACTCTCTGTTACGCGACGCTTGTCGACGCAACGCCTCGGACATTCACATGGAGCCCCAGGAAGACCATTTTCGGGTTCGCTACCGAATCGACGGAATCCTAAGAACGATCATGGAGCTTCCTTTGCGTGTGGAGCGAACTTGCATCTCACGTATCAAGATCATGGCCGGTCTGAACATTAGTGAGACTCGAAAACCCCAAGACGGGAGAATCTCTATCAAGCTAGACAGGCGGAAGGTGCATCTGAGAGTCAGCACCATAGCTTCTCAACTCGGTGAGAAAGTCGTCCTCCGCATTCTCGACCAATCCTCGGTTCAGCTCGACCTGGGTCAACTCGGATTGAGCAAGAGAGATCTTCGAGTGTTGGAAGCCCACATCCGGTCGAGTAGCGGCATGGTCCTGATAACAGGACCGACCGGTTCGGGCAAGACTTCCACGCTCTACGCCTGCTTGCGACTTCTGAACGACAACTCGGTCAACATCACCACGGTAGAGGACCCCGTCGAGTATCAAATTCCCGGCCTCACCCAGGTAGGAGTCAACCCCAGGGCAGGGATCACCTTCGCCAACGCGTTGCGAGCCTTCTTACGCCAGGATCCTGACATCATCATGGTGGGTGAAATTCGGGATCAGACCACCGCGGAAACTGCCGTGCAAGCGGCCCAATCCGGCCACCTTGTCTTCTCCACCTTGCACACCAACGATGCCCCGGGGACCCTCGCCAGATTAGTGCTGATGGGTATTCAGCCCCACCAAATTACCGGTTCGTTGTTGTGTGTGGTGGCCCAGAGATTAGTCCGGCGCAACTGCTCTCATTGCTTGGAAGAGGCCAAGATCACTCCGGAGCAGGTCGTCCTTCTGAACCTCTCCACCGAGAAGAAACGCCCTCGAAAACTTCTCCGAGGTGTGGGCTGCGAAAAGTGCGGTCAGACGGGCTACCGGGGGCGGGTGGGGCTCTATGAAATTCTGACCATGACCACCACTCTTCGCCAAAAGTTGCTGGTAGAGCCCGACTACGGAAGCCTTCTCAAGGCGGCTCGTGATGAGGGGATGATAAGCCTGCTAGAAGACGGATTGGAGAAAGTGGAGGCCGGTCTCACCAGCCTGGATGAAGTCTTGAGGGTCGTCACCATACAAAGAGAGTCGACCAGAATACCGACTGCCTCTTCTATCCTGATTGAGCCGCCCGGAGTGCCGCTAACGGTAGGTCAAGTGATGACGAGAACGGTGACAAGCGTGCATCCGAACGACTCGCTGACGGAAGTGTTTCACGTCCTCTTGCACAGACGGATATCGGGTGCTCCGGTGGTGGATGACGAGGGACGGATCCTGGGAGTGGTTTCCTACTGCGATCTCGCCTCCCAACGATGGAACGGCGGGCGCGGCCACAAGAAGGCCACGGCGCGAGACGCCATGTCGGGTAGTCTGATCACCGTGAACAGCTCGGACTCACTCGGTATGGCCGCTCAACGCATGTGGCGGCATCGAGTTCATCGTGTCCTGGTCTTAGAGGCCGGAAAGTTGGCCGGAATTCTCACTCCCTTCGACTTAATGCCTTACACGAGTCTGCTTAAAGAGGAAAGTTAAACATGGATACTCAGACGTCGGAAACGCTAGCACAAATGGAATCTCATCTGAAGAAAGTGACGGGACTGCTGGGAACACTCACCGGCTCGACCTCTTCCGAGGTCCGAAGTGAGTGTGATGGCGGCAACTTACTTGAACAGTACAAAGCTTCGGAAAAAAGAGCGAACGAAGCAGAAGTCAGGTTGGCCAAGCTTCACCGCGAGATAGACTTGATCAAGAGCAAGGCCTCCGCCTCGGTGCGAGATATTCAACAACTGGCCTTCCAGGACGAACTGACGGGACTTGCCAACCGACACCTGATCTGCCGGCATCTCGACAGCCTTGCCAAAACCGCTTCTCTCGATCACCAGTCGCTGGTCTTGTTAGTGGACATCGACCATTTTCAAACCGTGAATGGAGTCTTCGGCCACGATCGCGGAGATGAGATTCTGACTCGAGTGGGGGAAAGGCTGAGCCAACTGGCCGGCGAGGAGGCGGCGGTCGGCCGCCTGGGTGAAGATGAATTCATCATCGTGGTTTCCGGAATCCCGCTGAAGCAGGCGGAAAGCCGCGCTCGCCGGCTGGCCGAATCGATCCGGCAGATGCTCGAGACGCCGTTTCAGGTGCAAGGTCAAAAACTCGAGTTAACGGTGAGTCAGGGTGCTAGCTTGATGCCCGAATCCGCGTCCGGGTCTCGGGAGGTGATTCAGCAAGCCAGAACGGCGTTGTCAAATGCCAAGCGCCAGGGCCGCAACCTGTTCCGTCTCTACAACGCTGATCTGCACCGACAAATCCAGCGTGACGCGACTCTGGAGCTTCAGTTGAGATACGCTTTGGAAGCCGACGAACTCTATCTGGAGTATCTGCCGTTTGTGCATCTCGAACGCGACGCCGGCAACAACTTCAAAGGTCACGTAGTGGGAGTGGAAGCCCTACTTCGTTGGCGGCATCGAGTGGAGGGGATTCTCGAGCCCGAACAGTTCCTCCCCATAGCTGAGCGCACCGGTCATATCGTGCCGATCGGGGAACACATGATCAGACAGGTTTTCCAACAGTGCCGGCTCTGGCGCGAGTCAGGAGCCGACCTTTCCGTAGCCGTCAACCTGGCCGGTCGCCAACTTCTCGACTCCGAATTAGCCGACAAAGTTCGCCGAGAGGCGAAAGCAGCCGAGGTTTCCCCCGAGCGTATTACCCTGGAGTTTCAAGAAGAGTTCGAGCTTCTCAACGAAGAGTTGATCGATCGCACCTTACTGGAATTGAGGCAGTGCGGATTCGGTCTGGCTCTGGACCGCTTCGGAGAGGGGGGGTACACTTTGCAGCGGCTCTGTCGGTCACAATATCTCAAACTCTCTCCCCAGTTGGTTCAAGGCGATCGCGAACTGTGCCGACGCGCTATCGAGATGGCCGGCTCTCTGGGTCTTCTTTGTATCGGCGTCGGCGTGGAGGACGCAGCCACAGCGAAATTCCTGGTGGCAAACGGGTGCCAGACCATGCAGGGCTTCTATTTTTCCAAGCCTCTTGAAGCCAGGGCCGTGACCGAACTTTTCGGGTCCCAAAGGATGTGGACTCTATGACAACTCTTTTCTACCATGGGTCTAGGGGGATTAAAGCTATATGAAGCTGTTCAGTTGGGAAACTGACCTGCAGGGCAAATTTAGGTGGATCAGCGACGACATCGACCAACTCAACGGGCTCTCCGCGAGGGATATGCTGGCCGGAGGTGGAGGCTTCGCTTCCCATTCGCCGGAGCACCTCCGCTCGGGATGGGCGGCCTTCGGTGGTCTGACCGCCACCAACCCGTCGCCGGTTACGGGTTTTCTTCACGCCGTTAACGACTCAGCCGGACAACCGGTCTGGCTGACCTCGTCCGCCGTACCGGTGCGCGACTCGACCGGCCGGATGTCAGGATTCCGCGGTACCAGTCGCCTGAGTCGAGAAACCGCGAAGAGCGATGAGCTGCTGGCCGGTCTCTTTCGAGAAATGGTCGACCCCGTCGTCATCGTCGAGACAATCAGGACACCCGACGGACAGCCGGATGCCTATCTCTTAGTTAAGGTCAACCCCGCTTTTGAACGACTCTGCGGGCGTGACCGTTCCGAGCTGGAGGGCCGGACGGTACTTGAGACCTTTCCTCAACTCGACCGCCAGGTCTTAGAGAAGTGTGTGCGCCAATGTCCTTCCGACGAGCCGCTGCGCACGGAGATGTACTCCCCCAGCTTTGGGCGCTATCTTCAGGTCACGACTTTTAGTTCCGCGCCGCTCCGCTTTGTCTGCATCATGGCCGACATCACGGAGAAGCGCGAGTTGACCGAGCAGCTGAAAGTCAGTGAAGAGCGACTTCAACTCGCTATTCGAGGAACAAATGAAGGTATATGGGACTGGAACCTCCGGACCAACGAACTGTATCTGTCTCCCACCTGGAAAGAGATGCTGGGATTTGAAGACCACGAGCTTCCCAACGAATACCAGACTTTCGAATCTCGTCTTCATCCCGAGGACAAGCCTCGCGTCCTCAAGCTCGTTGACGACTACCTGACTCGCAGAGTTTCGACCTACGAAGCCGAATTCAGGTTCCTCCATCGCGACGGCTCCTGGAACTGGATACTTGCTCGTGGCGAGGCACTCTTTGATGCTGAGGGACAGCCTTATCGAATGGCCGGTTCTCATTGTGATATCACGGCCCGAAAGGAAAACGAGCTACGCCTCAGTCTGTTCTCCAAGGTCTTCGAGAATAGTCAGGACGCTCTCATGCTCACCGACTCGAACAATCTCATTGTCGAAGTCAATCCGGCCTTCACCCGGATCACCGGTTACTCAGCGGAAGAGGTGATCGGTCGGGACCCGAAACTGCTCTCCTCCGGAAGGCAACCGGCATCTTTCTATAAGGAACTCTGGAACTCTCTTCAAAAAGAAGGGCGTTGGTCCGGAGAGGTGTGGAATCGACGAAAAAACGGCGAGTTTTACGCGGAGTTCCTCTCCATCTTCGCCATCTCCGACCATGTCAAAGGGCTTCAGTACTATTTGGGGATCTTTAGTGATGTGACCCGACAGAAGCAATATCGTGAGGAGTTGGACCGACTTGCGAACTACGACACTCTGACCGGCCTCCCTAACCTTCAGCTCTTGTACGACCGAATGAAGCAAGCCGTGGAAACCTCCAGAAACAGCGGAGCTTCGGTCGCCATCTGCGCTCTTGACGTCGACGACTTTAAACCCATTAACGAAGCCTACGGTCATCAGATCGGCGACCGGATTTTGGTCGGCTTCAGCCAACGGATTGAAAAGGCACTGAGGAAATCAGACACCCTGGCCAGGTGCGGAGGTGACGATTTCGCCCTGGTTTTGCGAGATATCAAAGATTCGAGCGAGGTTGAGGAGATCTTGGAGAGGGTCCTGAGGTCGTTGGAAGAGCCATTTCGTTTCGAGGATTGTACGATCGAACTTTCGGCCAGCATTGGTGTCGCTCTCTATCCCGATGACGATGTGGAACCGGAAACTCTTTTGCGTGATGCCGACCGTGCGTTGTACGAAGCCAAGTGCCTGGGCAAGAATCGATTTGTGTTCTTCGACTCGGAGCGTGAACGACGCCGAACCGCCCACTATCTTGAAATCCAGGAACTTCAGCGTGCCCTGAGCGGGGAGCAGTTCGTCCTGTTTTATCAACCCAAAGTCGACTTGACGAGCGGGCGAGTGATCGGTGCCGAAGCCCTCATTCGCTGGCAACATCCGACCCGAGGTCTTCTCCCGCCCGGTGTGTTCCTGGGGACCGTGATGAACAGCGAACTGGAGTTGCCGGTGGGTCGGTGGGTGGCCTCGACAGCTATCTCCAGGCTGTCTGAATGGCGGGCCCGAGGGCTCCACCTCATCGTCAGTATCAACGTCAGTCCGCTGCAACTCTTTCAGAACGATTTTCTCTCCGATTTGGAATCTCTTTTGCAAGAGTACCCTACCATAGGTCCGGCTGACTTGGAGCTTGAGATATTGGAAAGTACGGCTATCTCCGAGATGTCGAGAGCAGTGGATGTGATCGAGGAGGGCCGCGACAGGGGGTTCCGCTTCTCTCTGGACGACTTTGGCACGGGCTATTCTTCTCTGGCTCATTTCCGACAACTCCCGGTGGATGTGCTCAAAGTGGACCGGTCGTTCGTTCAGAATATGACAGAGAGCCCGGAAGATCACGAGATCGTAGACAGTATTATCCGACTCGCTCACGCCTTCAACAGAGAGGTCATCGCGGAAGGCGTGGAGACGGTGGAGCAGGGTCGAGCCTTGCTGGGACTGGGGTGTTCCCTGGGCCAGGGATACGGGCTTGGCATGCCTATGTCCGGCGAGGATTTTCTCGCCTGGCTCGAAGGCTGGGAAAGAGAAAATCCGTGGCAGAATTGACCCCGACGTTGCTCAGTGAAAATTCCGACTCCCCACCTCCACCGGCACATCCAAATTCGGCCGATAAAGCTTGCGAGCCACCAGATGCACCACCCCCCGAGCGTTTTGGATCTGCCCTTCCACTCCGAGGAAGCTCGCCGATCGAGCCACCACGAAATGCTCCTCGAACACCTTGGGCCAGACGATCACATTGACGAAGCCGGTCTCGTCTTCCAGGGTGAAGAAAGTGGTGCCCTTCGCGGTGGCCGGGCGCTGGCGACAGATCACCAGGGCAGCATACTTGGCGTATCTCCCGTGGGGGATGCGTTGCACCGAGCGGGCGTCGGGATAGCCTTGTTTATTCAGGAGCGGGCGTAGACTCTCCATCGGGTGGCCTACTGCGGAAAGACCCGCATTCTCGTAGTCCCAGACCACCGTCTCGTTTCTGGAGAGATCGTGAAAAGAGCGACCGGCCTCCCACAGGTGAGAAGTGAGGGGATGGCGTCTGGCTTCCAGATGATCGTCGACGGCCCAGAGCTCGGTGCGGCGATTGGAACCGAAGCATTCGAGACCCCCGCTGGAAGCCAGAAGCTCAAGAGACTTGCGGTCTAGAGAGGCTCGCAGGGTGAGATCGCGCACCGATCGGAACGGTCGTTTTTCCATGATGCGCCGGGCGCACTCTTCTTTGAAGCCTTTCAAAAAACGCAGACCCAGGCGAATGGCAAAGCGCAGTTCGTGGGAGCCTAAAGAGGACTGCTCAAAGAGATCCAATTGCTCCTGACCGCCGCCCTCAGAGCAAGGCTCAAGAGTGCATTCCCATTCACTTCTTTGGGCGCAGAAGCCGCGCACTTCCACGCCTTTTCTGCGAGCATCTTCCAGGAGAGTCGAAGCGGAGTAAAAACCCATCGGTAAGGAGTTCAAGAGCGAACAGGTGAACTCGGCCGGATAGTGGCAGCGGAGATAAGACGTGGCGTAGGTGATGAGAGCGAAAGAGGCGGCGTGACTCTCTGGAAAGCCGTATTCACCGAAGCCCTTGATCTGGGCGAACACTCTCTCCGCGAACTCAGGCTCAATGCCCTTGGCGATCATACGCTGTATGAGCCTCTCTCGATGCCGCTCCAGTTTGCCTTGAGACTGCCAAGCGGCCATGTCTCGCCTCAGACGATCGGCCTCACCGGGTGTGTAGTCGGCCGCCACCACCGCGAGCTTCATGACTTGCTCCTGGAAGAGCGGAACGCCCAGCGTTTTCTCCAGCACCGGGACCAAACTGGGGTGAGGATACTCGACCTCCTCCTCCCCCGAGCGACGACGCAGATATGGGTTGACCATTCCACCGGTGATGGGTCCGGGACGTACGATGGCCACCTGAATGACCAGGTCGTAAAAACATCGGGGCTGCATGGAAGGTAGCATGGCCATCTGAGCTCGGCTCTCGATTTGGAAAATGCCGACTGAATCGCCGGTGGCCAGCATAGCGAAGGTGGCCGGATCGTCCACCGGCAAAGTGCCCATGGAAAGCTCGATCCCCCGGTATTTTCGCAGAAGATGAAAACCTCGATGGAGATGGCTGAGCGCCCCCAAACCTAAAAGATCCACCTTGAACAGCCCCAGGTTTTCCACGTCGTATTTATCCCACTGGATGACGGTGCGACCTTCCATGGTGGCGTTTTCGATCGGCACCAGTTCGCACACAGGATCACCGCCCAGCAGAAAGCCTCCGGGGTGGATGGAGAGGTGACGGGGAAAGTCCAGAAGTTCGTTGACCAACTGAAGCAGCATCCGATACAGGGGGGCCTCAAGATCCAGACCGGCGGCCTCCAGCACCTGGTCTTCAAGGGCCGGTGAAAAGCCCGTGAGCAGACGGGCCATTCGCTCGATCACAGGCACCTCCACCTGCAAGACCTTGCCCACCTCCCGCACCGCCGAGCGGGGTCGATAACGCACCACGTTGCAGACCATGGCGGCCTTTTCGCGACCGTACCGCTCGTACACCCAGGAGATGACTTCTTCGCGTCTCTGGTGGGTGATGTCCAGGTCGATGTCCGGCGGCTCGGCTCGCTCCTCGGAGATGAAGCGCTCGAACAGGAGCCCGAGCTTGATAGGGTCGACCGCGGTGACTCCCAGGCAGAAGCAGACCACGGAGTTGGCGGCCGATCCTCGACCCTGGCAGAGGATGTCGTTCTCCCGACAATAGCGCACGATCTCGTACATGGTGAGGAAGTATCCCACGTAGTCCAGCTTGAGGATGAGATGAAGCTCTTTCTCCAGCTGCTGTTTCACCGATTCGGGCACCCCTTCGGGGTAACGTTTCTCCGCACCGGAATAGGCTAGCTCCTTCAACCATTGGGCCGAGGTTCGCCCCTCCGGAAGCGGCTCGTCGGGATAGCGGTAGTGCAGCTGGGAGAGACTGAAATCTATCCGTTCGACCACTTCCAGAGTGCGCCTCACGGCCTCCGGCCGATCGCGAAACAGCTCTAGGAACTCCTCCTCCGGCAGGAGTGAATAGTGGTCGTTTGGCTTCAAGATTGTACCGGCTCTCTCTAAGGCCACGCCGTGGCGAATGCTGGTGACCACGTCCTGCAGACGGCGCCGCGAAGGCTTGTGATAGAGCACCTCCCGGCCGGCCACCAAAGGGATCCCCAGGCGATGGGCCCGCACTTCGGCGCGAGGTTCGGTGCGTGGTTGAGAGGCCAGATTATGACGAGTGAGGTGAGCATAGACTCGGTCTCCAAACGCTTCTCTGAGAGCCTCCCCTTGCTCACGCCAAAGCTCTTCATCGTCATCGTAGAGAGTGCTTCCGTCGCCTCCCCACAAAGCCAACAAGCCGCGGTTGTGATAAGCCACCTCCCTCAGCGAGACCAGACTCTCCCCCTTACCGGAGCGGCGTGCTCCAGCCGTCACTAGCCGGCACAGATTCTTCCAGCCTTCCTGATTCTGAACCAGCACAACCAGATGCCCGCCAGGGATAGTGAGCTGGGTGCCGGAGATCAGTTTGGTGGCACTCTCCAACTCCAAAGCTCGCTGATGGGCGCGGGGTAAGCCGTAGACACCGTGTCGGTCGGTGACGGCGATGGCGGGTAGCCGAAAGAAGGTGGCCTGAGAGATCAGCTCCTCCGGATGAGAAGCCCCCTCCAGAAAAGAGTAGTTGCTCTTGCACCACAAAGGCACGTAGCTCACTGCAGCCATCCTTGCACTCGGATGCGACCGTTATGAAGATCCTCATACAGCCAGGCCGTCTGCTCCTCTTTCTGGCAAAAGCTGTACTCTCGCACGAACGATTCGCCCCACCATCCTCCGCTCACGGAATACGGCCCGTAGCTGTCACTCCAATCTTCTCGGCGAGAGAGACCGACCGGCTGATATAAGATCCGTCGAACCCTGGCGTCTTGCAAAGGCGGCTCCGGGGCTTTCGCCCTCCCCTTTTTATGCCAGGCGCTTAACCACTCCAAGCTTTCCTTCTCTACCCTCCAAAAATGATCCCGATCGGGCAGATGATGGTCCAGCAGTTCGGCTCTTACCAGGGTGCCTTCACCAAACTCGGCCCGCACTTGAGAGAGCGCCCACAAACCCGCTTCCTTGTCTCGGGGGGCCAGCATCTCGTCCCCGGTGCCGTCGCTATCGAGCGCCCAATCGGTGAAAAGGTCGCCCTGCTTCTCCGGGTCGACCTCTCCCGTGACTTCCACCACCAGGCGCTCCACCCGACAACCCCACTTCAGGGGGTAACGTTGAAAGTGCTTCTCCAGCCTCAGCTTCACCAGAGTCATCAGCCAGTCCGCATCAGCGGTGGGGTATGTGGGGCGAAGCACCTGTTGCCGGTCCGCCCCCTCTTCGGTCACGAACTGCACTCTCAACTCGGCCACCGCTTCCTCTCGCTGCAACAGAAGAGGCAACAGTCTGCCGAGCAGCTTTCGGATGCTGTGCAACAGCACTGTCAGATCGTCCACCGGATGTCCGAAGCCAAACTGGGCGATGGTAGGCTCCGGCTCCGGCAAGGGTGGAAAGGCGGCGAAGATCGCTTCCGACGCCTTCTGATAAAACTCCAGTAAGTCACCACCAAAGCGTCTCTTAACTTCTTCCGGGTCCAACAAGAGGAAGTCCCCGAGGGAGAGTACTTTGAACTTTCTCAACCGGCTGATCTGCTCGGGGGAAAGGGAGAAGGCGGTCAGCGATGTCTCCAACGTTCTCACTTCTTCCTGACGCCTGGTCTGGAAAAGCCGGATCGGTCGCTCGGCGGAGAGATGGTAGGTCGCCATCTCGGTGGCGAAGGGAGTGAACCCCACCGCCAACCGAGTCTCCCAGCCAAGCTTACGAAGGCTTCCCACCAGCTCCTTGGCCCAGCGCTTGTATCCTTTGAAAGCGCGACCAAGACCGGAAGCATCCAACAGATAAAGCCCTTGCTCCAAGTGCTGACTACGCCGTCTGATCTGGGGCGAAAACTGGCGCAGATGCTCCACCAACTGCTCGTCGGCCTTAGCCAACTCTTCTGCTCCCCCGGTCCCGGCCAGAAGGTCCGGAACCACCCCTAGAATGGTAGCATAGCGCGCTCCCTGGTAAGCACCCGCTCGAGCGGCCTCAGCCGAGAGGTAGCGCACTCGCGCGTCGGCTTTCAGCTCCTGGAGCCAGACAACTCTCTCACCCCGCCATTCGGGCTTTTGGCGCAGAAGAAGCTGCAACGGGAACTGGGGCAGACGAAGGCAGGCCGTCTGGTAATCCGCATCGCCAGTCCCATCGCTTGTTTTCCCCCGCGATACCTCGTTTGTCTCGGACAACTTCCACCTCCAAAAGCTCCGGGCACCTCCGCTGGGCTTCCACGTGCAGTCTCAGACTGACCAGGCAACCCAGCGAGGGATCGGTCTTTTTCTTATCAGTCAGGATCAGCACCGAGGCTCGATGGTGTCGGGCCATGGCGTTTAAGCGACCCAGAAAAGCCAGCGGCAACTGCTGCAGAGACCTCTTCCAGGAAGCCAGATCCCACACCATCAATCCGAACCCTCCGGATCCGAGAAGCTTGGCCGCGGCCGTGAAAGCCTCTTCGGGACGAGGCAAAAACAGCACCGGCAAACGCTTCAAATCGACCCCGGCGTGATGAGCGTCGGGAGGGTAAAACGGCTTTAGAGCAGAGCTGAGCCAGAGCACGCTATCGTCTCTCTGCTGAGCCTCTCGAACCAGAGAAAAGGCGAAGGTCAAACCCGCCCCTCCTCCACGACCAGAGACCTCCGTCAGGCGCGAACGAGTGTACCGTTTGAGATCGGCTCCAAAGGTGATGCGCCCGCACTCTGCCGGAAGGTCTTCCAGCAACGATTCGGCGGCAAGAAAGTTGTCCAACAACTCCTCGACCGGAGTGACCGAACCTACGACCCGGTTCATAGCGGCTCGTAGTAGCGACGAACCTCGATCACTTTGCCCAATAGCTTCAGGTATTTGTCCGGTTCATCAAAAATGATCGGCTCGAACTCCTCGTTCGCCGGCTCTAAAATCACCACCGGGCCTTTCTTGCAAAAACGCTTCACGGTGGCTTCATCGTCCACGATCGCGATCACGACATCGCCGGTGCGAGCCGTCTCCTGGCGTCTCACAATCACCAGGTCGCCGGGCAAAATGCCGGCATCCTTCATGGACTCACCTTTGACTCGAAGGGCGAACAACTGTTCACCTTCGCGCTCTCGGCTGGTGGGGATATAGCCCTCCACCTCTTGCATCGCCAGGGTTAGAGAGCCCGCCTGTACCTGCCCTAAAATCGGCACGCCACTACTGGTGTGCTGAGCCCACACTTCGGGGGGGAGAGCATAGGAGCGCGAATGCCCGTCTTTCTTGACCAGACGGCCCTCCTCCACTAAAGCATCCAGGTGGATACGAGCCGACTCCACGGCTTTAAAGCCGACAGCTTGCTGCACCTCGCGTATACTCGGGGGGTCTCCCTTAACAAGCCTTCCGTAAACGTACTCGTAAATTTTTTCTCGGCGTATCAATTTCTTAGACATACTTCTATCATGTACTAGACATGCGTCTTTGAGTCAAGTGTCTATTTACATTCTGCCGAACACAGGTCATTACGATCCTGAGAAGAAACCGCTTGAATGAAGTGCGCTCCCTTCCTCGCCGTGGTCTATCTCCTAATCCTGAGTTCGCCGCTCCTGGCCGATCGCGGTTCCATCACCTTCCAACCCAACGTCAAAATCTTCGAGCCTAACCAGCGAGCTCTCATCGCCTGGGACGGAAAGGAGGAGATCCTTATCCTTTCTACCGATCTGAGAGCCGACAGTCCCACCAAAGTCCTGGAAGTGTTGCCTCTGCCTTCTCGACCGCAAGTCAAAAAGGGTAGCGTGGAGACTTTCCGACGAGCCGTCGACCTCATTAACAGGATGAACGCGACCAGGCCCGTCACTCGAAGCCCCGATGGTCTAGCTCGCTCCAAGAGCCTTCCCGCCGGTCGAATCGTGGAATCCAAAAAGATCGGAGCCCACGACATCAGCGTGGTGGAGGTCGTCGACCCTGAGCGCTTCGTCGATTGGGCACAAGAGCATCTTGCCAAAAACGGGGCTAGCCAAAAAGATATCCCCGCAGTGCTCAAAAAATCCGTCCAGGAGTACATCGACGACGGTTACACCTGGTTTGTCTTCGACACGGTGGAGCTAGGCTCCGAGACGGTCACCCAGGATGCCATCGTCTATCGATTCAAAAGCGACAAGCTCTTCTATCCTCTGCGAATCTCCCGAACCGACGAGGGGGAGACCGAAGTCACGCTTCTTATCTTCACTCCCAAGATGCTGGCCAATTTTCCGGCCCTTCCCATCGAGCGAGTCCTCCTCGAGCATGAACCGGTCACCATCGGCCAGAAAGAACTTCAAAGCATCGATGGAGATATCGCCGACCTCCTTCGCGACACCGATCAGTTGAAACTCCGAATATGGAATCTCCGGGGACGACTGGATAGCTTTCATGAGGATCTGGTGGCATACTGAACTATGCGATATTTAACTGTGTTTGTCATCCTGTTTCTAATTGGCTGCTCCCCCGCTCCGGCCACACCGACGGCGGCCACCTCAACTCCCGCTTCGTCGGAAAGCCGGGAATCATCGAAGAAGGTTCTTGCCGAAAACCCCGAGGCCGCCAGCCAACAAAAACTGTTGAAAAAAGAGTCGCCCATTTCTCAGCCGGCGGCCGATTGGCAACCCTCGGAAGACGATTTCGCGAGCCTCGATCACTGGATAGGTGGAGTGGCCGGAACAGACTCCAATGTCTTGAAAATCCGGGGAGACGGGACCATCACCCTGACCAGCGGCCGGCAGCCCGGGGGCGAAGAAACGACCTCTTCGGGCACACTGGACCCGGCCGAAACCAAAGCGCTCTTTCTTAAGTTGTTGGAAAGCAAACTGCTAGAGATGAACGAAGTCTCCGGATCCACCGTGGGTACCACCCTGAGGGTTCAGATTAACGGAGTCCAAGACACCGTGGTCGTCACCACTCGCCAAGCGGAAACGGAAGCGATCTTCGGAATAGCTCGGGCTGCTCTAAGCAACAAGCCCTAATCAAAACCCCCCCGAAACGGAACTCTCGTGACATCGCTCCGCTCCCAGGAACGTCGGAGTGTTAACAATTCCTTCTCATCCCCGACCCTCCTAGCGAGTAGTCTAAAGCTCCCTTAGGAGAATATTATGATCTGTGGACTGACCCCGAGGACACCTCAAACCCTCGGACGCCAAGCCAGGTCCAACTCTCCCGCTCGCTCCACTAACCAGCCCCCATCCCTTGCCATCTTCGAAAGCACCATCCCTCGGCGGCTCGCCAGGGTGGATGCCGCCATGCTCGCCGAAGCGCAAAAAGAGCTTTCCGGACAGGAATACGTGCCCGGAGAGCTGCTCGTCAGAATGCAAAGCGGCCTCGACCTGCTCTCGGATTACGGAGCCCAAACCGCTGAAAGGTTCACTCTGCCCCCAGACTCAGGCCAGGACGAATTGGTCCGAATCAAGCTGCCGGCGGGCCTTGATATGGCCGAGGCCATGGCTTCGTTGCGTTCCGATGAGCGAGTGCGTTACGCCGAGCCAAACCAGATCATACGCCTCCCCGACACAACCGTCGGGGCCTCTGAACTCTCCGAAAATATCCAAGACGAGGGTCGGCCCAACGACCTGAAAAGCGAACTCTGGGGGCTCCGAAACGAGGGCCAAACCGGAGGAACGAAAGGCGCCGATATCGATGCTCAGGGTGCCTGGGAGATCGGCGCCGGAGACTGGAACGGGCCGCTGATCGCCGTCATCGATACCGGAGTCGACTACCACCACGAAGATCTCTCCGCCAACATCTGGAAGAACAAGGGCGAGATCCCCGCGGACGGCATCGACAACGACGGCAACGGAGTGATCGACGACGTCTACGGATACAACGCCGATGAAAACAACGGCGACCCTATGGACGTTCACGGCCATGGCACCCACTGCGCCGGGACCATCGCCGCCGTGGGCGACAACGGCAAAGGCGTGGTGGGAGTCAATTGGAAAGCGAACCTTCTGCCTATACGCGTTTTTAATAGGAACGGCACCGGAAACGCCGCCTCTATCATCCGAGGGGTCCTCTACGCCAATCAAATGGGAGCCGATATCACCAACAACAGTTGGACCTCCGCTCTCCACAACCAGGCTATCGAAGACGCCTTCGCCGCCGCCCCCGAAGCGATCCACATCGCCGCCGCGGGAAACAACAACTACAACACCGATCGCCGGCCCCTCTACCCCATGGGTTTCGAACTACCCAACGTGGTCTCGGTGGGCGCCACCGATCACAACGACACACGGGCCGAGTTCTCCAACTACGGAACTCAGACGGTGGATGTAACCGCCCCTGGGAAAGACATCTACTCCACCGCTCCAGGCAACGGCTATCAGTTGATGAGCGGCACCTCCATGGCCACCCCCCACGTCGCGGGCCTGGTCGCTCTCCTCAAGAGCACCTATCCGGACCTCACCAATCAACAGGTGATCGACCGGCTCCATTTCTCCAGTGACCGGGTGGACACGCTGGCCGATTTCAGCGGAAGCGGAGGCCGGATCAACGCCGCGCGTTCGATGGAAGAAGACAACGTCTCTCCCGCTCGCCCCAACGATTTCACCGCCGACACTCAGAACTCCAGACGAGTGGAGCTGGGTTGGACCTCCACCGGAGACGACAGCTGGTGTGGAGGCCCCAACGTCGCCTATGAAGTCTTCGTCAGCGACCAACCGCTGACTCCGGAGAACCTCACCCAGGCTCCCCGACATTTCAGCGGAACCAGTGGAGAGACCGGTCAATTGGAACGACTCGCCGTGGAGTTTACCGCGGACCAAGAGAAGTCTCGAAACTACTTCGCTGCCATGAGAATGGTCGACAATGTGGGCAACCGCTCCGAACTCTCCACCTCCAGCTTCCAGGTGCCGGCGGCCACTCTGCATCTAGGAGAAGCCCAAAGCGGTCAATGGACCGCCGAGGGTACCTGGCAGCAGGTGGAAGTCGAGGGTCGAGGTAAGGTCTGGGCTACCAACGCACCCGGCGAGGAATACGGGAACAACCTTCAGATGCTGCTAGCCTCCCCTGTGATCGACCTCAGTCAGGCTAAAGAGTCGATGCTCAGCTACGAGGCCAACTACGATCTCGCACCCGGAGACACGGTTTTCGTCGAGGTGTCGGCCGACGGCGGTGAGAACTGGAAGTCGGTTCGTGCCATGTCCAGGCGCTCAGGGGAAGATTGGCGCTACTCCGAGGTGGATCTTTCTCGTTACGACGGGGAGAAGATCCAGGTTCGGATGAGGTTGAAGACGGATGAGGAAGGTGGCTCCACCGGAGCTCGGATCGATAACTTTCGAGTCGTCTCCGGCTAGTGGTCTCAAGTTCCGTAGTAAGCCAGAACGTCGAGATGTCGGAACGGCACCCGGTACGCTAGAGGATCCACGATATCGAAGGTAGGGGATCCCCTAACCTTTCCAAAGAATGGCGGGGTGAAGATCCTGCACCTTCTTGCCCAAAAGCCCGACTACACCGGCTCCGGTTTCTACCTTCGAGCCCTCTTGAATCAGGCTCGAAAGCTAGGACACGAGGTGGCCGCGGTCGCGGGGCTAGGACCGGACGACCAACCGGACATCCCCAACCTCTTCCCGGTTCGATTCGAATCGGAACAGCTTCCTTTTCCCGTGGTGGGAATGAGCGACGTGATGCCGTATCGCTCCACTCTCTGGTCGGAGCTATCCGACAAGCAGCTGAAGCAATATCGCCTGGCCTTCGAAGCAGTAGTCAGGCATGCTGTGGAAAGCTTCCAGCCCGATATTCTTCATTGCCACCACCTATGGGTGCTGACGGCTCTCGTCAGCGACCTCTATCCGGACCGACCGGTGGTGGCCAGCTCTCATGGGACCGGGCTCCGACAGCAGGCTAAACTTCCCCACCTCAAATCCGAACTCATACCCAAACTGGAGAAGCTGCAGCACATCTATTTCCTCACCCAAGCCCAGCGACAAACTTCCGGACTGCTCAGCCGACCAGGCACAGTCGTGGGCGCGGGCTTCGACCAAGGCGTCTTCTATTCAAAACAACGCCCACCAAACTCGGTACCCCGGCTGCTCTTTGCCGGAAAGCTGTCGTTTTCCAAAGGATGCCGAGAGCTTCTGAAGGCGGTCGAACCGATCGGCGATCAGGTTCGTCTGACACTTGCCGGCGCGGGGCACGGCGCGGAGGGCGACTTTGTGGAAGCGGAAGCTCGGAGGCAGGCGGCGACTCTCCTGGGCCGCCTCCCCCAAACCGAACTCGCCGATGCGATGAGAGCCAGTGACGTCTTTGTCTTGCCCAGCTACTATGAGGGGTTGCCTTTAGTCCTTGCCGAGGCGATGGCTTGCGGCTGTCGAGTCGTGGTCAACAAACTCCAAGGCTTGGAAGAGTGGTTGTGGCCGGAGCTGGTGAGTTGCGGATGGGTCCGGCTTGTCGAAATGCCCACTCTGGTGGAAACAGATCAACCCGCTCCTTCGGACCTACCTGACTATGTAGAGAGGCTACGGCACGCTCTTCTCGAGCAAGGAGAAAACTCGGATGCGCCTCCCCCTTGTCTGGCGGATTTCTTAAGAGAAATTTCGTGGAGCGGCGTCTATCAGAAGATCGTCAAACAGTATCCTCGCCCCGCTTCCGATGTGCGGGTTGTAGAGGGGCGCTCGGCGGCCGATATAAGTGTTCCCACGGCGGTTCTCTGCGGAGCCGGAAACAGAGGTCTGGAGGGATACGGTCGGTATGCCCTCGAGCACCCGGAGCGGCTCCGAGTCGTCGCCGTGGCTGAGCCTATTTGGACACGCCGGGCGCTGGCCCGAGAAAGACATGAGTTCAAGCAAGTGTTCGACGACTGGCGTGAATTGGACCGACCCGGAGCGCCGGTCGCCGACATTGCCATCGTGGCCACCCCTGATAGACAGCACGTAGAGCCGGCCATCGCGCTGCTGCGCCGTGGATATCACGTCCTTTTGGAAAAACCCATGGCGTTGTGCGAGGCGGATTGCCGGAGTCTGGTGCGGGCCGCCGAAGAATCCAACCGAATCCTCACCGTCTGTCACGTGCTTCGCTACTCTCCCTACTTCCGGGCGATCAAGGACTTCCTGTCGAGCGGCATGCTGGGACAGATCGTGACCGTGCGCCATCTAGAGCCGGTGAACTTCTGGCGATTTATGCACTCTTTCGTACGAGGCAACTGGAGTCGGTCCTCGGAGTCCGCTCCCTTCATCCTCTCCAAATGCTGCCACGACTTCGACCTCCTGCGTTACCTGATCGGACGTCCCTGTCGCCGGCTGAGTAGCTTTGGAAGCCTGGTCCACTTTCGCCCGGAAAGCCGGCCGGCCCAAGCCACCTCGAGGTGTCTCGACTGCTCCCTGCAAGAAGAAGGCTGCCCCTATTCCGCTCCCCGTTACTATCTGGGCGAGCTTCGTCGCGGCAATCACGATTGGCCGGTGAATGTGCTGATCAACGACTTCCGGGAGGAGGCTCTATTAGAGGCCCTGGAAACCGGTCCATACGGCCGATGTGTCTACCTCGGGGAGAACGATGTCGTCGACCACCAGGTCGTCTCCATGGAGTTTGAAGGAGGTATCACCGCCACTTTCACGGCCGCCGCTTTCACCGACCACCGGGTCAGAGAAACGGAGATCCTGGGCACGCTCGGCTCTCTGCGCGGCGACGGTCTGCATCTCGAATTGTCCGAGTTTGAAAGTCGGAGTGTGACCCGCTGGGAAGTGCCTTCGAAAGGGCGCCATCTGGGCGGAGATATCGCCATGATGGACAGCTTTCTGAAAGCCGTCGCCCGCAACGACCCCTCGCTCCTCGACACGGGGCCGGAAGAGAGCCTCGAAAGCCACTTCATGGCCTTCGCCGCCGAGGAGTCGCGCCTGAGCGGACGTATCGTGACCTTGTAATTCGCCATCTGTGAATCTGGTTCCGTGGAACCCCGTGGTTGTGGGCTCTCCTGTGAGTGAGATTTCAAAATGTGTGCCTATGGTGTGCCAACCTATTTCGGTTAAGGTCGACGCCTCTTCCACTTGTTCGGGTCTCTAGAACTATGAAAAACTGCGAAGATTGTAACCATCGTTCCATCAAATTCAAAGAAGATCGAATAGGGGAATCGTCGAATGATGGTCCGACGAAACTCTCTGTAAACTTTGGCGTACATTTTTGGGCTTCTGGCAAGTCCGTGCAGACTTGCTTCAAAGCAGGTGAGGAACTCTTCCCCTAGTCCAGATCGACGGTTTTCGTACCACTCATAAGCATCGGCAAGATCGTCCTTGGCTTCCTTCGTAAAGCGGACTTCAAAGTGCGCGACGACTTCGGACTTGGGCTTTTACTTCGTCCCACCCGAGGGTGGATGTCGGAGCGGCTGCTAATCTTTGCTTCCTTGCATCAAGTTCCGCTTTCTGCCACTCATGCACAGGGATAGTATCCGGGTCTGCTCCCAGATCGTCCCAGAGGTCCTCGACAAGTTGAAGTTTTTCTTCTGCGCTCAGGTCAAAAATCGATCCTATTTTATCCATAACCCATGTATTCGGTTCTCCTGATCGTAGCCCTTCGAGATGGACCCGAGACACGCTACCTGAGCTTGTGTGCCAACGTGTCGACACTCATACAATCAAGAGCAAACCACCCCAAACTAGTCACACGCTAAAAGCCGAACGTTGCAGAAACCAGGTCATCGAATGTGGTCTCTTGGAGCGTTTTGCCTATCCAGCAGAACCCAACTCAACCTGAACCATCCTCATATCACGGATGGACCTGTTTCTTCGCCATGTCTCTGTCGGATGTTTCGAGTGAGCATTCTGAGTGCCCGTGAGGCGCGTGAAATGGGGCTTCAAGATTGTGGTGACTCGTTTCCCGAATCCTCGTCCCCCGGCTCTGGGGACCTATTGGGGACCAAATTTTCGCGATTTTTCCAATCCAGCTCAACCACCAACGGGCGGTGATCGGAGAGCTGGCAGCTTTCGACCTCGGCCGTGCAGGGGACCAACTCCCTACTCGACCAAACGTAGTCTATTCTCCAAACTGGAAGGTCCGCTCGAAAGGTATAACCGAAGCCACTTCCTACCGCACCGAAGCAATCGGATAGTGACTGACTGAGAAGAGCGTGCCCATCCGAATTTGGCGGTGTATTAAAGTCTCCTAGGATAAGTGTCGGTATCTCTTCCTCTACGTGTTGGTTCAGCGCCTCAAACTGGACGGCTCTTGACTCTGCCGTTACGTTCAGCCAGCGGAAACGACCGCTCTTTCCTTTCTTCAGCTTCCCCAAAGGGTCTCCGGTCATAAGATGAAGGTTGATTACACGTAGAGGCTCACCGGTTACATCGAGCCTGACATCAAGAGCACGAGCGATTCCGCCCAAATCGATTTCCTGAGATTCTATTATCGGATGCCGACTCAAGACAACGAGCTCTCCTCTGCTTCCACCCCTAGCTAGACTGTAGCCGTCTAGCCCGTCCGAAATTGTTGGTACTGGATCTGCTTTTGGGTCTGCAAGTGGTGCCCA